>ENA-OWZL01000070-OWZL01000070.1-human-gut-metagenome-genome-assembly--contig:-NODE-70-length-44725-cov-125.364_pt1 | contig 44725 bp, 56 predicted proteins | sample MGYA00249257_ERZ652109 | MGnify/ENA primary metagenome ERZ652109 (study PRJEB26925, sample SAMN05827267) | human gut metagenome | biome: ENVO:2100002; feature: ENVO:00000062; material: ENVO:00002003...
TATCAAAGGCCAGCGTTTTGGATACCTGTGTTGATGTAGCTATGGTTAGCCGCATATTGTTATTATCCCCTTTAAACGTTACGTTTTCAGGAGTTTCTACAAAATAAGGGCCATATGAGTTATAGTTATCACCTAAATTAAGCGTTGCTGGTCTATTGGCATAAATTACCTTTTTCGTAACATTCCAATTCTTAGGGTTATCTTTGAAATTACCTCTAACTGTGTTATTTGAGATATTCATTTTCAAGATATCCCCATAGCGTTTGTATACAATGCCATTTTCGGTATATTCTTCATCAGCAACTGCATCAGTTTGAACACCAGCAATTTTGTATTCTGCAACTTTTGCACCTGTGAAATTGTGATAAGTGAGTTTTATATCATCTTCACCTACAGGTGGAATTGTAATAGTGCATGCCCCAGTACTGTCGAGCGTGAAAGGTGTAGCGTTACCGACTACCTTAACACTGTAATGCGGTTCACCTGTTACTACTACAACCTGTTGCCCCTTGGTTACGCTTGGAATAGTCAACGGCTTAAATTCAGTCCGAGGAAACGGCTTACCCATATTGCCAATTAAAGCAGTAAGTACATCATCAATACTGGTACTCTCGCACCATACGTTACCATTTAGCAATAGCTGATGAGCGTTGTCGGCTGTGGCCCTTGGCGTATACTGACTGATTTCAGATTTCTTTACATAGCCATTTAAATCGGAATACTTAGCAAAGGATTGTCCCTCTATTTTGTTGACATAACGACTAGAAGCATCACCAGGCGTTAATGCGTATTGACCAATCTCTGATTTCCTAACAAAAGCACCTAAATCACCTTTATAGGCAAACGTTTGAGCAGACCAGCCCTTTTGAGCATAATGGTTATTGGCGTCTGTTCTAGATAAATAGTTATTTAGCTCTGTTTTAGTAGCGTAAGCCGATAAATCGACGTTTCCACCACCAGTACCGCCAGAACCTGGAGGGCCAGGAGGCCCTTGCAGTCCTGGATCGCCTTTAGGTCCTTTGAGTGCATTAAGTTGTTCTTGTGTAAAATCAGAATATTTAAAAGGCTCCCCTTTAGGTCCTTGTGGTCCTATTGGCCCTTGCGGACCTGCTTCACCTCTATCACCTTTAGGCCCTTTTAAGTTACCCAATCTAATTCTAGCCATTTATTTTACCTCTTTCCAAAAACCAACAATATCCAAAATGTAGCGTTTGTTATTACCTGCAACACCCCATCCTTTAATATTTCGTGTATTCGGTTCAACATATACGCTATTATTATTTGCATCAACTGATACTTCTAACAAGCGGTTTGGCACTGGAGCATCATTAGGAAGCGTGCATAATACATCACCTCTACCAGAACCACCTGCTGGAACTACTTTCATATCTAAGTGTAATTTACCAAACCCTGTCGCAGGATTAAATTCAAGGTATCCTCTACCTGCACCAGGGGCTCCTGCTTGTGCATTACCCCACACAACATCATATGTTTTGATTGCATTAACGTTTACAGCACTAGCCGCAGGAGTATTACTTGCAAGATTAGAATAAGCAATGTCTACAAACAAATCACCATTTTCAGCTAGTGTAAACGTTAATTCTGGTTGTGTACCATTATCGCCTTTATCCCCTTTAGGGCCTGCTGGACCAGTTGGACCTTGAGGTCCTCTTTCACCTGTATCTCCTTTAGGTCCTGCAACACCTTGTAAACCCTGTGGTCCTGCATTACCCTGCAAGCCTTGTGGACCTGTTGGACCTTTAGGGCCCTGTGGACCTGTTGGTCCTATTGGACCTTGTGGCCCAATATCACCTTTTTCACCTTTTACACCAGACATAGTGGTTAAGTATTCTAAAGATGTACCTGTTTTAACAAATACTTTGCCGTTATCTGCATCATTAGAACGTACCATAATTAAACTATTTTGTTCAAATGTTCCAATTTTACTATTCATAACGGCTACAGATGGCTGGATAGAGCTGATTTTAAAAGGTTCCCCTCTTTCGCCCCTTGGTCCTTGCAAACCAGTAGGACCGATTGGACCAATTGGACCGCGCTCACCTTGGATGCCACGTGGACCTTGTGGACCAGCTTCACCACGTATACCTTGAATACCTTGTAAACCTTGAGGACCTACAGGACCAATATCGCCTTGTTCACCTTTAGGACCAGGGTCTCCTTTAAGACCGTTAACCCCATCTCTACCAGGAACACCAGGAACACCAGGAGGTCCAGGAAGGCCTTGAATACCAGGAGGTCCTTGTAACCCTTGTTCGCCGTCATTACCATTTCGACCAGGTTCGCCCTGTGGTCCTGGAGGGCCAGGGGGACCCTGCGGTCCTGGGTCGCCTTTAGGACCTTGCAATTTAACAAGCTGCATATTGTCTTTGACTTTAATATTTTCAACACTGTCTTTGATGCGGATGCTATCAACAGGAGAAGGTTTCAAATACACGTTTTCTTCGCTCATATCATTTCCCCCTATTGCTGATACCTTCAATTACATTAACTTGACCCTTAACAAGGCATTTAATAGGCCGGTCGCCGTTCCATAAGAACAAATCCCATTGGTATTTACCAGCTTCGAGCATATTTGTATCTAAAGAAAGAGTGATTTTACAAGCTTCATCATCTTTCAAAGCATCAGTAGAGACGTCGATACTAAACTTCACTTTATATTCTTCGTCGTATGGACACTTACGAACACAAGCAAAGAGATTTGCCTCTTCAACAAGATTGTTATACCCAATATTTAGAGAAATCACTTCCCCTTTGATTGCATCAAGGTTGTGTAGAACCGGTAGTTTCATCTTTGTGCTCCTCGTCCATTAATTCGTTATGAACACAGCCCTCAGTTGGGCATGCGCCATCTTCATTAAGCACTTCCCAACAATACTCACAAAATTCCATAACTGGCACTTTGCTGTCTCCAATAAATTTAGGCATATTATCGCACCTCCTTAATACGTGTTACCATTTCGTCATTTAATTTAATATATTGTGCGCTAATAGCCGTAGTAGGTTTTCCCATTAATAACAATCTGCGCTGAGCCTCTTCTAAGGATTTGAAGCGCGGCTCGTATTCAGATTTAATCGCGTTAATTTTATCTTCCTTTGTAGGAACATACGGATCAGGCGCAACGAATTTTCCGTCTACATACGCTTTACCGCTCATAAATTCATCAAGCATTGCGTCACCATCTGCAGAATACACATATTGCGCATTTGGGTAATCGTGTTCAGCTTGCGCCATAATAGTTTCACGGCTCAACGTGTTATCACACAGGGATGTAATTCGTTCCCCTTTTTCATTTAAAATAAATACATATTGATTCATAGTAGTATCCTTTCGGAGGTGAAATTATGCGCCGTTACGCTGTTATGCTAAAACGTAGACAACGCAATACCATTACATTAAGGCAACTATTTAACGAGTGGCTGCCTATTCACTCTCAGTCTATTTCTGATAGCGCTGTTAAGTCTTATCTCGTTGCTTTTAAACACATATCCAACATAGCAGATATGCCTATCACGGACATTCATTTTCAGCACCTTCAAAATGTGATTAATTCCATGCACGTAAAAGGACTTTCCTACTCATCTTGTAAGAAAGTCCGTACACTACTTAATCAATTATTTAATTACGCAATCATTAAAGATTACCCTATCACTAATTACGCCTTACACTTAAACCTAGGCCCCAATATCCCAACGATTAAGAGAAGAGTATTCACTCGCCAACAAATCAACAAATTATGGGCGATAGATACTTCTTATTCACATATGATTTTAATACTGCTTTACACCGGACTACGTATAGGTGAGCTACTTAACTTGCGTAGGCAGGATATCAATAGACGATCATCATACCTTATCGTAAGGCACGCCAAAACGAAAGCCGGCGAAGGTCGTATCATTCCTATACATCACCGCATCACGCCACTTATAGAGCAGTTATACAACGATACAAATGATTATCTATTCGCCATCAGCTATACAACGTTTCGCAAGCATTTCTTAGATATTATGAAACAGTTAAATTGTAAGCATACTATCCACGATACCAGGCACACATTTGCAAGTCTACTGGATTCGGTCGCATCACCTAACACGTTACGCTCCTTACTAGGCCATAAACAAGGCGATATCACTACCAGGGTGTATACACACAAAACCATTCGTGAATTACGTAAAACGATAGAATTATTAAAGTAACTCCCCAGTGGGGGGTTACCTCTATTCAAGCAGAGCGTGGGCAATTAGTTACACTTCCCATTATTTATACAAGTGGATATATCGCACACGCAACTTTAGCATCAGATGCACCTAACCCGAGCGGAATTAACACGGCTGTTATTTATGCATATAAGTACGATAATTCAAAAGTAAAATTGCAAACAGATGTTATACAAAATTTTGACACCGATAAGCCGTTAAGTGCCTACTGGACTACGATTGGAGTATAAAAGTACCCAGTGGGGAATTGGTGGCCAAGATAATATCATAAAAACGGAAGTAACATTCCCTATTAGATTCGCAAGATTATTCATGGCTAATGCTATTGATGCTTATTGGAGTGGTTCTGATACACCTAGATATTTTGCAAACGCTGTTAGTGAAAGTAGTACCACGAAAGCTGTATTTGTTGCTAGTGATAAATATGCTGCTTCCTATTACTGGTTCGCACTAGGAACTGTCTAATTACCTACCGCGATATATCTGCCCCATGCCGTCGTTTTATTTAATCCATCTTTCGCCGCCTGAGAATATACTTTAACCCCAGTTCTAGTATGCTCTCTAAACGAATGGACCTGGTTATCAACATTGTTACCATTCACATCATTGCCAACTACTACGTAACAATCTCTATCAAAGGAAATAGGAAATGAAATTGTACCTCCTATTGGTACGTTATTAAACGCTCCACACTGGATAGTGAAACCATTTGCAAATTTAACAAAGCCCGCATTAGCATCGAGTTTAGATGCTACGATAGCACCTTGGCCTAATAAGTTTTTAATTGTAACAAGCGTACTCGCCGGGGAGTCTTTCCAGTTAGCACTACCGAGGATTGCTTTAATTTGGTCTGTAATAGGAGGGTGAGATGAAATATCTGTGTTATGTTGTTTAACTGCTTCTGTTAACTGCTCACGTGTTACCAACGCACCCATATTAACAGTTAGCGATACATTACCTGTATTACTAAATACCATTCCGATGGTTAATTCTTGAGATACAACTACTGAGCCACTTTCTGCCGGCATTCTGTCCGGTTCAGGGTCTGTAAGGTATGCATACAATATTTCGCCCTTATCAGGATCTTGTGCAAATAACCCAATTTCAGACATTCGAAAAGCTTCATGTATGCCAGTATTAGTTATAACTGTATCAACGCTTACAATTTTACCTTCTAGCTTAACTACAAAATTAGTAGTCTCCCATTTAGAGGAGATTACATCAGTTAATGCCAATGGATTCGTTGCATTAACACCACTACCGACTTTGATTTTCGTGAATGTCAGTTTAGTCTTGCCCGCATTTACCTTTGCTTGCAAAGCAGCACCAACATCAGTCATGGTTGCATTTGACCATTCTGCCATATATTCCTCCTATCTAACGCTATTATCTAGCGCTACATTAATCTTCGTTTTCTTTGATTCGACTGTGTAAGACGTTACATGGGTATTCAAATTAATGCGCCATGCATTCGTAAAATCACACTTGATATTCACTTTCTTAGACACACCACACCACCCAGCGAAATACTTATTGAACTTAATTCGTCGAATGAATTCAATACCATCTAACCAGGATCGTACATTCTTGGCGGTATTGATAGCGCGTATAAGCTTAACAATATCCGATTTACCGGTTAATGGTGCTGTAATAAGCGTAACTTTAAAATAATAAGGCTTGCCACCATACTCGAACCATTCTGCTATTTTCGAATCAGAATATATAGTCTGTACAGCCTTTTCGACTGCGTATGGTGTACCTTTATGGCGGTGAATATCAATTGAATTCTTCACTAGTTCACGCTTAGTTGCTATTGGTAATCCACTATCGTAATCATCTACATGTAATTGATACGCTAAATGATCAATGACACTCTCAGATTCAGTATCAACGGATGACCACAATAGCAATGTATTCGTATTTATGAATTCGGCTAACGCATCATCCCACGTTTTAGCAAGGGCTTTAATTGGCTCCTTATCGATTGAGGAGGGAAGATGTTCTGAACTGGTATACTTACTATCACGTATCATTCTTCCTCACTTCCTGCAAGCACTACGGCGATTGTATTGGCTACTGCTACACCGCTTTGTTCTGCAATCGGAGTAAATACAGGGGCAGTCACTTCAACGCGTTTAATTCCAGATACATCCATGAGCATTTGCACCAATCGACTAGGCACTATATCACGGCCTAATTTAGATTTTTGCCAAATTACATAGTCATTGACGGCTTTATCTGCATTAGCTTTTACCACTGTGGCATCGGCACCTTTTTCAATGTAGTACTTAGCATCGATGTTATATTGCGTAGTAGTAGGGGCTAATACAGTTAGCTTATCTGTTAACGGTCTACGTTTCTTATCAGACAAATAATCCGTAATAGTCTTAAGCAATTCTTGCCCTGGAATACCACCGCCAGATAGTAATGGATAGATATTAACTTCCCCAGGATGTGGAGAGGATACACCTACATCGGCCACGAGGTATGATGCAGATTTTGTAAAATACTCATAGGCACCTTCAGGGCCTGCCACGGAGAATGATTCAGGAGCCTCATGAATACGTTCACGATAGGCTTCGTCATCCTCTGTATCAGAGCCACCTTCAGACAATGTGGTGTTACTCATCGTATCCACAAATGCTATAGGGTCAATAATTGTACTTATTTCACCTGGTTTAAACCCATTACCTTGTGCGCCTGTACGTTGTGCTTCTGCTTTTACGGACCCATTGAGTTGACCTGGTAGAATTACCAAATTCTCAACAGTAACAAAATATTCGCCACCTGCTGTGGATATTTTTGTACCTTTTGGAATAATAACAGAGTTCGTACGCACTGCTGACAAGGTAGCTTGGATAGTCGTAGTTGCTTTTGTTGCCCGCAATCGCTCAACGGCAGCAGGAACAGCTCCAACGTGATCTAAATTATCACCTTCTGCATATGCCAATAGATTTTGTTTAGCCGCATAATTGGCATCATTTAATAATCGGATTATAATTTCCGAAATTACATTTAAAAATAAAGTAACAGGGTCGCCCTCTCCCAAGGTTCGCCCTGTTATTGTTGTGTAAATATCAAATACCTTTTGTTGAACGTGTTCTTTATCTGTGTTAAAGAATTCAACATTAGGTAAATCAGATAATCTCATACAGTCACCATCACTTTCGGAATCAACGCCCCATTGTGTGTGGCGGTAAATGATATATCACTAATTTTGGCACGTGGTTCGTACCGTTTAATTTGTTGGAATATGTCATTAGATAGATGCGCTTGAGCTTGATGGATAGGCATATCAATAATACGTCCATCAATACCAAACTCCCTATCTAGTGGCACACTTCCACGAACAGTAGAAATAATCGTTTGCACATTCTGCAAAATCTCAGCAACTTCACTTTCAGGTGCTAGCGATATCCTATTGTCCGTAACTGGTTTAATTTCATACGTTGCTGGCATGACTAGAACCTCCGTAATATCGTATTAACCTGATTAAATGTATTACCATATTTATTAAGAAGAGATTTTTCCTCTACGTTGTTCTTGTCCGGGTATTCTTCAAGAGTTAGAGATACCTCAATGGATTGTGTCTTACCGTAGGCATCTGTGAATAGATTATCTTCGCTCATAGACATGATAACAAAGTAGTTTTGGCTAACAGGCTTGCCACCGATAATAAACGGTAATACGGCCCCTGTATCACGATACTTTCGCAACTTCTTAACAGTACTCTCCGGAGATTGTCCAAGCGATGCAGAAATAAGAATTTTACAAGTGATTTGTTCTACATCCGGCCCACTAAATTGTTTAACCGGCTTTTCTAACATCAGATTGTGCTTCTCCCATCTAGCACTACCTGAACGCGTTACGTCAGATACAGTGAGAACATTGTCTAATGCGGTATAGAATACTATATCCGCTAAATATCCGATATACATCTATACCTCCTATTTTGGTCCGGCTGTTGTAGAACCGCCAGACACTACACCACCATGCACATGATGAACTAAGGAAATACCATTAACCACTACATCACCACTACTTGCATTGATTGATAAAGTGCCACCAACATTGAGCGTCATATCTCCAGGAACAGTGAGCACACGTTTACCATTATCTGCGCCACCTGGAGTTGGATCCGCACTACTAAAGAATGTTCCAATAATGAATCCATCAGAAAAGCCACGACCAGACCGATTTGGTAGCATAATGCATAATACCTGGTCGTCAATAGCTGGCATCCAATAGTCCTTATCGTGTGCTGCACCTCGATTAATGACAGATAACGGCGCCGTTACAACACCTTCTCTATCAAGGCGTGTAACAACGGCTTTTCCTTCTTCAGGAATTGTACTTGAAACATTTCCAATGAATATCATATCTGCTAATACAGATAATATATCAGTAGCCATTTAAACACCTCCTTACATCAATCGACGTTGAATAATTGGCCCCTAATGTATGCGTTGCTTTCGTAATCAAATAATTACCATCGAACACCCCGAATCCTTCGAGCTTAACAGTAACCGATGCCATAATAAGAGGATTGCCTGGGAAACTGAATGACATAGTGTCAGCTTCTTTATTAGCTTCCCTGAGCTTCTTCTTAGCAAGTCTAGTAGCCTCGGCCTTGTCTTTTACCTGCTCATTAACTTCCAATACGGCAAGGTATGTATGCCCCTTACGATCAGGATCTTCGAATGTATCCTCAATCACAGTTTTCTTATCCTTATCTGTATATTTCACATGGCATGCTCGATATACTTCACGAGTTTTACTCTTGTACGAATAAGATATTGCCCTAGTAATGATCAAAGGCGGTTGTTCACCTTCTTTAGTTTGTACAGGTTGATATTGACCACCTGGTCTACGAATAATGACTTTAGGCTTTACATTTTCATATTTGTAATCATCGAATATAATCAATTGTTCAGTGGATACCTTAAGAGAAAACCCCGCATCATTACAAAGTTTTTGCAAAAATGCGAGGTCTGATTCAGCACTTTGAGAGGCATCTTTTAACGGTGGGTCAAAATCTGCATCCCACAATAGCTTTAACTTATTATCTTTCGCTTTCTCGGTAGCAATCGCTTTAAGCGTTGTATCTTTCCACGATTTGTCTTTCTTTTTCTCCCGTAAGTCAGTACTACCGATAATAGCAACACCTTTGATTTTGACTACATCCGGAAGGCTACTTCCTTCGAATTCATCGATTTCAAATTTGCCGATTGGTAACGTAAATTGTTCATCCCCTAATTTCTCCCAGGCTACTGTATTAATAGCGACTTCTAGTAATGATCCTTTTACAGGATACCAATCACCGACCCATAGACGCCCCCTATCCTCTAATGAGATAGCCACGTCATCTACAGTTCCTGAAAGGTTATCTGTGAAAGTTACATCGAGAAGGTATTTACTAATATCGTCGGTGATGTCTTTTGACTCCTTACTCCCCCAATGTTGGTAGCCGATTGTACACCATGCCCGTCGTGCTAACTTCGTTTGTGGAGTTAAATCCTTCTTCCATTTTTGGACCTTAGCTAGGCTCTTTTGTAAGCTCATGTACTATCGCCTCCATGGTGGTAAGAATTCAGGTAAGGAATCAGCAGGAACATCTGGGCATGTTAACACAACACCTGCGGAAAATATCGCCGTATTACGGTGCTTTTGATTGGCTTCTAACAATAAATTGATGTATCGTTCGTTACCATACACCTTATAGGCGATTAAGTCCCACATATCCCCTTGTATTGTTGTATAGCTAGTCATAACTCAACCTCCGTTGCCCAGTGGTGTAGCTACGCATCATTTGTTCAAATTCACGCATTTTTGCGTCTAATGCTGACATAATATCATCAGTTGAACCATTACCAGCATTAATGACAGGAGCGAATGTAATTTGTACAGGCGCCCCACTATTACTAGATGAAGACGTCACAGGCACGCTAGGTGCTAATGATACAGTAGGTGCTGCAGCAGTCTGCGCTCCACTCACTCCTAGCATTCGCCCAGCCGTTTGCCATAAATTCATAGCATTAGCACTACCATCAATAGGGACAATGACTTCAGGATATCCAGCTTCACCAATCAATGCAACTTCTGGCGATGTAATAACACCACCATTAGCATATGCATTACCTCCAGCGGCGGAAACACCAACTGTGAAACCTCCACTAAATTGGGCCTTAATACTTGCCCACGCCCCTGCAATTGCGTTAGATACCGCACTCGGAATTTGACTTACCCAGTTTACCACAGCATTATAGGCATCACTTGCCCATTGCTCTGCAGCTGCTACAAACGCCGCTCCGGCTTCTGCACAGGCACTAGGTAAGTTCACAAGGAAATTAATAACATCATTAACTAAGTTACTAATCCAAGAAGTAGCCGTAGCATACGCTTCAGAAGAAAACGAGATAACTGCCGCTACGAATTCAGCACCCAATGTAATCATGTAGGTAGGTAAATTAATTAAGAAGTTATAAATCCCCTCAACCATAGCCCCAAAAGTAGTAACTGCAAAGTTATAACATTCAGTGGCGAATGATACTACGGCAGATATAACAGCAGTACCAACTTGTACCATAATCGCTGGCAATCGCAAAATAATGCCTATAATAAATCCTACGGCCATCCCAATATACGTTGGTAAGTTAAGCCATAAATTTACGTAGGCTATTACCGCCGCTTTCAATGCATTAAACACGCTCAGCCCAATTGATAATAGGCCATTTATCACAGTCATAATTCCAGATATAATGGCGCTCCATGCAGAACTTAAAGCAGAACACACGCTATCCCATATAGAACTTAGCCCGGAACATACGCTATCCCAAACAGATGTTAAGGTAGCACAAATCGTGTCCCAGTTAGTTACTAATAGGTATATCGCTGCAATAATCGCCATGATAGCAATTACCCATGGTCCTCCTATTAATGCGCCAGCGGCTTTAAAGGCACTCGTGGCCGTTTCTACACCTTTAAAAGCTGTAGTGATTGTAGTAATACCAGATGCCAATTTTGTAGCAGTACCATATAGTAAGGCTAATTTCAATCCGTTTGTTACCACGGCTGCAATAGCTTCCTTATTATCCTTCATGAACGTTACAACGGTTTGTAATACCGGTATCAGTGCCGGTAATATTTGCTGGGCAATCGGTATAAATGCCTGTGCCAAGCCTAATGCAACCTGCGTAGCTTCCGCTTTCAGGATGTTCATCTGTAGCCATATTTCATGAAGTGATTTAGGATCTATACCAACACCCTTTATTTGTGATGCGGCCGCTTGTGCATCTGCATAGTTTTCAAATACTTTAGTAAGCTCCAGGCCTTTGGCGCCTAGCGTTTCAAGCATGAATTCTTGCCCTCGGCCTTGTGCTACCGCATTTTGGTAGCCTTTAGCCATTGCGTCCAATTGTTGGTTCATAGGCAACAACTTGCCATTTGCATCAGTTAAAGATACACCAAATTGGCTGAGGTACCCCTGCAATGCTTCAGCACTTTTACCACCGCTGGCCAAAGTCTTATCCATTTTGGCAAAAGATTTGGCAGCTACTTCTACATCCACACCGCTTAACGTCATGATCTTTTTAAATTGAGACGTCTCAGCAGTTGTCATATGTAGTTTATTGGACAATTGGTATAGTGCCTCGCCCGCATTTACAACGTTATCTATAATTGCACCAATTCCAAAGCCGCCGGCTGCGACCATAGCAAAATTGGCAAGCTTTCCTGTGACTCCGCTTACTGCGGCACTTGCACCTTGTGCGGCGGATGCTGCTCCTGCTAAAGGGCTTGCACCTCCCATTTTACTGATTGCATTTTGATGCGCAGTCTGACTTGCAATATTAGACCTCAACTGGGCCTGTCTTTGTAACATAGAATTCAGTTTTTGCTCAGCGGCAATAGCCGCATTCCTGTCACTAACATTCCCCGACTTTTGTGAGATAGCTTGCAGTTTTCTGTATTGTGCCTGTTGATCCTTGATTGCGTTTGATAGTTTGTTGAGTTCCTGAGATGCTTTTGATACAGAGGAAGATAACCCGCCGTCGAGTTTACCTTTAATGGCAATCGCCATTTCTAAGACTTTATTGGCCATTATTTTCTCCCTTTCATCGCTTTATTCTCACGCTCGATACCATCACTAATGAGCTGAACGTGGACTATGAACTCATCCACGTCTAGCTCTCGAATAAAGTAATCCATTGACGTGCTTGTGTATTTACTACACGTAATCGCACACCCTGTAAAATACCTTTCCAGGTCAGTTATTTTTCGGAATTGAGCAAAAAATTCTGTACCTCTAAGCACACTCTAGTAAAATCAGCAGCCGGAAGACTATAAATATCATCCACTTTACAACCGCATGCAGCAGCTGCTACATGTGCTTGATACGTCATGGATAATGCGGGAACTGTGATAGTTCTATCTTCATTCTTTGCAGACTTCTCACATTTAATTAATGTATAACCGCTGATTCCTTCAAATTGTAAGGAATGACCTGCTTTTACTAATTCAATACCAGTTGTTTCGTTCATAGTACTTTGTTTACTCATTAGTGATCGTCCTTTCTACAGACTAAATACCGAGTGCAGCACGAACATCGCCAAGGAAGTCAGTGCCATCAGAAATAGAATCCTTATATGCGTATTTATCGATTTCACGAACTACCTTACCGTTTTGTTCTAATTTCAAATATGTGGTTTCGATTGTGTTCGTTGCATCAATAGTATTGCCAGACTCATATGTGCCGTTTTCTTTAGATTTAGCACGGCCACGAATAACAGCACGTGTAGGCACAATTACATATTTATCCTTACCGCTATCCCAACATTGGATAGCACCGCGTACTTCTAAGCGCACGCCACGTCCACCTGTAAGGCGGTGTGTAGTTTCTGTTGGAGTGTTCCAAGTAAGTTTAGTTTCCATAGAAGAGTAGTGCCCAATAACTGGCGCTTCTACTTCACCTGCTATGCCCACACCTTTTACAGTTTGAGTCATTACAGATTCACTAGGTAATTCTACTTTGGCAACACCTAAACAGTTGTCAGAACCTTCTTCATATACACGGAAGTCATTAAGTACTTCCGGCACTTGGTTGATAGATGCCATGATTAATTACCCCTTTCTATACTGTTTGAAATAATGTTTTGAAATAGGAAACATCGTATTCAGAAATACTTTCGATTTCTTGCGCTGGAATTGGAGGTGTACGGTATTTATGGAAACGAATAATGCCATTCAACAAGTCTGTTGTAGGGTTTTCTGCTTCTTTAAATTCAATACGACCGCCCAAAATAAAGCCACGAGAAGTAAGACCGTTAAGACGAATTGTTTCACTATCAAGAATTGTTTTGATATTACGTGGCAAGATAGGCATATCCACTTTTTGCCAATACGTTAAGATGAATGTTTGGTCATCCCAATCATTGAAACGACGTACACAAATGAATGTATCCTTAACATCAGTTGTGCCAGGATATGCACCTGTATAGTTGCCCCAAGATACCCAACCGTTGATGTTAACGGCCGTCATAATACCTTGAGAGTTCAATAAGTTCGCTTGGGAATGGGTAAGCATAACTTCCTTACCATTAGCCAAACATAAACCTGTGATGTTCATGGATTTGTTAGAAGGGGATAGTGTAGGAATATCGCTATTAGATGCATCGCATTTACCCATAATGCCCATAATATGCGTAGACATATGGAATACATAGTCGCCATTGCGAACTTTTGGCCAACATACGACTTCGGATTCGCCTGTATAGCTATTACCTTTCTTCCATTCATAAGCGTCAGTGTATTTAACAACTTGCGTAGTATCGATATCAACTAATGTTGTCGCTCTAAATAAGTTGTTAATAACACGAGATTTTGCCTTCATAACGGATGCTACTGTAGGATTTTGAGAGAATCCAGGTGCGGCAATAAGCCCTGGCACAATGCCGAAATGATGATAGATTGTATCAATCAATTCAAAGCCGGTTGCTTTATCGTTGCTATCCACCCCGCCGATTACATTTCTATAATCAAAGTTTTCTACATCAAGTTCATCATAAGTAAGGTTTAAGGTAGTAGCTGTATCAAACTTTCCACCTTTTACAACAGAGATAACCAATTGATTTTTGTCATCAAATGCTGCCGTGTAATCTGTGTTAGCTACACCTGTTTGACCAGCACTAGCTACTTTTAATGTATTAAGCAATACTGCCGCTTTTACTACACATTTCTTTTCTGCCAATGTAGCAGTTGTTGTAGTGGATTTCTTATGCTTAGCAGGATCCAATACATTAACAAATACGATTGGCGCTACACCATACAATTTGAATTGTGCGTACATCGCTTCACATAATGTGAAATGTGCCCAATCTTCAGAGTAGCCAAGTTGTTGAACAGCTTCTTCCCAGCTGTAGCAGATGATTGGCTTGTTGACTACTGCACTAGGGTCTTCTGTAAGGTGTACAGGTGCAGTACCGAACACAACAGGAAGGCCGGCAGTAGTTTGGACAGGAGCAATTACAGAGGTAGCTTGCTCACTTGTTTTGACGCCATGATAAAAGGCCATTTACTTCACTCCTTTATAATTTTTCAATGCGTTTACATAAAATACATTTAATTGTGTCCCTTGTGTTTTGACGTCAATCATTGCCTGATTAAGCTCATCTAAAGGCACAAATAAATGCATAAAAATAGGGTCTTCTGCTTCCGGCAGTGGTGCACCGTCGCTAAATACCATGAATTGGTTTAGCCGGCTACTGCGGAACGAAGGCCCAACATATACAACAGGGTTCATCGTTGTCTCCTATTCAATTACTTTGTTATCCGTGAATATCTTATTTAGATTCCTACGAATAACAGGAATATACACTTCAAATTCAAGATACCCAACCCATTGAGGGTATGGTTGATCATCAGGAATTGTTGTATTAATGGTATTCTCCTTAATTTCATATTTAAGTGCTACCGGATTATCAGATAACAACCGCTCACGCACTACCTCTAATAGGTGATATAGTCCGACATGGCCTTCAGTTAAGGCTTCATCATAAGTAGTTACCAATACAGTAATACCTACCGTCGAACTATCTGCATCACTAACAGAGTACGGATGCACTACTACGGCCGGGCATAATTTGCGCTTGTCTTCATTCTTGTCCACTCTTGGTAAGAAACCGCTCCATACTCGAATAGGTCTTTCAGTAACATCACTGTTTTCATTCAGCTTTCGTAACTCATTCATGAGATATTTAGCAATACCATCTGATACATCTAATGGCGTCATTAGTTACCTCCTATCGCGCGCTCTAATTCGTGATATAAGCGCTTTTCATACATTTCCATGCCTTCCTTTTGCATGGCATTCATAACAGTTTCATTACCAAACATTTGCGGTAAGGCTGGCCCATATATTCCCTTTAACGGATATCTGTCCTTGCCTTGGCGTTTCATAAAGATACCGGATGCACTAACAAAGCCGTTTGGCACCTTTGTTTCTGTACCTTTTTTAATCGATACAAACACACCTTTTCGCTTAAGTGATTTAATTTTGAAGTACTTTTGAGCGCTAGTATATCCACCTTTGATACGCATTTCTGTGCCATCATTCAATTTATTGATAGATACACCGGACTTTACAACCGATACACCTTTAATGGCATAGATATTGCGTAGTGCTTGCGTACCTGCTTTTCTTGCAGTTGTTGCGGCACGCTTTGATGCGGCTTGGCAGACACGTCGAACTCTATCTTCTTTTAACGTTTCCAGTGCTTTTTCAATTATTGCCACTGCACTTTTATCAAGTTCTAGCTCAACCATCCGTCAACACCGCCTCTAGCTTCTGCTCTTAATTCAATGGATACTAACCCGTCTTCTTCCGTTGCACTTTGAACGACGTAAACGTCTCCGTCTAATCGGAATACGTTCCCCTGCGATGGAATTTCAGGGATGTCCGTTAGTTTGCAATGCACAAATACAGACACCCCGTGCAATCCGTCGTTTGATACGTGAGAGCCATTCGATAGGAATGACTCCCTCGCCGTTGGCGATTGAATAACCGCTTTAGCTACTGTGCCATTTAGATCATGCCCTTCGGCGAATTCGTCTTCATTGAGGAATACATCGTCAATATCGCTTTCTAGGTAATCTCTAAATCGCATTATTTTTTCACCGTAACTTCCGCATCAACTTCAGGTAATTCCATTTCTTCTTCCGGTTCATCTGGAACGACTTCCAATGGTTTCGGCACTTCAGCAGGATCATCTTCAGCAGATTCGAACTTTTCAGATTCAAGCAAGGATAACGCAATCGCTTTCTTTTTGATATCGACTACTTCACCTTTGCCATACATCTCGCCGTCATGTGCTAAATAACCCTTTAATACTCTAATTTTCATAAGTAGGTTACCCCCTATTTAGTCTTAATAGTAGCCCAATCGTCGATAGTTTCAGGAATCAATACGCAACGGGAATATACAGACAATGTTAATTCTTGTGTAGCTTTATTAGCATAGTAATAAGGTACATAAATACCTGCATATGTTGTGAATTGGTTGTCATCGTTAAGCAATGTTACTGCTGCATGTTGTTGACGGCCACGACCAGGTACACCTAATACCGCAGCATCATCACCGATAAAGGATTTTACCTTGCCTTCATCATCTTGATATGTTTCAAGATATGCATACACATCAATGTTTAAGGCCATGATACGGCCAACATACCGAACTTGTGGAGATAAGTATTCAGGCGCAAAGTTAAACATAGTCATGTTTTCACGATTAGGAATGGCCAACATCTTGTTGATAGATGCATTATCAAGAATATATTTTTCAACATTCTTACCGACAACTAATACAGTTGGTACGATTCCTGCGTTTTCCTGAATTTTTTCGGACGCCATTTTCAAGTCGCCATAAATATCGGCACCAGCTTGGTCCCATGCAGTAGTAGGTGTGATGTCTTGTTCAAATTCAAAATCAATTTCATCAGTTAGAACAGTCGCGCCATCATCAGCATAACCTTCGATTTTGCATTTACCAGTGGTAAGCAAATCGGCCGCCATTTTGTTTTTACGATTGATGATTGTGCCTTGCAAATAAGACAAATCTTCAGCTTGCATTTGTGCCGCACGTTGCGCAGGTGTCATTGTAGATACAATATTTTCCGCAAATGCACGTTGGTCAAGTTGCTCAGGATCAATTACTGTACGAGGGCCCATCATAGGCGCTTCATATAAAGCAATTTTAGAGCCGGCACGTTTAACATTTACACCAGATGCGCCACGAGATACAAAAGGTGCTAGAGTGCGACCACGTTTACGAGTTTCTACTGCGATTTTTTTAGAAGTTGCAACTGCCGGAACTTGTGGGAAGAAAGTATCAAGCAAGAAACTTGCCGGAGTTTTCATTCGTTCTACAGCTTGCATTAAAGATAACGTATCTTTGAAATCAATTGCCATTATATAGTTCCCCCTATTTAATGCTAGTTAAGAATAAGTGAGCGTCTTTAAAATCCGCTTCATGTTCATTAATTTTGTAAGCTTTGTCAACTACCAATACTTCACGATTAAAACGACCAGAGACATATACAGTCACTACATTGTGATCAGTAGTTGTAGTAGTGTCGGATACCACGATGCCAGCAGGTTTACCGCTTGCAATTTTTTGGAATGTGCCAGCGTTATTTTCAAGAACTTGGCCACGTTTGTACTCACCAACTGCTGCTTTTACATTTTGAGTTAATACAGGCACACCGCCACCACCTAATAGGTAGTCAGCTGCAACGCCATTTACTTGTTCGAAATACGCCATTATTTACCGCCTTTCTTAGCATTTGCAAATGCTACAACTTCATCAATTGCACTAGCTTTAGCTACTGCATCATTGGTTTCTGGTGTAGATGCACCTTGAGGTACCACTTCATCCGCGCCGGATTCCATTTGATCGATAACCAATTGTCGAATTTGGTCGACTACTTTGTTATCAGTTACAGGAATATCGGATACGGCGGAGATGAAAGGTGTTACTTCATCTACAGTTTTACCTTCTTTAACAGCCACATCTACTAAACGATTGATAACTTCATTGTTCCCTTTTAGTGCGTTTAAGGTTTCAACACGTTCACGTTCTGCTGTTACTGCTGCATTTTCCGCAGGTTCGTTTGTAGAAATACCGAGCAAACCTTTTAAGCTTGCCATGAATTGGTTTTCAGTCATAGGTTTCTCCTTATGTTTTAAAAATTGTTTGATTTTGGCTTCATTTTTGGCCGAATATTTGCAAGATACTTTGTTAACGATAACCATCCCATCATTCATAACAGCCTTATCAGTAATCGCCGTGTCTACTTCATCAATTAGGCCGTAGGACTTCGCCTCATCCGCTGTGAGCCACGTTTCGTCATCCATAAGGGTATTTATCTGCTCAGGTGTCAAAACATCGCTACGACTTAGATAAACATTTGCAATGGTTTGTTTAACACTTTCCAAATAATTCGCCATTTTAGTTAGTCCGTCCGCGTCAAAGCTGTCGCCTAAAAATACAGATGGATTATGAATCATGTACAGAGCATTGCTTGGCATGATTACCTTATCAGCCGCACATGCGATAATTGTAGCTGCACTCGCGCATAAGCCATCAATGTGTGCTGTTACTTTTCCAGCATAGGCTTTGATCATATTGTGGATAGCTTGTGCCGCGAATACGTCACCACCTCCAGAGTTGATGCGCATTGTTAATTCATTACCATTACAACTAGCTAAGTCACTTGCAAATTCACGTGGTGTAATTTCATCGCCCCACCAAGAAGTCTCAGAAATATCACCATATAAAATCAACTCAGATTGGCCAGTACCATTTTGATTTACAAAATTCTTAACAGACCAAAATTTATTCATCCTCTTCACCTCCTTTCGCTTCAGATTTAGAGCCAACGGAAGGATTACCCGTATCAGCTAGCCCCATGCCGTATTTCTCCATGAGTTGCTTTTCAAATGCAAGTTGTGCAATGTTTTCTTCAAGGTCTGTCCCTGTCATTTCAGCCGCTTCACGTTCGCGAGTGGAAACTCCATTTTCAACGCGAAGTGTACTGCCATTCATATCCTTAACTGGGTCAAGGATGGACATAGTCGGTCCAAACCAATCAGCATTGCACCATGCTTTTCGAATTAATGGATCATCAAAGAAACCAGGTGCCTCTATTCGTCCATTCGCTACGGCTTCCATTAACCACACTTCATAGATAGGCTGACAGAAATCACGAGCGAACCACTTACGCCGTAGTTTATATTCTTCCCAAGCCTGTAACATTGCTGCGCGGCTTGCAGAATACGAGGAGTTGAAGTTCTTCATCAATACTTCGTAAGGCTGGTTAAGTGCAGCACCTACTTGTTTGATGAGTTGAGTACTAAATACTTCAAAAGTAGATTGAGCGTTGGAGGCATCCACACTCTTTACATCCACACCTTTCGGTAAGGCGTTTAATGTACCAGGTCCTAAATTGTACTCTGATACATCAACTACTGGTTCCGTTGGATCATCAACCCCATTGTCGGCCAACATATCATTTAACGAACCGGAGTTTGTAACGGCTTCAGTAAAGAATAAAGCAAAGTAGGACTTAATAATCGCAGATGTAAGTTCTGCATTTGTGTACCGATAAACTTGCTTCAATGTTTCAATGACTGGGGCTAAATAAGGCACCCCTCTGTACTGCTCAGGTCTAGTATCGTTACTAATCTGTAATACATTTGGAATGCTTGTACGCTTTCCGTAGGCCTCAACCCTTGCCCATGACGTTAATATACTTGTAATTGGTTCGCCAGGTACTTGATTAGACACCCAGTAGGCTACAATCGCTCCATCAGTATCAATTTCCACGCCGTTCAGTATGCGATTTCCGTTATCCGAATTAAGTGTCTCAACCCCCGTTGGGTCACCTGTAGCATACGTTGAAGTGGTGAGTGGATTACTTACACGATTGCCTTCAATTAATTGAAGACGCAATGTATACGGCATATCTGGTGTTGTTGGCTTACGTCTAAATACGGCGAAACTATCACCATCTGTGAGATATCCTTGATATGCGATACTTTGCATATCGTATAAATTATTTTTGCGATAAATGTCACAGTCTTTTGAGTCTGCCCATAAGTCGAACTCTGCACGAACCTTACGTGACCATGCTCTTGCATCCTCAGCACTAATTCCCAAGATTTGAAATTTAGGTCTAGGGAATACATTGAGACCTGCGCCAACGGTATGGGTAGTACTCGTATTGATTGCAGCCGTGCCGACTGGTGTATTTATGGCTAAATCTGCAGATCTATCCCGCAAAGTTGATAGATTTGCGCCAATATCAGCCTTATAACCTAGTTTTTTAGGATTGTACCCCTTCAATGATTTGTTATTATGAGAGGCACCGCCCTCACTATATCCGCTATTTTGAGCCCTCGGAGTGCCTATTTTAGCGCTAAATTTCTTGTTTTTTCTCGCCATTTTAGCCTCCTAATCTCTAAAAACTACCCGTTTTGACCTATTTCCGCGCCCATTATCAGTGTCCATATCTGGTAATTTAGCACCCCTTGCCACTAAATCATCAATCATTTTTCTTACTTCAGCCAAATTTGCCCTTGTAAGAGTGCGATTTCCGATTGTATAGCTTTGCCCGGTCAATATTGCTTCCTCAGCTTTGACGTACCATTCTAATCGCACATCAATTAGCCTTGGCTTTCTTGAATAACTAGTTGCCATACATCCTCCTAAATATCTGCTACTTTACTAACTCTACGAGCGCGTTTCCTCATTGGTTTCTTCCGCGGATTGGTCACTGTTGTAGTAGAATGGCCTCCTCCTTTGACTATTTCCGCCAATCTATCCCAATCAGGATGGATTGAGTTCATACAAGCTAGGTTATATACACGTAAATCTAATGGTTCATTACGAACTCCTGCAGTAGGTTCCCATATCTCATGAATAACGCCCTTACGTTTTACTTTCTTTTTGTGTTCTGAAATAATCCCCTTGAAGTACAGTTCATCGTACCCTCTTGTTCCTAAGAATTCTTCATCCAACGGAAAATGAAAGTACTTAGCACCAGGTTCATCGATGGCCAATCGGTTCATTACCTGTTGTTTCCCATCATCAACCCCTAGCATTACAAGTGGAATCTTGCTTCCTGAAGCTTTACCAATCTTATAATTTAAAGGTATGCCAGGTGTTCCGGCCGTACCTTTGATGGCAAATCGTTGCTTGCTGAAGTTCTTTTCACAATATTCATATACTTTTGACGTGTAGTGACCGCCAGAATCAATAAAAGCACGGGCTACTTTAAGACCTGTACCGTTCTTAAATCGGTATACCTTATCAAGCACCACATCAAGTGCATCCCATGTTGCTTTATTATCAGGCTGACCTAAGATAACGCCCTTACAGATACCCCAACATTCTTCACCATATCCCCAACCGGTGATTTCATACTCTAACCGATTGTCTTGTGTGTCGACGGCACCGGTTAGCAGTAATACACCATCAGGAAGATCTGCACCGTACTTTTCACGGCGCCTAATGAATTGTTGATAGTCTTCAAAGGCACCTTGCTGTGCATAGGATTCCCCAAATCGAGTATTCATGACTACCTTCTCACGAGTAGGGTCTCCTTTAGCCTCTAGCCATTCCCTCATGATGTCATTCCAGGTTAGCCAAGGTGAAGTAAATCCGTTTACAAAAAAACTGCGTATGCCATTATGCAACGCAGCAGGGTTTTTCGATATGTACTTTTGAGGGACTTTTCGCATTTCATCTTCAGAGAATGTAGAGCCGCAATCAGGGCATCGCCATTTCACATCACTGACTACCACAATCTTCCGACCTTTAGCATCCTTATGTTCCTCGGTCTCACATTCCATCTCAGTATGTCGTATCAAATGATACTCACCACAATTAGGACACTCATGTTGCCACTCTTCTTGTGTGCCTGTTTGATACTCTACATCGATTCGTGAGCTACCTTCATTCGTTGGCGTGGAGAATAGCCCCATAACCCTATTCCAGAACGTTGTCATACGTTTGGCAGCAAGGTCTACTGGGTCACCTTCTGTACCGGCACTATCTGGAAAGCGGTCTACTTCGTCCGCAAGTAGCACACGCACAGGACGTGATGCCAATCCAGCCGGACTGTTCGCACCGCACATGATAAGACGGCCACCAGGGAATAACTTAGATAAGATTGTGTTCTTACCATCTCGTGTCTTGGCTCCGTCTTCTGATTTCGTTTCATAAAATACTTGTGAAAGTACTTTTGTATCACGGATCATCGGAGAGATACGAGACTTTGAATAATCTTGGGCCAATTCGATAGTCGGTTGAATCATCATGACCGCACATGGGTCAAGATGAGCGTATCGCCCTAGGACATTATTCATTATGTCCGACTTCCCGACCTGCGATGCTGACTTAACCACTACCCGATTGATACCAGGTTGCGTGAAAGCATCCATAATATCCTTTTGATATGGTGCTCTACTAGTTTTCCACCGCCCTGGTTCAGCTGAAAGGCCTTGTGATAGCATGCGATAATCGTCAGCCCATTGGCTAACACTGGTTTTTGGCAGTGGCTTTAGGCCCATTTTAGAGACATATTGCCACAATTCTTTTGCCGTTTTCATGCTATCACCTCCTTTTTTGCATTAAAAAAGCGCCTAACTTGGCGCTTTATCATCGTCTAATTCATCGCTATCCATGAATAATGACGGCGTATATTCACTTAATTCGGACAATTTGTCCTCAATTTCTTGTGTTAACAGGTTATATGCTTCTTCTTTTGTTATATTTTGTAACTGTGGTGCCAATTTAGTTGGCAATCCTAACAATTGTGTACGCAAATTTACGAGCATTTCTGTCATTACCTGTTCTACAGTATCCGCTGAGTACACTTCGCCGTTCATTTTGGCTAGTTTTAACTCAGCAATCTTGCGTTTTGCGCGTTCGTTCTTGGCCTTTTCAACCTCGAATACCGCATCATCGGAACTACTTTCCTCTTCAGCAGAGGATTGCCCCTTATATTTGACATAATTGATAACGGATTTGATAACCAGAATATTATTCTTTTCATCGGTAGCTAAAACCCCTTCTTGGAGCAGTTGCGAAACACGTTGGCGCGAGAGTCCAAGTGCTTTTGCCAGGTTCGACTGTGAGGCCGTTGCTGTTTTCAAATCATCTGTAATTTTCACTTATCAATCAGCCTCCTTTCATTACCTGTATCACTAGCAAGGTCATAAAAAAATTAAAGTCTAGGCAATTTTTGGGGTCTCGGCCACCGCACGAATTTATTTTTCTCCAGAAGAACCTACCAAAAAAAATTACTCAAAAATTCAACGAAACGTGTATTTTTTTAAATTTATTTTTTATTATTTAGCGCGGGTACTGCCCCAAAAGCTATCTTAATACATCACGGCTGTTTCTCTTAAATCGGCCGTGCGAACGCGTGCACAATCCACAATTACTTTTGTGTGCGTGGTCGTGTGTGATATACGTTTGACACAGGCCGTCATATTCAATTAGTTGTGCTGTGCAAACGCCGTTCTTATTATTCAGGCATTTACGTTTAATACATTTGACTTCTGTGCTCATACCTTCTCACCTTTAATACGTTTGTACGCTCAAATCCGATGACTAGTTGGTTGTTATTAGGCTATATAGTTATTGGAGGACTACTAGTTCTAGTCATCAGATGTCAGCGTACAACGATACAGGGCAAGCTCATAATGTATAAGCTTAGTATTATTCTGTGGACAAATTCGGCTCGCCCTGGTTTCATTGTGCGGTAAATTTCATTTTTACATATTCCCTCTCCTTAGCTTACGCGATTGCCTACACCATAAATACGGGCCCCTGTATTTACAATGCTACATACAACAAAAAGCACGGTCGTCATCACCGTGCTTTTTGCCGAGTTGTGTATAAGAGAGGATTCGTGTTAGATGACTAATGACACCTTTCACAACTACATTATACTATGTCAAGTCGGTTCATTTAAGTCCAAAATACTCCAAAACACTCCAAAGTACTCCACTATGAAAGGAGTTCCCCTAATTCGTTCAACGCTTTATTTTTTAAATTGAAGTAACTGCTTTTTTCGTAATATATCATCGCTTGTACTTTCTTAGGGAATGCCCCGTTAATATACTCTTGCGATAATATAATACGCCCTGGTATACATTCTATCTTTTCAATCAAAGCCCGTGCTTCTTCCCTTTTAGCAATAAGCTTTGCTATCTCCCGTTTTTTGGTATCGACTGTATCAATAAGTCTAGCCACATCACCTTCAAGCCCTGCCGGAGTACTGCCCCCCGATACTCGGTCTTTGGAATAATCAATCGCCGATAAGGTGATGATATCATACTGCAGTTTACGAATATCCTGCCGTAGTGATTGAATACGAATAGCTATCATCTTTATATCTTGCAGATACGCAGTCGCCTTTTCTTTATAGTCAATCATGCTGCATTACCCCATTGATGTACCGGTCCAAGTACCACCGCGCTTTTTTTAGGTCTTCGAGTTTGTCACCCTTATACCCTGCTCTTGCGATGTACTTGATAACATTACCTAGATGATATGGAAGCTGTTGATCCTCGATAAAATCGATAACTTCAATCTTACCGCGGGTGTAGTGTGAAGGATGATTGATAACATCTTCTTGCTTAGGCACCACCTTAACTTCAGCCTCCTCGATAGTTTTGACTACCTTTTCTGCAATAGCTTGCACTTCTTTCTTCTTAGGTACTTTCGAATACTTAGGTAGACACTCCGGACAATATTTAGGCCAACGGCCTTGCGCCTTTTCCTTTTTGTGAATAAAGGTTGTGCCGCATCCCTCACAGGTTAGCTCTTTACTCACGCCTGCACCAGGAGGTGTCATAACTTTTTCACACTCTGGGCAATAATCCTCGTGTGTTTTTACTGTAAATGTGTCTCCGCATCGTCTACATTTCTTTTGCATAGTTCTACTCCTTATACAATTCTTTACGATATTTAATAGCTTCTAAGAGGGCGTCCTGCCCTGCTTCTTTACGTTCTAATGCTTTCATAACCTGCTCGTCCATCGTCCCTTTAGTGACTAGGTGATGGATAATCACAGGTTGTGTTTGTCCTTGTCTATGAAGTCGTGCATTCGCTTGTTGATACTGCTCTAGACTCCATGTTAGCCCATACCACACGATGATATTGCCTCCGGCTTGTAGGTTTAAGCCGTACCCTGCTGATGCGGGATGTGCAAGTAACATTTGAATGTTGCCTTTATTCCACTCCGCTACATCATCATCGGTCTTTAGCTCGACCGCTTTTGGGAATGCTTCTTTGATAGATTGAAGGTCATGCTTGAAGTTGTAGAACACTAACATCGGTTTTCCTTCGTTCATTTCTACCAATTCTTTCAAGCGTTCAATCTTCTCGTTATGGACAACTACGATTTCACCATCATCGTTATAAATGGATCCATTCGCTAGTTGTAACAATTTACCGGCGAGTGCTGCTGCATTAAGTGCACTTACGTCGTCATCACTGGCTAAACTTAGCACGTGCTCACGTTCCATCTGTTTATAGAGTTCCCATTCTTTGGGGCTCATCTCTACTGTGATGACATTCTCGATACGTTCAGGTAGTGTAAGATAGTCCTTCGCTTTTAAGCTCATACAGATATCTTGCATCTTACTGAATATCGCCTTATCACCGCCAGGCAGTAGTCGGTAACTATACACGACGTGCCCGTTGGTTTTGTCCGGTGTAAAATACCGGGTACGATATTCGGTAATCGTCTTACCTAATCGTTCTCCGCCATCTAAGAGGTACATTTGCGCCCAAATATCGAGTAAGGTGTTCGGTGCCGGTGTACCTGTTAAAATGACGATACGCTTAAACAAAGGACGGAGTTTTCGTATCGCCTTAAACCGTTTAGCCTGGGGATTCTTAAAGGAAGAACTCTCATCGATAACTAACATATCGAAAGGGAACGATTTTTTCTTATGGTAGTACTCATATAACCATTGCACGTTTTCACGATTTATCACATAAATGTCAGATTCGCTCTCTAAGGCGTGTATACGTTCCTTCTCGGAACCTAACACCTTAGCCACCGTTAAACGCCGTGTAGCGCTCCATTTTTGCGTTTCTTGGGCCCATGTAGATTCTGCTACCTTCTTAGGTGCAATCAGTAATACTTTTTTTATGTCAAAGTAATCATACATAAGCCGTTCAATCGCAATGAGTGTAGATATGGTTTTACCTAACCCCATATCCAGTAACAAGCCGTAATGGGTATTGTCAACGATTCGTTGTATTGCAATCTCTTGATACTCGTGTGGATGAAAGTCCATGTATCGCCCTTTCCATATCTTCAACAAATAACTTGGCGTCAGACACCCCGGTTACCACAAACACTAAAGCGCCTTGCTTTCGTAATCGTGAAATCTGTACTCGTTGGTTAGCCATTAGCTTACCGTTTGTATCTTTTAACTCGACGAATATGACACCGCCTCCCGGGAGTACAATAATCCGATCCGGGACACCATCATTTCCAGGTGACACGAATTTCATATATATACACCCCAGTTTTTTGAGTTGATTTCCTAGCCAACGCTCGATATCTTTTTCTATCGTTCTCACCTCGTTCTCAATAAAAAATCGGCAACAGGCTTCAGCCCATATAAAATCTGGCTTCATCGGTGTTGTGTTGCCGATGTTTTGTTTTTTTTACTCATATATATATATACGCGTATTTGCGTTTTTACATGTATACGTATACAAGCACTTATTCATATATTTATTATTTTTAATTAATAGTAAATAATAGGAAACATCGGCAACAAATTGCATTTAAGATAGATAACAACTACGCTAAACGTGTTGCCGATTTTGTTGCCACACGTGTTGCCGTTGCCGATTTTTTAACTTATATCAAAGTTCATCGATGTATAGGCTTGCATAAAAACTATTTCGATGTATTTCGATATTTAAAAATTAGCTAATCGGCAACAAAAATCGGCAACACGATTATTTACGATTTTTAGATATCGTTTTAGCCTTATTTTGGAGAGTGCTCGCATCCCTAATAAACGCTCTTTGGACGCCATATAATTTACCGAAACGCATCTTCCCAACGCTCTTTGAATAAGGGCTCCACCCTTTAATAGATTGCAAAATGTCAATGATTTCTCTTGCTTTTGCGTTCTGTAGGTTCTTCCTGTCGCCCTCCATCACTTCACACCATATCTCAAGGGCACACACTCGTTCCCGCTGCACTGAACCACAATGATCGTCGTCACCATAATTAGCAACATAATCCCGTCTGTCGTAGATATCCATTGTCTCCCAATCTTCAGGAAGTAGCATTTCGAGGTATTCTTCAATAAGACCTACGAGTTCACCGCCTTCTGTATGGGATAATTGGATTCTAAGAGCTTCTTCTTCAAGTGCTCCCTCAAGAACTAATGGTTCACCTTCAGACCAATACACGAACGCTTCTGCCCATAATTGGTCAATTTCATCCTTTGACAAGTCCCAGGAGTTCTTTGTCTTCCGGTCTTTGTCTCCAGTAATTGGCCAGAATCGGCGGTTACCGGTGCGGTCCTTTAAGAACATAAGATTGTTAGTGGAACCAGCGAATACACACTGGCGAGGATACTCTTCGGTCCGTCTACCGTAAGGAGAACGGAACCGGTCAGAGGTACGGCTGATAAATGCTTTAATGATTTCGTTATCGTTCTTATACGTTGGTGCCAGTTCGGCAAGTTCGACTATCCAAGAACCTTGAATTTGTTCTAGTGCGTCTTTGGTTTTAATATCAACGAGTGAGTTATTAAACCATTTACGGCCTAACCGCTCTAAGATAAGGGACTTGCCTAAACCTTGAGAACCATATAACACTATTGCCGTATCAAACTTAACGCCTGGATCCATAACACGGGCTACCGCACCGCACGCCCATTTACGGGTAACAGCTCGAATGTAATCCGTATCCTCAGCACCGATGTAATCGATAAATAGAGTATCTAGTCTACATTCGCCGTCCCAAGTTAAGCCTGTTAAATACTGGCGTACCGGATGGAATTTATTATCTTGCGTTACTTCCTGGAGTGCATCATCGATGATGCCTTTACCCTTGATTAGGTATTTCGTAGCGAAGTAGTTTCGTAAGCACGCATCGTCGGTATCTGTCCAATACGGAGTTTCAGCCTTGCCACGCCAAGGTAAATCGTCAATCACGACTAACCGGTGTGCGAATTCATCAAGACGAATTTTACCTTTTAATGCAGGGTCTTGTTTAAGAACCACGAGGCAGTTATACACATCAGATTCAGGAGTACCATTTTTATCGCGCTTTAACTTTGATAAGAAGTCCTCGTCATCGTCCGTGATATCCTCGAACTCCATATCCGCCATACGTTCTTTATCGAGCAGGATTGGTGCTGCGCCGTCTTCGTTGACGAAGTCTATCATGGCTTTGTAACTTGGTAGTTTAGTCACTGCAGTCGCAGGGTCTTCGCCAATATCTATGGCGCCGAATAGGTGAATGCGAACCAGGTCAAAAGCATTAACAAGTTTACCGCTGATTGGATCAGTTGCATGGTTGGAGTAAGCAAAGGTGTCGTTATCGTAAATAACTAAACCGCCGACTGAGCTGCCTTCCGTATATGTGTATCTGCCCTCAACTTGTGTCGGCTCATACACTCCAGGAAGGAACTTTTGAATAGCTTCCGTGATACTGTAGCATCGACAAAAAGCACCGATAAGGCCCTTTTTCTCCAAAGGGTTGCCTTGCTTCTTAGCCGCATCAAGGCGAATTTGTGATTCCTTATTAGATGTTGGCCAAAGGCTCGTATCACGCCAGTCTCTGTAGGTACTCAAATAGGTATCTACTGAAACAAGTGAGCCTTCACTATGCTGATATACGTAGTCAACGTCTTTAGGGTGGCTTGGCCAATACATAAGCCGTTCAGCCTGGTGCGTGGATGGGTCGAAGAACTCAATACCGATGTTATCCGCAATCCGTCTAGAAACTGCTTGATACTCATCCGGTGTCATAGGTCTGTCGACTGGAATAATTACACGATATCGTGGATGGTCAGCCTTGTGGCTATGCGTACTGTAGAGTACGTACTCCATACCGCCTAATTCCATATCTAGGTCTACGATGAAATCTTCGCCAGGGTTATCTGCATCAAGAGTAATAAGGTATCGCTCTTTGACAGCCCCTCTAATCCGTCTACCATTTTTAGGAATATAGCCACCTACAAAACCGCCGACGTCTTTCTTTTGGCCTTGATCAGCTTTAGACATCTTGGCGTATTCAGCAGCCGTTTCATTCGTTACAGTAGGCTCAGCCAATTTATTGGCCAAAGCACTCCAAGTCATTTTCTGAGACTTCCAGCTACGGGCGGAGCGACTTCTGCCCGTAGCTATGATGATATTTGTATCCATATTACATCGCTCCTCCCTTCGCAAACTGGATATCTCGTACATACGCCGGAACGCATAAGCCGTGAGATGATACCCACTGCGTTACAGCTCCGTTGATATCGTGGTCTTCATATACGCCACGATTGTTTTTAAGTTTAGCCTGGTGTATCTCTACGAAGTCATCCGCATCATTAACGGGGTTAACTTCGATACACGCTACCGGCTCGTTACATTTATAGACACCTACGATAGCACACGTTTCAGCTTTTACTTTTTTGATATAGGAGCTTACACAGTTGTTAAGCTGAATTCCCATATCAATGATGCCGTGAGTAGAACCGATGGCCATAAAGCGGTAACCGTTAACCATATCAGCTAAAGCGCGATGTGCTTTACGTTGCTGCACGATTTCGTCTTCCACTTTGTCGAACTTTTGCATTCTCGAGATTGTGTCATGTAGGTTACGCACCTGGATGCGACTACCCCAAACCTCTTTACGGCGACTTCTCGATAACTCAAAATACATACTAGCTGTATCTCTGATATCGTGATAGGAAGGCGCATTTCTAATGAATAAGAACGCCTGGCGCTCGCCGTATTGATGACTAAGGATGTTAACAAACTTACGAATGACAGATAAGTCGCGGTCATCACGCCATAATGGCCAAGACTGAATATAACTTGTATTATCAGAGTTATCTTTGATAACATCGACCATAGCCTTTTGATAGTCCTTGTTCTTAAATAATGTAGACATAACTTTGATGATCTTCGTGTAGAAGAAAGGTCTATCGTGCAGTAACCGACGAACCCATCGGGTATCAGGTAAGTTGTGCGCCTTGATTAAGGCTTTCACAAAAGAATCGCCTTTTATGGTTAACTCTAATACATCGCTCATGCCAAGCGTCTCGTTAGGGAATTTCCGATTATAGTAATCGTCATAGTCACGCTTTAAGTTGTCGTTGATAGCCGGTGCATCCGGAGCTTGTAATTTCCATACTAAGTTATGAAGTAGGTTATTTAGAGCTCCGTACTTGTTAGATACCTGTACGCCTTGTCTAATAGATTTGACTTTATAACCTACGACCTTTGAAAGCTTCTCGAAGAACACTTCTTTTAATACCTTAGCGAAACACTTTAACTCATCCCGGTAGTTATGTAGTCTGCAGTCAGGAGTGGCTACGAACCAAACTAATGATGAAAGGGAATTGCTAAAGCCCGACGGAGAGACTGTCGCTTCCTCGACGACGTCGCTGCGTGAGCGCTTCTTGAGTATGGTAAAGGTTTTTCTTTGCTTGAAATCAAACCGCACCACATCGATGACATGAGATTTATAACCTTTGTATATCATCCCTGTATCGCCATCGGCATACACTGTGTCGTACTCAAATTGCACGTCCAGTTTATCGCCCCTATCTATAATTGATAGGTCCAGGGATAAAGGAACGGTGGCGCTATATCCAACTTCTGCAGTAAACCCTTTAGCGTTGATCCGCTCACCGCATTTTGGACAATAGAACTCATCTGATTCCCTGCAAGGCACTATTCCAAACCCATTAGATTCCATAGGCCAAAGATTAGCAAAGGAGTGTTTGCAAGGTACATGGTAATGACTCGCAGGGTTAAAAGGTGACACTTGTTTGCGCCGCACTAGGTCGTACAGCTGTTGTACTTGTAGATTGAATAAGACCTTCATAAGGCGCTATCCTTTCTTATAACAAATCGTCTAAATCATCTTCTTCAGGAGTTTCCTCAACTACTGGAGCTTCTACTTCTTTCTTTTTAGTAGTACGTTTACGTTTAGGCTTTTCTTCAGTAGTGGCCGTAGCATCTTCTACCTTTGGAGTTTCTTCCGCCTTAGGAGCTTCTGCTTTCTTGCCATTTAATATCTTAAGCGCGAGGTCGCAAGCAGCAATACATCCTTCGCAGTACGCCATAGCGGTATCTTTACGTTCGCTAGCTGGTGCGTCTTTTACGAGTTCATATAAGCCGTCGATTGCTTCGCGTTGTTGTTGAATTTGTTGTTTTGAGAGTTTCATAAGAATTGTCCTCCTAATCCTTCATGTAGTAAGGGTTCTCAAACCCTGCTGCGTTTAATATGAGCCCTTCGTTCCAGGGTTCAGGTTCACACATAATATCTATAACTTCTTCTAAACTGCCTTCGCCTATTGGCGCTTCGATAACCACTTCGTCGTGGATGTGGGCAACAATCTTGTACCCTGCTTTAGAAAGCCGTAGCATTGATGCAGCTAAGCAATCTCTTGCCACTGCCTGTACAATGTTTTCGACGAGCTTTCCGCCGTAGGTTTCAACTCTGCCCCATGTATTCTTAACCTGATCCATTCCGTCATACTCAATCGATTCACTACCGAACCGGTTAAGCCCAAGTCTAGGTCTTGCATAGGCAAGTCTTCGACCGGACGGTAATTCTATGAACAGGAAGCCTTTCGATTTAAAGAATTTAATATTGCCTTGTCTAATTCGTACGGGTTCTCCTGTTTTCACTACTTGCTTTGCTGCGCTGTCTGCATCTTTCCAAAATCTCGTAATTCGTGGACTAGCTTGCCGCCAAGCTTCGATGATACCAGGTAGCTCCTTCTCAGGAATTTCCCCTTTTGTATCCATCGCTTTCATAGCTCCTACACCGCCACCATAACCGAGCGCCAGTTCTGCCACCTTACCTTTTTGCCGTAGGTGCCCATTAACACCGTGCTTCTCAACTGGTACGTGGAACATGCTAGATGCTGATGCACAGTAGATGTCTCCGCCTTGAGCGAATACATCTTGGCGCCACTGCTCATGGGCAAGCCAGGCGATAACACGGGCTTCAATAGCACTAAAGTCGGCTACAATAAATCGGTGCCCATCCTCTGCCACAAGGGCAGTACGGATAAGTTGCTTAATCACATCACCAGGGTTTCCGTATAGTAGGTCTAGCATTTCTACATCTCTACTTTTTAGAACTTCCCTGGCCGTGTCTAAATCTTCTAGGTAGTTACGAGGGAGGTTCTGTAGTTGTACTACACGACCCGCCCATCGTCCACTACGCATCGCCCCATAAAACTGAAGCATGCCGTGGATACGACCATCAGAACACACAGCGTTTTTCATGGCCAAGTATTTTTTGATGGAGGAATTACCGAGCACCTGTCTATTTTGCAGTACCTTGCGAACATCGGAGGGGATATCCTGTGCCAAGAGGTTTGATACATCGTCTTTTCGCATTGTCTCTAGATCATATCCTAGTCTTGCAGTTAACCACTCTTTAAGTTGCATAGTACTGTTAGGATTCTCTAATCCTGTTAATATCTTGGATGACTCGGTAGCTTCTTCCACGATTTCGTCGTTACAAGCAAGCGCTGCATCGACGAGTTCCATATCTACTTTTACGCCTCGCCAGTTGATATCTTGGTCAAGTAACCAGTACTCGTGCTCGATAGCAGGTGGTTTTAGCGAAAGTAAGCGTTTACGAATTGCCTTCTCTACTACTACGTCTTGGCGGTTGTACTCAATATATTCCGCCCATTTCTCCGGCGCATCCTCAGGCATATTACGTGTCTTAGGATTTGTCTTAGTAGGCTTACGTGGTACAGAGAAGAATTGAATTAAGCGTTTACCTCTTGCATCCTTGGCTTCACCTAATCGTAAGGCCTTAGACACGTTATCAAGGCTTGCAGGTAAACTGCAGTATAACGCAAGTACAGAGGTACATTCCCAGTTCGTGTAATCCGCATCAGGGAAGTACTTTTTAAGACACAACATTTCGAATGCTGCGTTAAAGGCGGTCTTTGTAATTTCCTTGTTATACAAAGCGTCCACCACCCTTTCGGGTAGTGGATCCTTTGTCATATCAATTACTTCGACCGGTTCATCATCGAAGCTATAGGCAAAGAGCAGTATTTCAAATGTTGTATCATCAACGTATCGCTGCGCTCCATATTTAATAGGGCAGTCGGAATACGTTTCCACATCAATACTGAGCTCCATATATGCCTCCTTAGATTAAATCGTCATCGTCTAGGTCGCCTAAATCGTCATCCCCGAAGTCGCTAGCAGATACGTGTACGCCACCGAGGCGGTCACCATCTTTAACTTTACGAACACCATTTAGGCCAAAGCCTACGCCTTTTTTACCGTTGAAGTTGTAAGCGAATACGGATAATGCGACCTGCGCGTATACACCGGAGTAGATTTCTTCTTCGATGTCGAATTGGTCCATCTTGATTTTGTCACGAGTGAATACGATAGGTTGTTTATCGCTGTTAGCGTTGATGAAGAACTTGCCAGCGTATGTTTCAGGTTGGTCTGCTACTGCTTCATCTGTATCACCATCGCGTAGGTTCAATTTAAGGTATGCTGCTTTACCTTCTACCTTAGCTACTGCTTTTGGATCAGCCTTAAGTTCTTCAATCGCACGTTCAAAAGCTTTGATTGTTTTCTTATCTGTTTTGTCGATGATGATTTGGGAACTATATTTTGCTTTGCCGTCGTCGTTTTTACGAGGTTGAGCGATGTTTGCATAAGAAAGTCTCACAATTCCAGTTGTTAATTTAGCCATTGTTACGGTCTCCTTCTTTAAATAAATTATTTGTTAGCTTCTACTTCAGTCATTAATTTGTTTACGAGTGCTTCAAGTTTAGAAATACGGCTTTGTGCATCTTTAGCTTCAGCAATGTAGTCAGAACCTTTGCCGGTTTTGAATGCTACGTTTACGGTGTATTGGTTCTCACCGCCTAACGTAGCACCAAAGCCAAGCATAATACGTTCATTAGGTCTAGCGAATACGCCGAGCGCTACGGCATTACTGTTACGGTAGTGGCCGTAACTTACAGCGTAGCTGACTTTGTCATTTCTGTTGAAATCGAGTGGATGCAATCCAGCAAGTGCTGCGGAGCTTGCGCCTAACTTATTAACACGTTGGCCAAGATTGTTGACCTTGTTGTTAATGTCATTAGCTAAGCCCAAAGAACGATTTTCTAAAGTCGTGATACGTTGTTCATGATTGTCTGCCACATGTTCAAGGCTTCTAATATCCGCTGCATTAGCAGTTACCTTTTGGCCAAGGGAATTGATGGCAGATGCATTACCGTTGATGCGGTTAGTATTGTTAGCAATGGCAGTAGTATTACCTGCGATAGCTTGTTCATGATCATTCACTACATCGCCTAACATGTTCAAACCGATTGCCACATCTTTAATGTTTTGTTTATTTTTAGCAATTTGTTTAGCGTTAGTTTCGATTTCATCAATTGCAGCGAACAGTTGAGAGCCGTTCACAGCGTCTAATGAATCAGCGGAGATTTGACCGGCGCTAACATTCGTAAGTTGGCGGTTGTACTGAGTTACTCCGCCTGCACCAGCACGGGCTTTAGAACCGAAGGATACAACGCTCGCCGGTTGCTCCCCTGCAAATACGTGGCGAGTACCATTAATTGTGATACCATCAACACCAACGGCGCTATCTGTAACGCTGTTAGTACCGATTGCTACCGAATTCGCTTGGTCAGCAATCGTGTTGTTACCAAATGCAACGGCATCAGTGGCTAAGGATTTGGCATGAGTGCCAAATGTAAGAGCACCCTGACCATTAGATTCAGAATTAGATCCAAGCACCAACTGTTCCTTTTGGGGACCAATTTTGTTGTTGTAGCCAACTACGGCGGACTGGCCACCTGCTACTGTGCCATTGTTAGCACCGATAACCACAGTATCAGCGCCTGTAACATTATTAGTTCTGCCTAATACTACAGAAGACTCGCCGGATACGAAGGCACCGTTACCGATAGCTACACTGTCGTAGCTAGACACACGAGCTTGATTGCCGATTGCCACTGTGTATTCCACCAAACTTTCGGCATGGGAGCCAAAAGCGAAGGAGTTACGACCTGCCGCAGTGGCATTATTGCCACCAGCGAAGCCGTTTTCACCAGTTACAGTATTGTTAGTACCGAACGCCAACGCATTATTAGCGTCGATGTTATTTTGGAAGCCCCATACTGCGGAGCTTGTAGACGTTGCGGAGATAGTATTATCTGTACCGCCTACTGTGTTATTACTAGTTGCGCCAGCTACGTTTACTGCTAACGCGGAAATTGCCAATGCTGTTGTTAATGTTTTATTCATCTCTTATACCTCATCTTCAAATTCATTCATCATTGTTTCAACTGTATTAATTGCTGGGCGTTTATCGCTTTCCGGTACAAGTGTAGGCTTGCCTTCCGGTTTATCGATATATGCTTCTAAGTATTCGGCAACGCCCTTTTTACCGAGTACCTTTTGTAGATTTGTGATACCTTCGAGTTCTCGAGGCTTGAATATTTCCTCTTCTTTGTAGCCGTTATCGAGCAATGTTTTAGCTGCTGCATCCGGATCCGTTATGGTACGTCGTGATGTACCCTCGACTAATTTATATCCAGGCCATTGCTTTTCACCTGATAAAGCTTTTTCATAAGCGAAGTCGTAAACACCTTTAATCCATTTCGTTATTAAATCCTTCATTGCTAAGATGTCGGACACCTCATGGTCAGTAAGTAATTGATTGAGCTTACCGCCATTCTTATAGAATGTATCAAGGCAAGTATCTGCTAATGCTCGGCAGGTGTGCCGTGCTTTACAGAAGTTACAGTAATCGCAAGGCGTACATTCGCCGATACCTTCCCAGGCGCGTTGTGCGATGGGTTTGATATCTTCGCCCCAGTCAAGAAGTTCTTCAAGTGACATTTCGTCGGTAGACACACTATCAAGTCTTGGCTGAACGATCGTCATACGTACCGTTTTAATGTCATATAGGAACTCGTTTACATCGTAGGCACCTAATGCGTAGAGTCGCATTTGCGTGTTTTCAACAGCGCTAACAGGAACGCCCTTACCATACTTTAGGTCGATTACTTCCAGGATGCCGTCAGCTACGATTACCATATCACCGGTACCGAAGCCCTCAGGCACCCATCTAGAGAAGTCGAGCCGTGCTTCAATCATGGCTTCCGCATCAGAGGAACGAGCGCGGGCTTCGTTTACCTTCTCTTCGCAAATATCGACATATCGATTGACCGCCTCTATCATTTCAGCGGAGTAGTCGTCTAGCTTAGGGGCTTTTTTGCCCTCAAGTTTATGTCGTAGGATTGCTTCCGCCAGGTCATGCGCTACAGTACCTTCCGCAGCATACGGAGATTGTTCATCAGGGAACATCGCTTCCAGTCTTGCTGAAGGAGTACACACTAGCCACCTGGCGCTACTTGATGCACCTAGTAAGGCGTGTTTCTTAGCCACGGCTATTCACCCATTCCATAATTTGAATACGTTGCTCATCGGTAGCAGATGTTACTTTTTCAGCGCCGATGCTATCTAAGAAGGCTTTGAATTCGCCTTTAGCTTTCGTTTTATCAGTAGCTTTTGCCATTACGTCTTTTACTGCTTCACGAGTTGCTTCAAGGCTCGGTACTTCTACTTTAGGTTCTTCAGCTTTTGCTGGTTCTTCCTTAGGAGCAGGTGCTTCTTCTTTAACAGGTTCAGGAGCTTCTGCTTTTGGAGTTTCCTTCTTAGCTGGTTTAACATCATTTGTTGTCCAGTTCGCTGGTTCTACTTCTTTAACAGGTGCACCTACGATAGATTGGTATAGGTCTTTCACTTCTTGTTCTAATTCAACTGCTTTATCAACTGTGATTTTTAACTCGATCATTGTTCTATTCCCTTTCGGCTTAATGATGTGATATACTTTAAATGGATATTTTTCTATGCGCCCTTTAGCATTGCCGTGCTTTGGGGTGCTTTTTTTTGTGCCCAGGTGCTCGCACTCATCAGGAATGCAGTAATCTTTATTAGGGCACGTTGTACAGTCTCGCAATGTCCTCACCTCCTTTCACTAGGCACGTTTGGATAAACGTGATATTCTATTAACACACGGGTGTATGTCTTTGCAGTTATCGCACACTATACGGGGCTTGCCTGTTAGGTACGACCAATTTGTGTAAGGACTTTTAATCCTTTTATTACAGAAGGAGCATCGTTTATCGTTCATACTCTTTTAACTCCTCAATCCAGTAGTCAGTGAGTAACCAAAGAGTGATACCTAGTAACCCCTGGCACATACCAGTCCACAAATCAATGCGGTCTATTTCGATAGAACCGACAGTTCCTACTACTAATATGGCTGCAATAATGCGAAGCACATAAACTACTTTCATCATGTCTACTCTCCTATTCGTGCCTGGCATCGTTTAGCAAGCCAAGCATTAAACGAATCAACGTGGATAAGGCGTTTACCTCCACGCTTACCGATTTTCATGGAAGGGAAGTCAAAATCTTGCGCCCATTCTCGGATAACGGCTTGCGGTACGCTAGCAAGTTCTGCAGCTTCCGCTACTGTGATACACATCTTATTCATAGGTACCTCCTAGAATGCTAGAAGCACCAGGGATAACATCACGAATAAACTAATTCCAGCGGATAAGCCTAAGGCTAAAATCCATAAACAACAACTAGCTAGTTCTAATAATTGTTTTTTATTCATAGCTACCTCCTATCTAATTTAGGGTTGTAGTAATCGGTTTCCCAAAAGTCGTGACTTTCGGTATCATCGACACACAACGCATAGCAGATAGCAACGACTGTCGACATTTGCACTGACTTACCTTTGATAGCTCGGTTTAATGTATCCATCGAGATTTCAGCTTGTTTGATCAGTGCCGTCTTAGTCATGCCTAACTCGTTCATGCGTTCTGTAATGGATTCGCCGAACATTCTGATTACGAATTCTTTCATAACCTAGCCCTCCGTAACGGTTTAACCGTAACTAACTATAAAAAAATAATGTCGTCATACGTTACACCAAATACTTCTTGTATCTTTTTTATGTGAGGAACATCAGGGTAAGAGCGTTTACGCTCCCAATTTCCCCAAGTATCAACAGACACTCCAATTGCTTTAGATGCCGTAAGTTGAGACCAGTTTTTTGAAGCCCTTAACATCTTTAATGTATACTTCATAAGCTACCTCCTTTCTCGATACTCACATCTTGTTTACAGTCATCATTCTACTACGGTTTATCCGTAATGTCCATAAACTAAACTTAAACTATCGTAAAATTTCCGTAAAATATTGATTTTATTACGAAAATGTCGTAATATATAGGTATATTAATTAATATATTCCATATTTGAGAGGTTCTTATGAGTGATTTAGGCAACAAGGCTATTATGGCCGAGAATATTCAACGACTAATGGATAGTCGCGGAATTGATCGCAATAAAATATGCGCTGATTTAGGGCTAAAGTATACTACGTTTACCGATTGGGTAAAGGGAAATACATATCCTAGAATCGATAAAATTGAGTTATTGGCAAACTATTTTGGCGTTCCTAAATCTGAACTAGTAGAGAAATATACAGACGGCTATTACACTGACCGTGAAGCAGCCGAATTTGCTGAATACCTACGCACACGTCCAGGGGCTCGTATGCTCTTCTCTGCCGCTAAAGATATAAGCAAGGAGGATTTAGAAAAAGCTGTCGAATATATTGAGCTTTTAAAGTTAAAAAACAAATAATACACAAGGGAGAGTGTTATATTGGTTGTAAATTTGATTTATTGCGACTTACCACATGCCAACGCTGTGTCAGAGGAATGTGAAGATATAGATACTCATAACATCTATATAAATAAAAACCTCCCTCATGATCGTATGAGGGAAGAAATTAAGCACGAATTAATGCATATTATTAATGACGACTTCTATTTAGACCATCACGTTAATCTAGTAGAGCAAATGGTCCGTCGAACATGTATTGATGATACCGAGCTGGAGAATATAGATTTCTACCATCATTATGTATCAGTATTATAAGGGATTATAAAAAGGCCTCCTACCCTACTATGGGATAAGAGGCTTTGTGATAAAGGAAAAGACCCTCACTTATAAGTGAGGGTCTATGTAGGGGGAAAATATAATTTCCTTTAATTCTTTTCTGAGAGACGAACATTCCGTTCACGATTATGTCTCTACGCATTTATTATGTTTACAAGTCGAGTATACCAAATACTTGTCATCCGTGTCAACGGGAATAGGAGGAATCAAGATTGAGAACAACTAGAAAAGGCGTGCCAATTATAAAATTACCTAGAACTTTATCTTTTAAAAATAATAATATTGTTGACTTCAATGCCTATCTATCCATCTTTGATTGGAATTTCGAAGGACCTTCTATAATCATTGACGGCCGCGCGTGTATCAGTGCCAATTATCAAGCGCTATCCCTACTCATTCAGTATCTATGGTTTTTAAAAAGCAAAGGAACCTATATATACTTTAACATTGATGGGAATACAGCATTACGAAAAATGTGGCAGCGTATCGGCGGAAGTGGTTGCTATAAAGTATTAGAAAATAGTAATGAAAACTTCAACACCGTTTACGACAAACCCATGTTTGCCATTAGAAATCAAACAACAGACGTATCTTCGGCTATTGGCAAAATACTACAATATACTTCACAAATTGATATGGATCTCATATCCGGACACGAAGATACTTTACGGTATATTGTTTCCGAGCTATTATATAACACTTTAGAACACGGATATAATCCACAAATTCCTTCTTTACTACAATTCAACTGGTACCGTGATAAAAACCAATTATCGTTTATCGTAGCGGATTTAGGCGTGGGTATTAAACGCCACTTAGAACAAACATATCCTCCATTTTCTTCCGATACAACAGCTTTAGAAGAAGCTATAAAACCGGAAATATCGGGAACATTTGGTGCTCCAAAGGGCCCTTATAGCGCACAAAATAACGCTGGCATGGGGCTATTCTTGTCATCAAATTTAGGTAAAAAACTGGAAGCCGATACCTATATAGTTTCTGGCACAGGGCTTTTGCACATCTCTCCAACGGACATCACTTCGGATACTTTACGACGTGCGTGGCCGGGTACATTCGTCTACATGACAATAGGTTTTGATAAATTTAGATCGTTTAATTTTAGTAAAGAACTAGAAGACTTACGAGCTAAAGCCAAACAAGAAGTAGAGGCTCGCAATAATAAGCCTACAGAAGTAGAAATAACGATAGATATGAATAACTATTGTGGAGAAAATTGCGAAGTCAAATATGAAGCTATTAATAGGCGAGACAAACAGATTCTACCGGCTTTAGCAAAAGGCCAAACTGTCGTATTAGATTTTTCTAATGTTAAAACCGCCACTCACAGTTTTCTTGCGGCGTTACTGGTTACACCAATAAGAAGTGTAGGCATAAAAGCGTTTAAATTAATCAAAATAAAAGGAGCCAACCCTTCAATTAGAGCGACTATTGATTTTATATTCGATAGTTACACATCAGTCGAGTAACGAGGAGATGAGCTATGCCAAAAAAAAACGAACCGATGGACGCTACCAGGTATCAAAGACGATAAACGGTAAGCGTAAATACTTTTATGGTACTACCAAAAAAGCTGCCATAGAAGCCATGGAGAAATACATAAATACAAATCAAGCATGTGCTAATTTCGACGATACTATTTCATTAAACACCTGGATTAATATATGGTTACAACTAAAAGAAAAGACCATAACCCCTGCCACCTATCAAAGTTATACAGGAATTATCAATCGCTATATCAGAGATAAAATCGGAGGCGTAAAGTTAGCCGAAATTAAACCTAATACATTACGGCATGTATTTGAATCAATGGATGGATTGTCATCAAGGACTATATCCTACGCCATGACAATTCTAGGATCCATATTAGAGCAGGCGGTAAAAGATGACATTATCCCTAAAAACTATATGAAAAACATAGACCGACCAAAACAGGTTAAAGTCCGTCATATGGTAACGTTATCTGCAGATGAAGTAAAAGATTTCTTATCTAATATATCAAATACAGAACATCATGCGCTATTTAAATTAGCATTTGCAACGGGTATGCGTCGGTCTGAATTATTAGGCTTACGATGGTCTGATATCGATTTTAAGAAATCAACTATATCCATTTCACAAACAGCCCTCAAAATCGGATCTACTGCAGTCATATCCAATACAACTAAGACAACATCCTCTAAACGGATAATCGCAATCGATACAGAAACACTCCAGGAACTCATGAAGCATAAGACGGTCATAGACAAGCGCAGAATTAAAACAATGAACTGGATTAATAACAACCTTGTATTCCCTGGCATAAAAGGCGGACCTCGCTGTCCTGATGAAGTCAGCAAGCTATGTAAGAAATACGCCAATTTAATCGGTAAGCCATCTTTTACCATGCATGGTACTAGACATACCCACGCCACCCTTCTCATTGAAAATGGGGCCAATATGAAAGCCATACAGGAACGTCTAGGGCATGCTTCATTCCAAGAAACGATGGATACCTACTCACATGTGACACCTAAAATGGAAGATGACATCGTGGAACGTATCTCTAAAATATTCTGATGTCAAAATGATGTCAAACCACGCAAGACTTTATGATGTCAAACAAAAATAAGGGCTTACAGAATTACCTGTAAGCCCTTATTTAATCAGCTTGGTGCGGTTGGAGGGACTTGAACCCTCACGAGCGTACGCTCACCACCCCCTCAAGATGGCGTGGCATTTAAAACACATTTACAAAACCAACAAATGCGGTAGTTACCTACTTTATTAACATATATATAGTTGTATATTTTACTATATTTTTATATAAAATGATGTCAAAATGATGTCATCTATAATATATACATTATATGTTATGATCCCTTTCTTCACCATACAGCCTTTCCATACCTTGGCGAGTTACAAGCCAATTCTTACCCGATTTTCTAGCTTCGTCATCGGTAAATTGTTTATTTGCATATCTCTTTAAACAGCATTGCTTAATAGAATCAGCTGGTACATTCCATCTTTCACCAGCCTCTTGTGTGGTCATTACGTCATCTAGTTTCATTACAGTACTCCTAATATTACTAATAGATTATAAACGGATAATACAAAGGCAATAATGCTAATTATTAAAGTTAATCTTGAAATCATATGCCTGCCATTGGTATAATAGTTAGGAAGATTGGGGCTCTTTCGAGCCCCTGTGGTTACTGATTTAATAACTGTTTTATCGCGATTGCTAGTTGGATAAGTGCTGTTATATGCAATAGTTTTTTATTAATTTTACAAATAAAAATAGAGCCTACTAATTTAGATAACATCTAGGTTAGTAGGCTCTTTTAATCTTTTGAAATCAATCCATGAGTCCACCTGCTCATGATCAGGAGATATTTGGATCACCTCTTTACCGATGAATCACTACTCCGATTACTGCTCCCGCTCCCACCATCTGAGATAGGTTCCGCTGCATCCGAAGTCGTTTGATTGTTCTCTTGTCGTTGTCGATTTGCCCGTTCAATTCTATCAAAGAGCTCGACATTTCTGACAAGGTAACTTCTTGCTTCATGGATAGCATTTTGGCTTTCATCAATTCTGTTTCCAATGTCGAGATTGTATTGTGTGCTTCGTTCAATTCTTCCCTTTGCTTCATGACTAAGCTTTGAGCTTCGGTCAATGGCAGACTGGATGTCTCTATTAAGCTCAAGGCTTTCTCGTTGTTGCTTTTCAATTCGTTCCACTGTGTTAAGGGAATCGTGATTGTTGCTTCCTCTTGGTTCGTGGAAGATGTACCAGCAGCAAAAGACGGAGAGGAGCACAATACCACCGATAATAATATAGCGGTAACTAAGGCTATTAAGTAAAACTTTGATTTTGTCATACATTATACCCCTCCTGCGTAGTCAGTAATCCCCCTAGCAATGGCACGAACGATAGTATCTAAATCATTAGTTAGCATAGCATGATCTTCTTCATTATCGATGAAGGCCATTTCAACTAATACAGCAGTTGCGTCCGTACCATTTAGCACCCAAAGGTCATCACGTTTCTTAACTCCACGGTCTACCGTATTAATGCTGCGGATGATTTGACTTTGAATATCGTTCGCTAAGCGTTGGCCGTTAAAAGACTTGTAAAGTGTTTCAGTGCCACGGGCTTCTGTGTTAAACGCATTACAGTGGAGTGACACGAATATATCAGCGCCCCAAGAATCAGATTCAGAACATACAAGACCTAAATCGTCATCTTGTAGAGTGCGCACATCGCATCCAGCTGTTTCCAAGTAACACGCTAACATCTTGCCCGCATCACGGGCCACATCACATTCACGTGTCCCATACACAGGATTGACTGCGCCACTGTCTAAATTAATATCATGTCCGGGGTTAATAAATACTTTCATCGTTTATCCTCCTCTTCTAATTTATCAGGAATCCCATTGTTATTTCGGTCCACAAAAAGCCCTAAGAAGCCCACAATGGCCGTTAAGACACTAGGTATAAATATGTGGTCAATAATAGTAATGCCTACGTTAATCAGCTTATTCGCTTCGTCTGACACATACCCACTAATAAAGGACATAACATATTGAGTGACCACTAATAAAATAGGCACTAGCATAATAAATACTAGCGCCCGAGTAGCGAATATCCCTGTAGGGTGGAAGTTGGCCACCCTTACAGATTGATATGATTTTTTAACTGTATTGATGAGATTTGGTGGTATGTTCATGTAACTCCTCCTTAATATCATCAACACGAGCTTCGATGCCGTCGACCCGAGAGGTTAGCTTCACATGTTCTGTGTAGGCCTTGGTGCGTTGTTCTCGTGAAAGTTTAATTTCATCTTTCAAATCTTTCAAAGTGTCGGTAAGCACGCCCATTTTCTCCTGAAACATCAAATTATCTTGCATCCTTTGAAGGTCCAGTTTTTCGAGTAGCGGGATAATCAGTAGTCTGTACCCCGCCCCCGCAACTACACCTACGATCGTAAGCGTAGTTAAAATATCATCTAATTGAAACTGCCATGTCCAGATGAGATATGCACCCCCTTACTCTGTTTCCGTAAAATCAGTTAATTCTTGCATGTGTTCTCCCTGTGGTTTGATTAATTATAAATGGTCAGCGTTTTGGATACCTGTGTTGATGTAGCTATGGTTAGCCGCATCCCATTCAAT
>ENA-OWZL01000081-OWZL01000081.1-human-gut-metagenome-genome-assembly--contig:-NODE-81-length-39898-cov-15.189_pt1 | contig 39898 bp, 36 predicted proteins | sample MGYA00249257_ERZ652109 | MGnify/ENA primary metagenome ERZ652109 (study PRJEB26925, sample SAMN05827267) | human gut metagenome | biome: ENVO:2100002; feature: ENVO:00000062; material: ENVO:00002003...
AACGATAACTTACCCACTTGAGTAAATTTTATAAATAATGGTGCGGGTGACAGGAGTCTAGCTTTTCATTTTATTCACCCATTATTTATATCCTCGTTCTCTAACTTGACTATATTATACCATTGTGTAGAACGATACACAACACTATTTTTAACTTTTTTTCTTCTTTATTATACATTTTTCCATGAAATTTATCAAATTGAATTTAACTTACTTACTTTTAAATACCAACTCTTTAAATGACTCTATAAATTCTTGCTCTTGCTGATTAGGATTTTCAATACTATCTAATTTTTCTAAAAAATCTACAACTACTGCACCTAGCCTAATATCTGCTTCATCATAAATATTTGATAGTCTATTTATTTTCTTTATACCATTTTGCTGTGCATTAGGAAAAAGATGTGCATAACGATTTAATGTCTGATTCCTATCCCTATGTCCTAATCTCTCGCTAATCACCATAACGTTCTCATTAATACTAATCCATAACGAAGCACTACTATGCCTAAAATCATGAATTCTAATCTGTTTTACCATTGCATCATTGCAATACTTATTCTTTTTTTTCTCAATTGTAGTATCGGCAAGTGGTTTATCTATACCAAATACATACTCATTCATACTAAAATCAAAATGCATCCTTCGATCTAAATAATAGCTGTAAAGTTCATCTTCCAATTCTTTATTCATCAGTATGTGCCTATTCATCTTATTTTTAGGCTTGTTTACAATATGGGTACCATCATCATTTATACGCTCTAATGACCGGGTTATTGCAATAACATGTCTATTAAAATCAATCTGCTTCCATATCAGTGCCTTTGCCTCACTCTTTCGACAACCTGTATAATATAAGAATTTATAAAATCTTCTATAAACTGGTTCGTCTACTACTCTTATAAATTTCTTAAACTCATCATATGTCCAAAATAACATTTCTTCAGTTGGTGAATTGTCAACCATCCTTTTTACATTATTAAGTGGATTGTTTTCCATCAATTCCTCAGTAACAAAATATTCAATAATATTATATAAAATAGATCTTATTTTATTTGTATTCTTAATTGTTTGACCCCTATCCAACATCCAGTTTTGCCAATCAATAATTACTTTTTTATCAATGTTTTTAATCTCCAAATCTTCAAAAAAAGGTAATATATGTATATCAATCTTTTGTCTATACGTCTTTAAAGTATAATTTCTAACTGTACCTTTTTTACTATAGTAATATGGTTCTATCATCTCTTTGAATAATAATTCTTTCATCATAACTCCCCCCATCAAGAATAATATCAATTAATCGATTTTGTTATCTTTGAATTTAAATAACTTTTACAAAAAAACTGCAAATAGCAGTTTCAGTATAAATTATCTTCCTATTTCAAAAACTTCTATTGTAATCCACAATCATGCTCATTCTCACCTCCTTTTGTGCATGAATATGTTAACATTTATCCAAAATCTAATCATATAATCTTTTAAAGGATTATCTAATATAGGAATTATGTATAACCTCATTCATCTCAATTTTTCCTTCAAGCCATTTTATGGCCATTTTTCTATCTTTTATTGTTTCTATATTAGGTAAACCAACATCGCCATATAAAAAGTCGTAACAAACATAAAGTCGTTCCTCAATATCATAGTACATAAAGCTATCTCCAAATTTTTCATTGATCTTTTTATAGTACTCTTTGCCTTCCAATTTTGCTGAATCAAGCCGATTAGTATAATCTATAAATTCTTTGCTCGATACCTCATAATCTTTTGTTTTATCACAATCATATTGATTTTTATCCATATTTTGAATATTTGATAGTATTGCTTCTTTATACTCCTCATTAGACATAGGTTCAACAGTTTGATCCATTTCATACAATATTCTATCTAATTCTTCTAAACGATTGCATGCATCAAAAAAAGCACGCTTATATCTTTCTATATAGTTATATTTAAATTCTCCAGAATTTAATAGCTCTAATTCTTTGCTTTTCAGTGCCAACTCCTTTTCTTTCAATTCATTAGCCCTCAGAAGTTCCTTTGATATTTCTGTTAATGTGGCTTCCATAATTTCTGCAAACATAATATCTCTAACTGTTTCAAACAACGCCATTCTTCTTACCTCCTCATATTATGAAAAGCTGACTTGAAACCCTTCACCTGTTGGGTTCACAGAAAATCCTTTTACCTTTCCACTACTAAAAATCTCTTCAGCATAGGAATTCGCTTGATTATACACATCTATACTATTACCTGAAAAAAATTTATCAAATTGTGAAGGAATATTTTCCTGTCCTGACTTTGAATTATTTGAATTATTTGAATTATTAGATTTATTAGTAGTAACATTATTTTCTATATTACTGTTTGTAGATTTTTCAGTAACTTTTGGCTTTTCGTTTATATTGATACTCATCTCTACTGAAACATGATTCCCAGCTTTGTCTTTTACACTATAAGTAACAACATGATTACCGGGCTTAGAAGTATCAATTTGATTATAATCAACTTTTTCTACAAGATTTCCATCTATATTGTCTTCTGCCTTTTCAATATAGTCTTTAAGATCAATATTTTGACCATACTCTAATGTTAAATTCGTTTTATTTAACACTAAGACTGGTTCAATATCATCAATAACTTTCACAATCAGCTTCTTTTTTATGGATTTTACTTTATTAGAGAGTTTATAAATAACCGTGTATTCCCCAGGTACTTCAAATTTTTTATTCTTTGGGAGTGTTAAGTCATACCTTTTATCATACTCTTTTATGTAATCACTAGGATTAAAAGATTTTGACATTCCTATTTCAACTTTATCAGCTTTTAAAGTCAGGTTAATATCTTCAAAGTACAATGATATATAATCCCTGTTAATATATACAACTGCTATCAGTGAATAAAGTACTAAAACAAAACTCACAATTAAAATTATGAGCTTTGTTTTTTGTTTATTGATTTTGATTCTTTCATCCTCATAAACACCCTGCATTTCAAACAGATGTTCACGCAAAGATCTCATCGACTCAGCTGGTATATCAGGGTCAGATATTGAAGATGGATCTACATCATATTTTAAGCATAAATAAATTTCTTCCATTTGAAGATAATCTAAATTTGTATTAGCCAACCACTCAAGATTTAATCCGTCTTTTTCTGCCTTCCGTAAAACATTCATTTGTAGTGGTGAAAAAGCAAGATGTTTCAAATCTTCTAACTTAGTCATCATTAAACCACTCCATCTTCTAAACCTGGTAATTTTTCTTTCTTTTCTTCTTGAGCGACCTCATGAATATAATTGTTATCAGGGTTATCCATATTTTTTTCTTGCCTATCCTCATCTATAAGATTATTTGATGACAACTTATAGTTATTAATACTATTAACAAACTGTATAAAATCCAAATCTGATAAACTGTCAATGTGTGCCTTAATCTCATTCCATAAATCAAATTCTACAGGCTCCGGCCTCTGACAACGTGCAATAATAAGTCTAAAGGCTTCATTTAACAGTTGATCATCAAACTCTTCAAATGAAATTAAATTTTTCTTTTTACAATCTAACTTTTCCAGCTCTTCCTTTAATAGCTTATTTTCTTTGTTCAGCTGCTCAATTTGTCTATCTTTCTCTGATAGATTATTAACAATATTTTTGCTATTTGCTGTTGTACCTATTCCAACATTTTTTCTATTTCTTTCGGGTATAGATGTAAAATCAAAATCCAATACCGCATTAATAATCATCGAATAATTGAAAACTGCTGTATCTTCAAGAATATTTTTATTCCATACAGTATCACAAAAACTACATCTTATATACTTGTCTTTAAATCTACATTCTAGAAAATTAGAGCCATCAAAAACGGTCTTAAAAAAAGTTGCGTTAAATAGACATTTTTTAAAATTAGAATTCCAAAATTCAATTGATAAATCATTAATATAATTATCAGTCTCTTTATCGTTTTCAAAAACACATTCGATAAACTCACATTTTACAAATTTATTATTTTTTAATTCCTCAATAACAATCGTTTCATGCTTATATATCTTATTTTCAATGGTTTCTACTTCAATCGGCACTACTTCATCCGATTTTAAAATTGTTTCTATACTGCTAACCTCTTTTTGTTCACTAGCCAATACTCCTTTAACAGTCGAATAATTAGGCTTGCTCTTATCTGTATCAATTTCTATATCGTAATAATTTGAAAGCGGAAATATACTCTCATCCAAAGTACTTTCTTCGACCCTACTTCTAATGAATAAGCACCCAGAAAATATACTTCCAATAAAATTAGATCTTACAATCTCAAAGTCATCAAAATTACAATTAATAAATTTAATATTTGGTACATCACAATCTATAAATTTAACTCCCTTGAAAAAACAATTAATAAATACTGTTTCTTCACATTCAAACTTTCTAAAATTAATGTATTCAAAATAACTATTCCTGACCGCAAATCTTTTTCTATCTTTCCCTACAATTATGCGATCAGCAAATGTTCTTGACTCACACTCAAAGTCACTTGCATTAGTTTCTTTATCTTCACATAGATTTAATTGTTCCAGGTTTAAAGTCATATAATTATTGTATTTTATATTATATTCTTCTCTAATTTTTTTAGCTTGTTCTTTTTCATCCCAGCTCATTTTTACTCACTCCTTAATTTCTTGCAAATCTATCAAATTTATCTGCTTTACCATGTCTTTTTAGATATTCATATTCAATGTTAAATAATTCTACATCTGGCTTTTCAACTATAGGTAAATTCAAATAAAACTTACTCTTATCAAAAAATACGTATTTATCATACGGAAGTAACCTAGTGTAGTAAGGATTCTTATGTCTCTGCCTAAGAAACAAAATTTCTCCCATTTTAAAATCCTTAAGACGTTCCGGGGTAAAAATACGTTGATCTTCATATTTTCTCATATCCTTATTCCAAACACGCTCACTGCCTGCCTTTTTAGATATTTCTTCAACCGTGCTATCAGAACCAGATAGTAGATAAATTGTATTTGTAAAATTACCTTTAAGTGTTTCCGCCATTTTTCCATAATGTTTTTCCAGTTGTTCTAGTCCTTGAATAATTGCTGTTAGTCTAATACCACGTGATCTAGCAGCTGTCAACATTGCATCAACATCAGGTAATGCTGGCATATTACCAAATTCATCTAAAATCAAATTAATAGGGACTTTTAATCTTAGATTAATCTCATCCCTTGCAGTACGTACAAGCACTTCATATAGTTGTTTGATAAACAGTGTAACCAAAGGATAGTATGTTTTCTTTTCATCATGAACAATCAAGAAAATAGCAGTCTTTTCACTACCGATTTGACGAAAATCAAAGTCACTATGACTTGTTATTCTTTGAATATCTTCATTAGCTGTCAAAATACTCAACTTGTTGTTAAACTGAGATTCAAATCCAGTCGATGTATCTCCACTTGATCCTACATACCCTTCCAGATAATTAACACTGTAGTCGGTTATACTTCTTTCCGAGTCAAGAAAAGCCTTCAGTATTGTTTTAGAATTTCTTATACCTGGTAGCTGCTTCTTTCCAATTTCAATAATTTTTTTGAATGAAGTCGCATTCATGTACTCCACCTTACCCTCTTCGCACATTAGGGCACCGCAGCCAACAAGCATATCCCTAGCCGTTTCAGTCCAGATTGGATCTTTAGGATTTTCCTCTAAACAGATTGTATTGCAGGCATCTCTTAATAAGTCCATTGCTTTAGAATAATTTGGCTTGGGTTTTCTTAATTTATTTTCAATTTCTTTTGTATCCAGCCCAAGCAATTCATACTCTAATATTCCATTTTTATTTTTAATTTTCCATTCTTCATACTTTTTTATATATATTTCATCTGCTTTTTTCCATTCATCAAATGCAAGTTTAAATGGATTCCAGCAGTTGCTAAATTCAGGATCAACAAAATTTATTACAACAGTGTTGAACCCATTATCTTTAAATTTCTGTAAGGTATGTTTTGCGAGTTCTCCCTTAGGATCATTCACGACTACACTTTCTCCACACATAGCACACAACTCTAAATATTCATTTACAAAAGTCCATGTTTTTCCTGATCCAGTAGTACCTATAACCAAATTATGAACATCACCTGGATCAACATAAATACATTTTCTATTTCCTGTAATTGGAAATCCAGCACGTACATAACATTTCTTATCACCAATATTCCAACATTTAGCAGGAATCAACACCTTTTGTGTATTATTTAAGATAGGGATATCTTTTGTCCTTTTATTTATTTTATCAATAATTGGTGTCATTTTGATTTTTAATGCTTGTTTTGACATTCTATGTTCAACAAGTCCAGTTTTATTAAAATCAACTCTTAGTAAAGATTTCTTTACATCTCTTGTTCTATCAATTTTAGCGTATTTAAGCTGTTCATTTTTTGTAAGTCGTCTTTTTTTGACATCATCTCTAAAAAATATTCCATAAATAATTTCAAACCATACTAAAAAAGCAAAAAAAGATAATAGTAAAAAAAACTTGTTACCATCTAGGAATAACAAGCTGTAATCGAAAATGTATTTAAAATCAAAATCCTTTAATAAAAATAACTTAATTAACTGCATACCTATAAAATCAACAACTACTTTGGTTAATACAAATGAAATAATACTAACGACTATTTTTTTCATTAAACTCCCTCCCCTCTTGTTCACTAAGCAAACCATTATCTCTCAGCCATTTATAATATTCTTTATGCGCCAATTCCTGGTTAATACGACAATACCTGGCACTAAGATTAGACAATCTTTTCAATGAATATCTTGTCCTGTATGTTTTTTGATAACTATTACTGTGCTTTAAAAGGTATTGAGCATATTCATTTCCCTGATTAGCGGACTTTTTTAAATACTCTTTAGCAAGATTATTATTTGCTTTTACTCCATCGCCAGTTAAATAAATTTTGCCAAGTAAATATTGTGCATAACTATTATTACTTTGCTTTAACAGTTTAATTGCCTTACATATATCCTTATCTAAATATTTGCCATCCATATATTCTTTCGCTAATGTTATTTTTGCATATTCATATCCTATTTCAACAGATTTATTTAAATATTTTAACGCTCTATCCGGTTGATTATTCTTTTTATAAATAATATACATTTTATAATACGCATACTCATTAGTCTTGCATTTATTAAAGTACTGAACTGCCTTAGTCCAATCCTTTTTTACAATTTCCCCGTTACAATATATGTTCCCAAGTAAATAGTTGGAGGTATCATTATTAACATCATGGAGATACTTAAGTGCTGTCTCATACATTCCAATATATCCTTCTTTTAAGTATATCTGAGCCAACAATAGTTTTGCATTAGTATTTTCAAACTTTACAGCACGTTGCAAATATTCGACTGCTTTATTGATATCCTGTCCACACCCTTTACCAAGATAGGTCATCTGGCCAAGACGGTATAACAAGTTATCATCTCCATGTTTTTCAACCATTGATTTAAACTCATTGTAAGCAGTCTTATAATGAGTTTCAGCTTTTTCTAAATCAACCTTACAGGCAATACCTTTTTCATAATGATGTGCAACTTCATAGTTGGCATAAGCGTTATTTCCTTCAGAAGATTTTTCAAAATAATAAAGTGCCATTTCGTCATTTTTTTCAATACCCAAACCATATTGATACATTCTCCCTAAAGAATAATAAGCGTATTTATTATTGCTGCTTTCAAAATATTTCATAGCATTTTCATAATTAATCTCAGTTCCAGTGCCATACAAATAAAACTTACCTAAGCGGTATCCTGCATAGTTTCTAATAAATTTATCGTTTATATTTTCATCAAAAATAAACTTAAAACCTTCTAAAGATCTTTTGTACATAATATTGGACTTTTCGTCTAATTTATTAGATGAATATAATTTTCCAAGCAATTCTAGTGCAAGAACATTATTTCTACCAGCCTCACTTAAAAGCATCTGCTCAGCTAAATGCAGTTCACTTTCATTTTTACTGCTGTAAAATACGTTTGCCCCTTCTTTATAGCTTTGACTCCATTCTAAAATGAACTCATTTTCATTTACTGCTCTATCAGCAGTTTCCAAAATATCTGAATAATTCTCAATTAAATCATCAACAACATCAGTATTACTATTTTCAATGATATTTTGCTCTACATTATCAATCATTGATTTTTCGAAACTGCCATCATTTATGTTTATTTTTTTCTTGCTTTTATTTGTTATCTTGCGCTTATAATTTTTCAATATATGATTACCTATTTGTGAACGAAGTTTTTCAAGTTCTGTAGATTTAATATTTGATATATTTGTATTAACCTGTCTATTCATCAGATCTTCAAGCTGCTCTAATTTTGATAGATAAATATTAAATTCCTTTTGAACGTCAGCATCACTCAGAACTTTATCAATCAGACTATCAATTAATTTTTTGTAAGGAAGCATATTACATGAATTATATGCCAGCCTGCCTTGTTTGGGTAAAATCTTATAAAGTTCATTCATTGAAACTTTTTCTTTTTCAAGTACTCTGCTGTCAATTACATTCATAAGATTTTTAAAATCAACATCTTTTGATTTAAAAAATTCATTAACACTTACTTTTAATTCTTTTTCGAACACTGCACGTTTAAGTATTTCTTTAATAAATGCAGATTTAAACTTTCTTAATTCTGTTGGTGTCAGCTTACCTCTTTCACGTGTTTTATCTTTTTCAAGAAAGCACAGATGAATATGCGGATGAGTTGTATCGATATGATAATTTCCCCACCATAGCATATTATCATATTCTAAATTCATTGTTTTAAAAACTTCCGGTAGTGCTTTTAGACATATATCATACCAGTCATCAGCAGTGACAATTCCAAATTCACTAAGCTGCTCAAAACTTGAAACAGATACTACAGTATCCCACCATAAATCTCCAGGTTTAGAAAAAGCCTTTCTCAATTCTCTTCTAAATTTATCGTGTTTATTTTTATCTAGCCATCCCATAGAAGAAAATGTATATTCGTTTTTATCAGATGTATAACCAAAGAAACCACCATCATGTAAACTTTCATCTTTGCAATCTACATTCTTTTCTTCCTGTTCAGTATACTCAAAAAAACCGATTAGAGACTCTGTACTTATCTTTCCTTTGAATCTTGATTCATCAGGTGCATCAGCACCATATTTTAAAAATCTCACATCACCTATAATTGGTGCATTAGACTTTGTCATAAAATACCACCTCTCAACAAAAGAAGAACAAATATTCTACCTTTGTTTATTGCTATTGTTATTCCACTTTATCTTTAACAGCACATGATCAGTTGCTATTTGCATTTGTAATATTATCAAGCACTTTTTTTACCGTTTCATCCAATTGACTTTCTGTTATGCCATTAGTGCTAACTATCAATTGTTTCAAAATAAGAATTTCAAATATCAGATTATTAAAAAATTCATTATTAAGACTTTGATACTGCTTTAGCACTCCCTTCAAATATGTCTCTTGTTCTTTATTTAATAATCTGAATGCATCTCTAGTTCGATACGAAAAAAGAAGTTCAACTGCATCTGTTATAATGTCAGTTTTAGTTACATTTGTATCATCATTATATTTTGACTGTTCATTTTTTTTATCATTAATAAGATAATTAATTTTATTGTCTATATCGCTATCTATCCGAATACATATTGCTATTTTTTTCATTCAATTTATCCTCCACATATATTTGAAATCTTGATTTGGCGTTTATTATCCGTTTGATTTCTTCTATATTATCAACATCTTTTAAATTAGTAGTTAATAACTTGATTATCGTATATTCCAGTTCTACTATTTTTCTATAAACTATTTCATTCTCATTATTATAACACTTTTTTTGAGAGGTATTTATATTGTCATAAGCAGTCGAAATTATATCTGCCATAACTTTTGTTTTACTTATCCTCTTGTCATTACTTTTATAAAATTTTGTTAATTCGCTCAGTTTAAATAATGTTTCATTATCAAACCTAAACGATACAGCTTCCATTGCCATTTTTATTCACTCCTTCTATAAAACGATACTATTTTACCTGTATTGCATTGTAGGCTTTTTTTGTATTTCATACGTATTACAAAAATGCAATACATTTTTATACAAAAAAACTGAGCGTTGCTCAGTTGTTCAAGCGAAAGATGCAATACAATTTTTTTAAATTGTATAAATCTTTCTCTTAACCTGGTAAGAAAGTATCTGTATTACAGCCATGTATCACAAATATGTAATACGGATACTTTCGCATATATCAAATAAAAACATAATCATCAACGATATTACTGATGATTACGTTTATCTTGTTTTACCATTTTCAAAATTAATATTTAACAGCTGTTTGCACAAGTCCTTATAAATATCCTGCTCATTTAGACACGTATTAATTAGGAAATTTTTATCTCGATCATATTCTCTTAATCCACGCAAGTAATACGCCTGATGCTGATCAAGAATAACAAAAGGAACAATATTCTTTCGTAAACATTCCTTAAACATAATTGCACGACCAACTCTGCCATTACCATCGCCAAAAGGATGAATACGTTCAAATTTCAAATGAAGATCTATGATATCTTCTATATCAATATTTCTTCTATTTTCATACTCAAAAAGCAAATCATTTATATCCTTTTCAACATTTTCTGGTCTTGATGTTTTGATTACATTTGTTAATCCAATAACATTTGGCAGCACTTTAAATCCTCCAACATTATACCTTGAATTAAACTCATCAGATGTGCCACGCTTTATAATTTTATTCATCTCTATAATCATTTCCTTAGTTAAAGGTTTATCAATCACATCCAATATATAATCAAATAGTCTGAAGTGATTAACCGCTTCGGTTATATCATCTGTCTTAATTACATCATAATCCTTAGCAATAAAAGAATTGGTTTCGAAAATCATTTCAGTCTGTTCTTCAGTTAATCTACTGCCCTCAATTTTGTTTGAATTATATGCAAATAATACTTGTGTGACATGATATATATTACCAGGAAATTTTGTGTTTCTCTGTTCAATTAATTCATTTTTTAACTTTTCAATATTGTTCATACATGTCTCCCTGTTCTTATAATTATATAGATTCATTTTCGAAAATGATAGCTAATTTTAAAGATTCTTAATACAATTCTGATTTTAAAAAAGTGCCACGAAGGAGGAAATGTTTTCCTCCTCTCGACACCTCCTTTTTATAAATTTTAACCCACCGAGGAGGGTCACCCTCCTCGTACTCCTCCCTTTTATAATGACTGTCTTTGTTTGGTTTTTCATTGCAACTTTGATTACTTTTTTAATATTCCATCTCAATCTTTATTCCCTGTGCCCGTGGTAACTGTCTTTCCAAATTACGTTTTTCTTTCAAAAAATTACTTGATTTTATTTTCTTTTGCCAACAATTTTCTTTGAAAAAGTATTTATTTTTCTTTAAAATATCTTTTGCAAAATATGTATTTCCCGTAACACAAATCATTCCATAAAGTGTAAAAATAATATGATTTTTTTCTCGAATATTAAAAATTAAATCACTCTTTAAATTAAAGCAATAATCTTTTTGCGTAGAAATATTATTTGTTTTTACTTCTTTTTGCCAACACTGATAATATTCATTGTATACAAATCCATCTCTTTTTAAATCACTTTTTATTTCATAACAATTATAAATTTCTAAATAAACTGTATCAAATTTTTTATTACTTTCCCAGTATGAATCCAGGGCTTTTTGAATCAACTTTTTATTTTTATAATCATCTGTTCGCTTTAATTCATCATATTTGACCATTTTTTCATTAATCGCAGTGTGTAATATACGGATGTAAATTTTATTAAATTCACTATCATTTTTTGTTTCACCTCTCATTAAATAATCAATATGGTGCGCTAAACAAATTAAAAGAGAATTTGACAGTTCACTTTCCTGACGATATAAATTATAAATAATACACTTTCTGTCTTCATATTTCTCATTTTGTTTTAATGTCTTTTTTGATAAAACTATATTTATTTTTTTATAGTTTTCAATAACATTTTCGTCAATATTTGGATAAGCAGCATCAATCAGGTATTTAACTTTTTGATACAATGAATATGTTATTTTATTGAATGTCATTTACATTTTCTCCACCTTCACATAGATTTCTTTGCATTGACTTTTCATCCGGCTTTTTTGCTTTTACCAAAATATTGTCCAGCTTTTCTTCAAAGTACATTCTCTTTTTCTGTAGATTCTCATCTTCTTTTTTCAGTTCATATAATTTTTTTAATTCCACATCAATTTCATTTGTTTGTGTTAATAATTGTTCTTTTTTTTCTTCCAGTTTCTTAATTCTGTTTATTAATTTCTTATTCATATTTCCTCCACATTATCATCTTTTACAGTTATTTGAAAGACGATTATTTAATTACTTAATATCTATTCTTTTTGTTTTTTTACTTATTCGGTTATCACCTATCTCTATTACAAATAGATCATATATACCTCCAATATATACTATGTTTAGAAAAATACTTATAAATCCATTTTAAAATTTCAAATCAAATTCTTTTTTTCTCTTAAAATAGAACGTCAACATACTTTCTACCCCAATCTAAAAATCCTGGTAATTTATACCAGGATCTATACATAATTGCTACTTTAATCTGAGTCTATATTTTCATCAGGTTCCCTATTTTCTATTTCTTCATCAAATTTTTTACTTTCATATGATTCTTTATCAACAATTTCCAGATAAGTAATTTTACTTGCCGGTGCCTCAGTACTATCATCATACTTATCTCCAACCCATTCAAAATAATTTAAAAATTTTTCCTCACTTTTATCATATTTACATTCTAACAATGTTTTGAATTCATCATCTAGCAAACAGTAAAAATAAACATAATTATCTTCCTTAAAAGTCCTGTTATAAAACTTTACTGTTTCAACATCACTATATTTATTTTTTTCTAAATACCTTTCTAACATTATTTTGTAATCATCAACTTGTTCATCAGATGCAAATGTAATTTGATCCTCATTAAGATATTTATACTTATATTTTGTTTTACTGTCCTCATTGCCAGTAAAATAAAATATACTGGCAATGATAATTATCAACAGTATGAATCCAATAACAAAATATTTAATTACAGCATATTTTCTATCAATAATCATATCTTCTCCTATACTAATTTATCTATCTAGAACGTGAATTTATAAATTGATTGACATCAATTTTTTCAATAACATCCTTAAAAACTGTGAAAATGTCTTCAAGAGAGACATCTTCAATTTCCTTAATTTTTTTAAATCTGTTGAAATTTTCTTTAAAGACAGCTGACTCACTTAATTCACTGATAAGCTCCTCGTAATCATAAATATTATTCAATGTATTTCTACTTTTGGAAACATTTACAAATGAATCTATTAAGACATTCATATCTATACTAATATCTTTTTGAGTTAAAAGATTATAAACATCAAATAAATCCCTCATTCTGGTATTATATATACCTCGGTCAAGAGTTGTTTCGATTTTTTCTGCAATTATATTTTCAACTGCATAAGTACATACATTTATTTTTTTATCACTGAATAAACTGATAAAAGTATGCTCTATTGCCTCTGGATAAATTAATGTATTATTTGAAATATCAATTTTCAAATTTAACCTGGTCTTACCTTTTAGCGCTAAAATAGAAACTGAATAGCCTGGATATCCATCATCAGACTGCCCTTCTTTAATATCACCTATTCTATAATCAAAAAATGATTTTGTAATATCTTCTTCGATAATATCAGTTATCATATTATTTATTTCCTCTACAGAATAAACCGTAGAATTTACCGTAGCATCCATATCTAAGGTGGTTCTATTTTCAAAACCTAATAAATTGCTGACGACAAAACCTCCCTTAATAATCAGACTGTCCCTGTACTTAGAATTACTTATTTTCTCTGCAAATTCTTCAAGAATAAAGCGCTGCTGAACATCTCTTAAATCCATATTCTTTTCTTTTGCATATTTTATCATTCCGTTTTTCCACTGATCTATATTTTTATATGCCATAATTTCTCCTCTATGCACTTTTATACAGACTATAAATTTCTGCGATTTCACTTTCTACATTAAATAATTTTCCATATTTGCTCAATTTTCTCATATCTAATTTTTTATTATTAAAATATGACTGCAAGGACTGATAGTATACCTGTGTATCTACTTTCTTTTTATTTCTGATCAGATCACAAATAGTTCGTTCACAATCATAGACAATAATTTTATTACCAAAATAATCAATATGTTCAACTGCCCCTACATGCAGTAGTTCTTTTTTTACATACGATACTTTTAAACGATTATTTCTTAAATGGCATCCTGAATATGTTGTTACATTGCATCTGGATGGAATTACTGTTGTTAGTCCATGTAAATAGCACGCTGTTTCGTGACTATAGATCATATTTTTATTTGCAAACTGATAGACAAAAAATTCATCTTCTAATTCGTTTTTATAAATATACAGTCCTTTAACAAGTTTTCTTAAAAGTTCTTTTTCAACCAGCCGGCTTATCTCTCTTTTAGTAAATCCATACTCCAGCATATCACTATAAACCATGTATTCACCATTTAATTTATAGTACTCTTCAACTTTATTTTCTAATAAACACATCATATCACCGTTCCTATCGTACATATATTATAACATATATATGTTTAATATTCACATATTAATTAGTAATATACCTTAAGCAGTCGTTTTTTTCATTTTTATACCTGTTTGCATATGATTTTCCATATGCATAATGTTTTGGACAATATGACACAAGATAATCACACAGCTTAGTTACAAACTCTTTGTCGCCTAGATCATTAGTAATACCGGAATTTTTTATAAGCCTTTTAGCACCAGAATTTCCAAAAAGATTAGACATACCACAAACAAGGCCTTTAATGCAATCTCTTCTCGACGATAAATCTATTCCTAATGATTTTAATGCATTTTCTATCGGTATATAGTAATTATCGTATTCAAATTGATCCTGCTTATTCGCAAAATCTTTTGGATCATTAGAATAAGCTGTATGCCATGCTTTTTCTAATCCCTTATTATTTCTTAAAGATGCTTTAGAACAGCTTAAATATGCCTCAAAACAAGCGTATTTATTATTATCTAACTGATAACAGTATTTTAAGAATTTTTGAAGATCGTATCTGTTATCAAACTGGTAATATCCCAGTGCATGATAGTCATCAGAACTGCTAAATCCCTGATCATAATTACAGCTACTTTCATATTTTGCAAAGTATTTAAATTCCTCAGAAAGCATTCCGCTAACTCCGTTTGAAATTGAATTTGGAAATGCAGGAATTCCGTATCCTAAAATGGACTTGCTGTCCGTTTTATAAGAATTACGCTTTACCGTATTGCTCGAGTTACCTTCGATTGTATGGACAGTATTATCTGTAACATCTATTACAATTCCTGTATGCGTTGAATCGTTTTTATTTCCTTTACAGAAAAAAATAATATCTCCTGGCGAAGGGACTATACTTTTTCCCCCATATCTAGGGGTATATTGAAATTCACTTTTTTTCTTGAACCAATCAACACCGGCATCACACCCCTGATATTTAGGAATAACTTTAGCATCAATCAGCCCACACTGATCCGCTATCCAAGAAACAAAGGTCGCACACCAGTTAGCTCCATCAGCACTACCAGTATACCATTTTCTATACTTGTCACCGCCAACGGCACCATTAACAGCATTATATTCATCTATTGCCTTTGCAACAAATAAATCTCTAGTATTGCCACCTTCAAAATCCACTTCCTCTGTTTTACTTTTACCCCCAGATATACATGCGACAATTAGGACAAGAACTAAAAAAAAAGTAAAAAAAGAAGCTACTGTATACTTCAGAGCTTTCATTTATCTCATCAATGCAAGCTGATCTGGAGTAGCTTTTATTTCTATCGGCAAGCGTTTATTTCCTGCTATCAGTATTGCATCCCCTTGTGAAAATCTTGCTATCCTTTTAATCTCATTATCTGATAATGCAGTAAGTTTCCTTAAATCTTTGGTAGCATCTTTGTCTAATCCTAAAATAAGCTTATAGCTTGCATTATTAAAAATAGCTTTACCTTCTGCCAAAACCCTCGGATCTGCGAAGTCATGAGGCTCCTGTGTACCTAAAATAGTTACATTATGATACTTCCTAGAACGTCGTTGAAACTGTTCAATCATCTTTGCAGTTTCACCAGCCAAAACAAACATATGTGCCTCATCAACAGCTAAAACCGATTCGCTCGTTTCATCCAGGCATAACCCCCATGCATATTGAAATATAATATGCATTAGCGCATTTTTTAATCCTGGAGTTAAATTAAAAAACACTTTAGTTCCAAATGCAAAAAAAGGATTTTTCATCTCATCCTCAGTTATTGTCGTATGCCCATCCAAATATCTAGCCCACTCAGTACATATAGGTTTTAATTTGATTCTAATTTCTTTAAGAGCTGTATATTCATCGTTAACTATGTTCGATTTTTCAAACTTTTCTATATGCTCATCTACAATTGCTGAAAAAACGCTAAAAGTCGGATAATCAGTGTTTTTTAAATATTGAAAAGATTCGTTTATATTCACACCTACAGTTTCGTAGGCCTCTAGTACCAGCTCTCCTAAAATATCCAGAGCACCTTCACTGGTATCTTTAGATAAATATCTAAAAACAATTTTAATATCCTCAACAACATTGTATATTGCCAATCTGGTATCGTATTTATCAACTTCGTCTTCTTCATCTTCATCGCATGAAATCGGCTTTAAATCAAAAATATTTATTCTTGCATTTTTCGTACCAAGATTAAAATAAGAGCCTCCCGCCTGTTTTATAATAGTACGGTTTTTATTTTCAGGATCAATCCAAATTACTTTTCTAGTATGACATATATGAGACATTAAAATCAGATCCATCGCAGTTGTTTTACCTGATCCAGACTCACCTATAATAATAAGATTGCCGTTTAGTCTTTTATATTTTTTAGCTTTAGCTGGATTGTTTAAATAAAGAAACTGATCAAAACATACCATCCCTTTTTGAGAAGATTCAACCCCTAGCAGCATCCCTTTTTCATCATCCAATGTATCAAAAGTAAACGGGTACAAACCACTTACTGTCTGCGTTGATAGAAGCTGCCCAATATTTTGACTAGCTTCTTTTCTAAAACCGTCACTTTCAAAGAACGGTGAGGAGCATTTCAATATTCTCTGCTGTAAAAAACGTTCAGCTCTTACCTCAACATTATATGTACTGAACAGTTTATCCAGATCATAAGTTCGCTCATCCAATTCTTCTAATGTATTCGCTTCTATAAACACTGTAATTATACAATTTAATGTAGCATCCCTTTTTCTTACAAGCTCTCTGATATACGCATTATATCCGTCCATCTGTTCTTTTAATTCAGCCCTTTGAATTCGATCGGTAGTTTTACTGTACTCCTGCTCCATATCTTTTACAACCGTTTTCATATAGTTGGATATTTTAGCTTTTGATGGTTCTGTAACCATTTCTACACGATAATTCTGACCAGCTACAAACATTCCTAAAAACCCTTCATCAAAATCTTTAGTTATTGTAAATGTCATAGCACGATGAAATTTATCACCAATTACATAATAATTAGCATATTCATGAAATCCACGAGGGACTGCACGTGACTTGAACATTAAATTTTTCATATCATTAAAACTCTTCATCTGTACCTTCCTCTCCTTTAGTTACATTAAATTCTTCACTATATAGTTTAGGTATATAGTAATCACTGATATCTCTATTATCAAAATCAGCATAGATCATATTTTGAAAATCTTTCTTTTTTGCTATTTCAAACTGCATCCGGGTAGATTTGAAATAATTACATAAATCCTGAAAATGTTTATCAATGTATTTTTCCGGTTCTAATATAAGAATATAAAATGACATTTCATTAAAACTTGACATAAACCATTCATTCTTTTCTAATTCATACTGGATAAACCTTTTTATACGTTCATCATCTTCGTCTTCATACAAATCAATAAGATGTCTGTTTTGTTTAATCATATTAGGCTCACTTTTTACAAACTTCCAGTACAGTCGCCTTTTCTCCTTATTTAAAAAAACATTGAAGCCTTGTATTATACTGCCTAATGTTTTGTCATCTAACAGATAAATATTTCTAGGCATTATTCTAATCCCTTTTAAAATAAATCGATTACCAAATTCAACAATAACACAATGATCAGGATTAATTTCTTCCAAACTCATCCAGTCAAGTGTTGTATATCTGACTTTTCTTCTTTCCTTAATTATTTTTTTATCACTCTTTGTCAATTTTACTTTTTTCTTTTTATCTTTGTTCTTTTTTGAAGTTTTCCTCATCTGCATATATTCTACCTGCCCATTCATATTTCTTCTCAGTTTTATAGTAGTCCTTAATAGTTAAGATAAGTTCCAGTATGTTATGATTTATTCCTGCACCCATCGTTAAAATAAAAGTTATAAAAATTAAAATAGAAAAAAAGGCGAAAAAGAATATTATCCCATTTCGACCTATGCCTGACTGTACGACCGCAATAAACACCACTAAAGAAAAACCAACAGCTGAGATAAGCATAACCAAGTCAAACAATCTATAGCGTTTCATTATCAGTCGTCCATTTTTAAAATTCTGCGGAACTATAAATTTCATTTTTAAAACCTCCTATCCTTATTTAAACTATGGTCATTCAATAGAGAGTTTTGTGAAGCTGGTTTAACCGAATTATTACTCGAAGCATTATCAATATTAACTTTACTGTTGCCAATTCCTGCATCAATATTATAACCAGGCTGTTCAGGAAAAGAACTGCCATATCCTCTTTTAGTAAATTCCTGTTTCAATTGCTGCTGCGACATTTTTTCAGCACCCTCTATGCCATAATATTTTGCAGAATCCAGCTGCAGGTCTGTTGGTGAAGAACTCGATGTACTGTATGAATTTTCACTTTTTCCACTACCTCCAGTTAGATTACCATCAGCTCCCAGTTCTTCCTCACTGCCCATATTATTCCCATAACTATCAAACTGCTCATTAGAACTATCTTTCTGATTAAATCCAGTATCAGCACCTTCACCCATACTACCATTTTGATTAAATCCAGTATCGATATTTTCTCCTTCATTTAATCCATTCTCACCTAAGTCCTCCGAGTTGCCGTTTCTAGAAAATCTGTCTCCTTGTCGGCCACCCCCATAAAGTGATGCGGGATTAAGCCTCATTTGAAGTGACTGTTTAGGATGCATAATAAATCCTGCTGCTGCCAGCAATCCCATAAACCCCTGAGCCGAACCGGCTGCACCAAGCTCTCCGCCTCCAATTATTTCAGTAATACCAGCTGGTGCCTTGACAACAGCCAACAGACCTCCTAAAAACAAAAAAAGCTTCACAAACATACCGTAACCAGTAGCACCTATAGCCTTGTCTAAATCACTTGATGAATACAGTGTAAATATTAAAATCATAGAATACAGTTGAAAAAAATTTAAAAGCAGATCAGAGAGTAATGATTTAGACCACACCTTAAACGAGTTGCTTTCAGGATCTACAAGACTGCTCAAAGCATAGGGGGAAAGCATTATCTTTAATATCATCCCTATGACTCTAACAGCCATTTGTAAACATATTGGTAAAAACATGAACAATGCAGAAACAGAAGCCATTAATCCAAAAAACAGTGAACTGTAACTTGGAAAAAAGTAATATATCTGTGTTGCACCAAACCACCAGTTTGCAACAGGAATATCACCTAAAACTGGTACACCATCATCAAGTTCATAACACTCATTAATATCAATCTTATTTATATCAATATTTTCGCCATATGTCTTATCATAATAATCACTATACTGTTTATACGTAAGTTCGCTAATACTGCTAAGGTTATTAGCAATGGCTGAAGAAATAATAACCATTTTGCTTGATGAGTATTTTCCTACCAGTGCCTCCGCCCAATCAAAATCAGCTATGAACGAATTAAACTTTGACTCACTTATTTTTTTATGCTCATTCTTCCATTTTTTTAAATTATTAATATCATCAGCATTTTTACTTAGATCTGCCGAAATATCAATACTTGCCTGCTGAACTAATATACTGCTGAAACTTGCATCAGGGGAACTGTTTGTAAATACTGCTATATTTTCAATCGCACTGTTTGATATATCACTTAAATAAGCAAAACCGTACGGAAACATTGAAAAGCTAAATATTGATACAAAAAGCATAACCATAACTTTTCCTACATTAAGTTTCTGCATAAAATCCTGATCTATATACGACTTAAAAAAAACCTTAAAAATTCTAAACAATAAAAACAGCACAAAAAATACAACCAGCACATCATACCACTGCCATATAAAATCAATTTTAGTTAGATCAAGAGAGCATATTCTTTTAGCTATTTCATATAGTGCATCGACAATGTTAAGGACTAGATTGCACATTGCCCACAGCAGATCTCTAATTAGACCTTCAACATCTAAAAGATCCATATTTGCTTCCTCCTTTCAGTAAAAAAGCTGGTAAATTTACCAGCTTAGCCCAAATATTGATAAAATAGGAACAATTAACTCTGCAAATACCAGGATATAGAACCCCTTTTTTACTGTGTCCCAAAAACTTGTTCTTTCTCTTTCCTGCTGTGATAACTGATAATACCTTACCGCATTAAATATTACAAAACCTACAAATACTCCAACCATTGCCCACTGACAAAATGTAATAAACCCATCTATCCATGGTTTAGCTATTTTCTTCCCATCCTCAGTAGATGGTGCCTTTATAGCATATATATAGTTTATCTTAAAAAACAAAAGTGACAGCATCGTTACAAATCCTGATAATTTATATTTGATTTTTTTTATCATTTAATTAATGTCCTCCTTTTAATAAATTTTTAACTCTTGTATTTTTTATGTTGTTTTTTAAATGCAGATTCAATTTCTTTGACATTTCAATCTGCTGTTCTACCAAAGTTCTACATCCATCTAATATATCAAATTCTTTCATGATTTCCTTAACTATTTCATGTTTAGGTTTTTTTGATGTACTGTAGCATTCATCTAAATCAATTTCATAATTAATAAGCATATTAAAATCATAATCTGTCTTATTTTTACCAACTGAAATATCAATCTTTAAATTCAACTTACTATCATCAACAAAATAGAAATTCGGCTTAATAAAAGCCTGCTGATATGTAGGGTCAACATCTTCACAAGAGAACATAGGTGAATATACAAAATCACAGCTCTTTACAATTAAAATATTTTGCATTAAAAACTCTCCTTTTTTATCTATCGACTTCTCGCACAACTATTCTTGTTTATTTTTTCTAATTCAGTTTTATTGATGTTTGTATCTTTTTTATGATTTTTAAATATTGAGTGCATCTCTTTCTTTAATGTATCTGTATCTAATTCCACTTTTAACCACGATTTTGTTTTATCATCAAACGTTGTGATAGAATGAATAAAATTTTCAGTAGTCCTAAAGTACATTGTATTGGAATAATTGCTTTCACTTATTAATGATTTTGGAACTGTTAACGCATATCTTTCATAATTGCATCCAATCGGTAAACGAATATTACAAACCTCTCTACCATTAGCTATGTATGTTTTCCCAATCTGATTTTTCGTGAATGTTATTGTTGTCCATCGACTTTTTTCTTTCTTTTCATCATTTACTTTCAAATATAGAGGCTCAGTATCCTTCAGTATCTGTTTAAAATGATTAAATCTGTCTAATAACTTTCGATTATCTTTATAATCTCCATTTTCAATTCTTTTCTCAAGTGTATATACAGATTCATTCATAGTCGTGTAACTGCTGTTATTTCTATCATCATAGGTGTCGATTGAATACATAATAAAAAACTTAACTGCATCTTCAGATAAAAAACTGACTGCCGGATTGACTAACGCCATTAGATTTACGTATTCATACACTAAAAACTCGATTTTACTGAATCTTTTGATATCACTATGATTAGTTATTTTCATTCATAAACGCCTTCTTAAAAATAGTTTTTATCTTAACAAAATCATTCATAATACCCGGCATTTCTTTTATAAAGAATTTGAATGACAATCGTATAATAAAAATCCCTGTAACCACAGGAATTAGGCTAACAATAATTGAAAGAAACAGTGTATAAGCTACTCTAAAATCACATTTGTAAGCTACATACCCAAACATCGTTAAGCCGAGACATGCAAGAACTATTAAAGCTATCTTTAATAAATTATTTTTCATAATAATTTTAGAATTTTTTATCATAAATCCCTCCATCCTGGTAAATTTACCAGGTGAAAAAGGCGATTTGTTAGATCGCCTTTTAATTAATTTTTATGCATTTTTTTATTTCTGTTAGACATAAACATTCCAATTGACAATGCTGATAGACCGCCAAGCATCATATACATTCCTATATACATATCATCACCAGTTTTTACCTTTTTAGCAACAGGCATCAGTTCATCATACATTGTTATTTTTTGAACTTTTCCAGTATCACTAACTGTAAATTCTTTATTTTGTGCAATTTTATAATTTGCTGGTGCAATTACTTCTATCATTGTATATGTTTGACCAACAGTTAATCCAGTAATTTTATGTGGTGTTTTTTCTGATACCCATTCATCTACAATATTTCCGTTTTTATCTTTGATTTGCAAAGTTGCACCTTCAAGCTCCTCTTGCGAAGTTATATCCTTCTTATAAAATTCTAATTGAGTGATTTCATCTGTCATTTCAACAGTTAAATTTTGTTCTTTATTTGTTTTAAATGTAACAGGCTTAGCGGTTGCATAACCGTCTGGACTTTTTAGCTCTGTGATAACATATTCCTGATCTTCAGCTGTACCTCTGATCATATGTGTTGTTTCATCGCCATTAATATCGATGTTATAATATTTAGTTTCACCATTTGCCTGCATTAAAAGTCTATAATCATCCCGTCCTTCATTTTTAGAAATTCTGTAATATGTACTTGAATCATCTTCAATATCAACATACATATCACTTACTGTTTCACCTGCCATCAGCTTAGCTTTCATATCTTCAGTGACATCGAAAATATGTTCACCGCTTGTCCATTTATCAACGATCTGTTTAGTAGTACTTGTTACCTGGAATTCTCCTCCTTTTAGAAGTTTGTTGCCATCGTTTCCGTTTTTCGCAAACTCAATATTGAAATTCTTCATTTCAATATCTTGGATATCTCCATCTTTGACAGTGAACTCGATAGGTTTTGCTAAAACATAACCTTCTGGAGCATTTACCTCACGCCAAATATAATCACCAGTTGGCAATCCGTCGATTTCCAAACTGCTGTCATCGGTGATCCATGTATGAACAGGCTTACCAGTTTTGACATCTACGATTTCCATTGGAACACCGTAAAGATTGTCCCCATCAGCAGTTACCTTGCTGAAAACTGTTTTTGTTAATTCATTATTTATATTTAATGAAGAAGTGTAAGTTAACGTAACAAAATCCTGTTGTGCAAACTGTACTGTTTTGACTTCTTTATCTAAAACAAAACCATCTGGGCAGGCAATCTCTTCCACATTATATGTTCCCATTGGCAATCCAGATAAAGCTAATTTACCATTTGTATCACATGTATAAATGCCATTTCCTAATTCATTTCCACTAATCAATTTAACAGTATCTTCATTTGAACCCTTACCGCTTCCTACAGTGACTGCATCTCCTTTAGAATATAATTTTTCTAAGGAAACACTGTCATAAACATCTTGACTTGCAGTAATCTTAAATTGTACTTTCGTTAAATCATAGTAAGCTTTATTTACCTCTACATTGGAATTTTCTAATGTCTTATTTATCTCTAATGTACCGGTAGGTCTAATATTATTTACTACAATTCTTTCTGTTGTCTGATCTTTATTAATTGTAACTTTAAATGTTTTTTGAATAGCAGCATGTCCATCAGGAACTTTGGTTTCTGTTAAAATATAATCACCAACTGGTAAGTTATCTGCTTTTATTTTACCGTTTTTTACAACTAAATCCTTTTCAAACTCTAGAGTTGTATGTTTTAAATTGAATTCCGAACCGTTTAATAATTCTCCTGTATCATTGGTCTTAGTTAATTCAAGACTTCCAACATCAGCCCACTCAACTTCAAAATTTAAGGATGCATGATCATATGCAAAACTCCAAGAACCGATATCTTGAACACTATTACTATCTGATTTTACAATTAGTGGAGCATAGCGTGTTTTTGCACTACCAGTTAGATTACCAGATAAATAGTTTTGTCGTACTTCTAAGTTTGCTTTCAAATAAAAAGTATCTCCACCATTAATTATTGCATTGCCTTTTGAAGTAGTTCCTTTAGTCACATTATATAATTCGATTCCATCTGTAAGCGGAATTGTCAAAGTATTATCTTCTCGAGAATCAAAATAAATATTTTCTGTTCTCTGACTATTACCATCATAGAAAGCTTTTAACTTTAAATCTTGCACACCATTCAAATAAAATGGATTAGTTGGTACAGGCATTGACTGAATTTGATCATATCTTGTCTTTAAACCAACACCATGAGCTTCCAAATCTTCCCAGCTCTTACCACCATAAATATCTCCACTGTATGCGTAACTAGCCATAATATGCGTATAAAGATATTTAGTAGTATCATTTGTAACCTGATCGTCTCTGAATACATCACCTGGTCCGCCAAATCCATAATATAATACTTTTAAAAGAGCTTCATTTTCATGAATTTCTGCTATTGCTGAATCATTATTTACTGGTTCATTTCGGGAAGAATTTAGACAATACGATAACTGTCCATTAATATAATAATAGTTAGTAGACCAGTTCCCCAGCCAACTTGGATATCTTATTGCCTCACCTTTTTCAAGTTTTACCGTCTCAGCATTGATCTGAGATAATGAAGCTGTACTTATACTAAATATCATCGTTAATGCTAGTATAAGCTGTTTCCAGCATTTTTTTAATTTATTTAATCCTTTCATTTTTCTACCTCGCTTTAAGTTAAAAAAAAGATATCATTTTGATATCTAAATAAATATTAATTTGTATCTATATCGCCTCCCTTCGTATTATTGCAATAATAACAGCACTAACTCCTGCTAATAAAGCAAATAGTTTCAAATCAAATGCATCACCTGTTTTTACTGCAATTACAGGTGAATGTTTAGGGACAACACTGATATCATAATTCATGCTGTTTTTGCTTTCATTGTTAAATGCAGGTACGGATATCAGTGTTGATACGATATTCTCATATTTATTGATATCTGTTGCCTGAAGCAGATAAACTCCCTTTTCTAATTGATCAAATTTGACCGTTCCGTAGTCATTAGTAGTTTTTCTAGTTCCGACTATATTTTTTGAAACAGTAATTTTTGAAATAGTGTATGCTGCATTTTTCATATCTTCAGCTGTTTCTAAAGTGTTTAAATTTACTTCAGTGTCCTGTAAATCATTAATAAGTAGATATTGTCCATTAACTATATCACCAACTTTAATTAATTCTAGTTCTACGTTTTTAACACTGGTTCCCTTTTTTCCTTCTTCAAGGTTTACTGTTACAGATCCTTTGACTTCTTCTAAAGCTGAAATATTCGTTATACTGATAAAAAATAAAAAAACTGTGAATACTGCTGTAATTAATTTTTTACACATTTTTCACCCCTCGTTTTCTAAAAAATAGTATACCTGCCACTGAAAACAGAACAGGAATAACATAGAAAATAATTTCCCTTAATGACGGCATACTGCTTTTAATTGATTTCTTTTCCTTTTTCTTATATGGAACTCTTTTACCTGTTATTACAAGCCTGTGGGTATTTAGCCCATAAGGAGTACAGGTAATCAGTGTCGCTAAATCCTGATTATCTATAATCGAATAACTGACCTTATCAGGCAGTACTACCTCTATTTTATTTATTTTATATGCGAAAGTTTCATCAATTATTTTAATAAAAAAAAGATCACCTTTTTTAAGTTCGTCTAATCGAGTAAAAAGTTTACTTGACGGCAAACCTCTATGGCCAGTTAAAACAGTATGGGTATTGTTACCACCTACAGGCAAAGAACTGTCCTCTAAATGGCCAGCTCCCACGTTTAATACATCACTGTCTGTACCATGATAGACAGGCATATTTACCTTTATCTTTGGAATTTCTACAGTTCCTATTACACCATTTCCAAAATTTAAAATATTATCGTATTTTAATTCTGAATTCTCTAACAGTCCTTTTTGTTTTGAATACAGGTTATCATTCCATTCATGAGCTTCATTCAGCATTGTTTGTTTATTTGCACTGCTCAACTCATTGACAGAACTGTTATATGTATCGATCTGACCTGCCTGTTCTCTGGACTCCGTATAATTAGAAATAACAGGGTAGCTCACAAGAGCCAGTCCTGTTATAAAAATTAAAATATCTTTTTTAAGAAATTTGAGAATTCTCATCTTTTTCATTTTTTCTTCTTCTGATAAGTACAGTTGCCATCACCGCAGTACCCGTTGCAACTAATAATAAAGTGGCCATACTACCTGTTGCAGGAAGTTTTGATCCAACTTTGTTTACAACCTTGATATTAAATGTACCTGTATCTGCATCAGTTGATAGTGTTTTGTCATATTGACTATATGCGCCTGTGTAAAATTCTTTAAAACTTGCTGTTGCTGATAATTTCTGTAATGTCTTTGCTGTTGCACCATCGCCCTTAACATAATTTAATCTGTTGTCAGCTCCATAAGTTGCTTTTACATCGATTTTTATAGGGTCTTTTAATAAACGGTAACCATCTGGCGCCTTAGTTTCTTTCAAATAATATGTCTGACTGTCTAAACCTATGATATTGAAAACACCATTTGAATCAGACACCATTTCACCCGCTTCACTTGGGGCAGTATCACCTTTTACACTGTCTCGATTGATTACAGTATAACCGTCTCCGCCGCTTGCTTTTTTAACATATACTTCTTTAGTACAGTCCTCATCACTGTATAATCTAAATTTAGCACCTTCCAGTTTTCTTTCTGGAGTCTGGTCATTTACTTTGATACCGTCCATTCTAAATGTAAATCCCACTACTGTATCCCAAGGTGTTAACCCTGTTTTGCCCGTTCCGTTACTGTCGGGGTCGTTAGAATATTCCAGTCTTACATCATTTTCAAAACCTGCTCTACCAGTATCAGCCTGTGCTGATTCATTTAAAGTAGCATTATATTCTACAACAATTTTTTGACCATACAGCTTCTCTGTTTCTGGATTTGCTCCCGCTTCAGATGCATAAAAATATTTATTAATTGTCGCTTTTAAATCTGTAATCTGGATCTGGAATGTTTCTCCAGTTAGACCAGTTGTTACAACTTTATAATCTGTATCTTTTACAAGCGTCTTGTTCCCGACTTTAACAACTACACTATCCTTATTGAATGTTAACTGGCTGTCCATGCGGTCATGCATTGCAAAATAGTAATTTGCATACCCGTTCATATTTGGTGCATATGTCAAATAACGGTAAGGCACGGTTTGTCCAATCTCATAATCTCCTACATCGTTCCAACCATCCTTGTCATTTCCGATTGTTTTTTGGTTATCATCTTCTAAAATCTGTTTTTGAATTACAGGAAAATCTGATTTTATATCGATTGCAACATCTGGATTAGCAGTATTTACCATAATCATAGATGAAGCACTGTGCGTTCCATTAACACTCGTAATTTCATCAATAATATACCACCCGTATGCAACATCTAATGTATAACTGTCTGTTGCTGTAGATGGGACTGTTAAAACCTGAGTAGGGTCGGCTTTATCTTCAACTAGCATATTTCTCAGACTCTCAACAAAATATCTAAAATTAGAATATGCAGTCTCATTTTTCTGTGTCTGTAAAACATCATTGATCACCTGATTGTTATTTAATGTCTGAATATAATCTATGATTGCATATTCTGTATCTTTTCCAGTAACCTTTTTCAATGATTTTTCATATGCAGGATTCATTGTATAGTTAATACTTTCCATTCCTGCACTGTTTTGAGCATCAAAGATGCGGTAAATATTAAATTTCTTCCCTGCCAGACTTTGAGTAACTCCATTATCTCCTACATTGGCATTAATAGTTATATGTCCTGTTCCTTCAGCATTTAGTTTCGTAAAAATTCCGTTTCCAGTATTTCCACTGTTGACTAAATTTGCTACTGTTCCTGCTGTCGTTAAAGACAGTACACAAGCTAAAGCTGTTATTCCTAACTTTTTAAATTTGTTCTTCATCATTGTTTTTTCCCCTTTTGATTGTAATTAATAAACATAAAACACCTGCCCCTGTTAAAACAATCGTCATAGGACTTCCAGTTGCAGGAAGAATAGATCCTCGACTGTTTATAACTGTCAAATTGCCAGTATATAAGCCGTTTTCTAACGTTAAGCTGTTATTTTTGTCATCTTCCTTAATCTCTTTGTCATTAACAAAAAAAGTGAACTTCCCGTTCACATTTTTCAATGATATTTTAATTGGATCTTCCAGCAGACGATAACCTGCAGGTGCTTTTGTCTCTTTTAAATAAAAATCACCAACAGAAATCCGATCAAAATTCAATTGACCGTTCTTGTCGGTTTTTCCTTTTTCTATTTCCTTCGTACATTCCTTATCAGAATATAAGCTGAATTCAGCATTCTCTAATACTTTACTGTTATCATTCTTCTTTGTAATTCGAAGATTGCATATATCTATTTCATTTTTAACAGTAATGGTCATTGTACCATGAAACGGCACATTAAAAGTACCATCTTCTACAGTACCATTCAAATCTGAAACACTGAATGCCCCCTTCTCATCAACATAAAAATAATATCTGGTATCATTTAATTTATAAGAGTCAGGCGCTTTTGTTTCCTGAAGATAATAGGTCTTCTGTCTTGATAAATAAAAAACAGCAATATTGCCATTCTTATCTGTTTTATATGTTCCTACTTTCTTTTTATCTGTAACGTTGTATAAATCAAATTCAGCATTTTCAAGTTTTTTACCCGAATCCTTATCAACTTTATAAACATTTATAAAAGTAGGATAGTTGTTTATTTCCCATGTCACATCTAATCCCATATGCAGTTTAGAATCAGTTTTATCATTAGTTATAGTAAAATCGTATGTACTGCCATCATCACGGAAACCATCTGGTACTGCAGACTCCTTTAGGGTGTATTCCCCCAAATTAAGATTATCCAGTTCACCATAACCGTTTTCATCTGTTGTAAGATTTCCTACCACTTCGCCCTGCCTATATATAACAGTTCCCTGTGGTGTTCTTATATCGTTTCTGGCAGTCACATCAAATGTTGCGTTTGCTAATTTTTCACCTGCATGATAATCTAATTTATCAACAGATATTTTACCCATTATCCTATTGTTTACAACATTGATCGTTGTATCGCTCGGCCAAAAATTAACCGCATGAGAATAGAGATTTTCCTGAACAGCAGTATTATAATAAATATGAATAACATACTGGCCACTTTCAGGCATCTGCTTATTTGCACGCCATACTCCGTCACTTTCTTTTGCAAGGTGAACCCATTCAATATCATCCTGTCCCCCATTAATCGACCATGTAGGAAATTTAATCAGCGTTACATTATCTGGCACACCTGTTACTTCATATTTTACATAATGGTTGTCTGCAAGTGTAGACGATAATTTTACATTTACTTCTTTACCTTCAATCACTGCTGTAAAAACACTTCTGTCGATATAGCCGTCTAATGTAAATTCCTGCTCGTATCTCGAAGAAGCTGTATATCCATTTGGCACTGTTTCCTCTACCTTAAATTTACCTTCATTAAGATCTGTTTTTTCTAAAAAACCACTTTCATATAGTTTATCAGCAGAATTATATGTTAACTCCCTTAATTTTTCATATTGACTAGTTGCATTGTTCCACTGTAATAAATCAAATTTAGCGTTAGAAATGTTTTCACCAAAATTGTCAGTTTTATTAATACTAATCTGGCTCCCATCTATCCAATTAACATTTAATGTTATTTGGGTAGGATCATAAGTGAAACTCCAAGAACCTATATCCTGAACACTGGTACTGTCTGATTTTACAATCAGCGGAGTATATCTTGTTTTGTGGCTGCCTGTCAGTTTTCCAGAACTATAGTCATCATGCTTGCTCGATATATCTGTTTCTAAATAAAAAGTATCTCCACCATATATAGTTGCATTATTAATAGCAACAGTTCCTTTCGTAACATTATGCAGCTTTATACCAGTTTGCAATGGCAATGTTACAGTATTACTACTAGTAGAATTAAACTTAATATCTTTTGTGCGCTGAGTTCCCGTATTTAAATCATAATAAGCAGTGGTATTAAAGTTAGTGCTACCATCAAAATTAAATTCATTTGATGGAATCGGCATAGACTGGATCTGTTCATATCTCCACTTTAAACCAATTCCATTAGCCAATAAATCATCCCATGACTTACCACCATAAATATCTCCTGAGTAAGCATAACTAGCCATAATATGCGTATACAGATATTTATTAGTATCATTGGTAACTTGATCATCTTTAAAAACATCTTCAGGCCCGCCATATCCATAATAAAGAACTTTAAGAAGTTCCATATTATTACTGATTTCAGCATACGCACTATTGTTATTTACTGGTTCATTTCGAGAAGAATTTAAACAGTATGCCAGTTGGCCATTGATATAATAATAGTTGGTAGACCAGTTACCGAGCCAACTCGGATAATATATTGGACTTCCCTTTTCAAGTTTTACTGTTTCTGCATGTAAAGAAGAACTGGCCATTGAAGATATTACCCCACCAAAAAGTAATATAACAACAAGTGAAAATTTAATAAACTTATTCCAAACATTTCTTGTACTCTTTTTAATCATCTTTGCCCTCCTTTTCAAGCTTAAAAAATGACTTTCGCCATATTAATGTAGGATTTCTACAAAGATACATAATATATTCCCCCTTCATAATAAAAAAAGCAGGCGATCTTACGCTTGCTTTAACATATAATATTATCCAAATATATCGTCAAAATTTCCTTGTCCTCCTCCCCAAATATCAGTATAGCCTCCATTTTGAGTTGAACCAGATATGTCTACATCCGCACTTCCACCAGTTGAACCTGCTCCGCTTCCAGAACTTCCGCCTGAATTACCACTATTTCCTCCAGAACTGTTACCACCAGTTGCACCTCCATTTGAAGGCTTGTTAGAACCACTACCAGATGATCCTGAGCTTCCTCCAGTTCCAGCAGAACCTGAAGGTTTGTTTCCAGAACTATTAGAACTACTATTTGAATTGTTTCCACTAGATACTACTTTATCTCCAGATGAATCTGCTTTTTTCTTAACAGTATTTTTTACTGTTTTCGTTCCGTCAGCATTTGTTACTGTCTCTTGCACTACCACTTCGTCCTCAGCGACTATTGGTAGAGCAATTACTGTTACTTTAAATTCTTTTTCGTTCTTATTCCCATTGACATCCTCAACGTTTGCTTTAGCAATATATTCCATAGGCACATTAACATTAATTGTACTATAGTCAATATTTAATTCCATTTGTGCTAAATCAGTCGCTGTAATCAATGATTTAAAATCAAATGTACTCAAATCTGTCCCTTGAAGAATTTCTATATTTTCTGGTACTGTAATTTCTGGAGCAGTTGTATCTTTCACAACTACCTTAACTGTTTTAGTTTCATCTTTATATGTTAAATTTACTTTATAATCTCCTACTTTAGCAAATCCACAATCTTTTTCTTCTGTAGTACCATCCTCTTTGGTCACACTTTCAGTATCATTTTTAATATCTGATTTTATTTTAAGGTTTTTTTTCAAATATTCCTTATCTTCTTTATTTAATCCTTTAGTATCAACTAAAGTGTCAAAATCAGCTTTAAATTCTTTTCCGTATTCAAGATTAATCGTATTTTTCTTTAGTTGTAATTTTGGTGAGGTGTCTCTTGTCGCATATACAATTCCTCCACCACAACCTAAGACAATTAAACCCGTAACACAGCCCGCAATGATCCTGTTCTTTTTGGTATTTAAATACTTATCAATAATGTCTTTTCTGATGTCCATACTTTATCCCTCCATCTAAATTTTATAATTTATTACTCTATAATTCAAACTTTAGTATAAACTATTTGAATTTTGATATATTCCTATTAAAGTATCACCCTGCAGTGACTGTAATATACGAATCATATTTGACTGACTCACACTTATACACCCTGCTGTAGAACCGCCAGTTGAGCAGTGTAAAAAGATAGCACTACCCGCACCTGGTGTACAAGCTGTATTATAATTTACAGCAATAGCATACTTATATGCTGTTGGATAACCAATTAAATGCTCAGCACTGCTCCATTGAATTCCAGTCTGACTAGCATCAACTAATTTATTGTAATATGGACTGTTTACATCATCTACCCAGTAATGATTGTTGTTGACCTGTAACCATCCTCTAGAAGTACCTGGATTCCCTGCTACACCAAATGCCTGACCAAATGAATAGATTCCTGTCGGTGTTTTTCCATCACCTTCACGTTTATTGCTAGTTATACCATTTTTCCCTACTCGTGCTGTACAGCTTAATGTTTCTGTCCAGATACCGTTACGCTTAGTATGCAGTGTTAACGTTGCATAGCTTCCACCGTTTCCAACAACTGTTATTGCCTGTGTAGTTTGTCTCGAAATTGACATATTAGCAACAAAACTTTGATTCACCCCAGAATTAGAAGATGAATTAGAACTGCTTCCTGTTGAACCTGTAGATCCTTTTTTATTTGTACTGCTTCCTTTACTGGAATTAGAACTAATTTTAGTATTTGCTGTATTGTCTTGAGCTGTCGCTTTATCTCTTAATGTATTGCGAATAGATTTTGTTCCATCCTCATTAGTTACTGTTTCTGTTACTAATTCCTGATTTTCATTTGGAGCTTCAGTAATATTAGTTGACATTTCTTTCACAGTTTCATTGCCAGAACTGTCTCTAGCTGTAGTTTTTAATACATATGTTCCTACTGTGTTAGTGTCAATTGCACTGCTGTCGTATCCTACCTCTACAGGCGATAGATCTGTTGCATTAAATAAATTAAGACCGCCGAAATCATAATTATTTAGATCAGTACCTTTAACAATATCAATATCACGAAATTCTGTATTAAGTTCTGGTGCAGTCGTATCAGCAACTTTAACCTTTTTAACAAGTGTATTATCATTAAAGGTCATTGTTATCTTATACTCTCCAACTGCTGGATAATCTTTACCATCCTCATATTTAAAATTAGTTTTTATACTTAAACCATTTTTTAATATTTTTTTATCTTCATCATCCATACCTTCTGTATTTAATAATTTCATGCCGTTAACAGAATATTTATCTCCATATTCTAATTTAATAGTTTTACTATCACTTAGAACGAAATCGGGTAAATTATCTTTTGTTAAAGCATATATACCCAGTGTACTAGCTAAAATCACTGCCACTACACTAATTCCAGCAATGATTTTTTTGTTTCTTGTATCTAAATAATTTAAACATAATTCCTTAACCTTCATTTCAGCTTCTCCCTTCAAATAAAGAACTGTCCCACATAGTGAAACAGTTCTTTATATCTTTGATTTTTCATTTCTAGTATTTCGAATTTCACTATTATCTAACCCACATAAATAATCAAGGCTAACTTTATATAAATTTGCCAACTGTATCAGTTTATCAACCGGTGGAAGTTGTTCATTAAGCTCATAAGATGCAATTGACGAACGTTTTATTCCAGTTAATATTGAAACTTCATTTTGAGTTAAATTATGTTCAATTCTTAATTTTCTTAATCTTTTTCCAATATTCATGATCTCCCACCCACATATAATTTATCAAAAAAAATGTCATTTTAGGTGACATTAATATAATTTATTCATTTTTCAAAAGAATACTTAGTCTTCTTTTTATGATTCGATTACAAGATTGGAAAAAATTAACATCATGCTTATTAACGAACAACAAGCTATTATCCATAGCTTTACAATTCACCTGACTCTCATTATGTCGTAGACTAGATAATATGCTAATAATATTATCTAGTCTTTATCTGTTAGAGTTGGATAGGGATAAGATAAGCATACTTGTTTTTTACTCTTAACAGATAAAATGAAAATTAAGAACAATGAGGAATAAATCCTTATTGTTCTTAATAGTCTAAACCCGCCGAGAATTATTATATATGGGAGATATCTCTACTGTTTATTTATTAGGCGAGCAAAATATAAAATTTAAGTATAAAATTATTCTTCATACGTCAGCAAATATAGTATCTAATAACTAATTACCAAACTAACCTGAATAACCTGTGATAAATAACGATAGCAAGCATAAAACAAATATAAGCAGTTTTTTTACTTTATATACCAATTCCTACTCTCCTTTTTTTTTGATATTTCTTTAACTTGCTATAGACATCTAAATTTCTTTTTAATTTAGAACTTATAATTTTATCACTTGCATATTTATTTATGTATCTATTAATATTTTCTTCATGATAATCGATATTAAATCTATCTGCGTAATAATTTTCAAGATAATCTGTATCCATCTCATCATAACTAAACTCAGAATCAAAACCATGTTCTTTGTCCCACTGTTCACATTGAAATATCATATATGCTATCTCGTGTGGTGCTAAATAATTTGTTGATGCGTAATCTATCGGGTTGTTAAGTAGTTCATTTAAATTGTTATCTATTTGATTCTCAAGTATATATTCGATATACCAATATTCAAGTTCATCCTGCTTATCATGCAGCTTCTTTATTACCTCATCTGCATCAACACCTTTAAAACAGTCATGCAGATATACCATTTCCATATAATTCATCATTTCAATAAATAAATTCGGATAACTCGATTCGCTTATAACTAGTTCAAATTCTCTGCTACCTAAGCCTGACATTTTATCGTCTTGTTTAATTTTAATTCTTATAGTACTTTCATTGTTAGTATCTTTTGCTCCTTTTAATATTTTGATATATTCATTATTAGCACCAGTTAATGTCACAAATTTTTTTTCATTTAAATAAATGATTGGGTAATTCTTCACATAATCATCTCCTTACACCCCTGGTAAAATTACCAGGATTTATCTTTTTCGACCTTGTATAACACTCTTTTGTCTTTCAATAATTCCACTTAATTCACCTTTATTTTCAATATAATCAGTAATCTTCTTTGCATCATTTATAGTACTTAATAGAACATTTGGTTTTTCTTTAAACCCTGATATCCAGCTTTGAATATATGCCTTGTGATTATCAATTCTTGCATTACTGATATCTAACCCTAAATCACCACACAAAAAAGAAGAGCCTATTTCCGCTCTAAGCTCTTCGAGTGCATATTCATCATGTTCATTAAGCATATTTCTATTCAATCTATTAGGATGACCAGTAGAATGACAACATTCATGCAGTATAGTTGCAAGATATTCATAACTATCGTCAAAATAATACCTGTCTGGAACATAAACAGTATCGTGGATCTTATTATAAAAAGCTTCTCCCTTGCTCTGTCTACCTTCTATAATTGCAAGATCAGTAGCATCACAATAGTTTTCAATCATTTCTAATCCTACCTCATCAATATCAAATTCATTTCTAATAATTTCATATTTTTCTATGCCTTTAACAAGCGATGCATTAAATACCGTAAACGTTTTGCAGCTCCAACAAAATCTTGCATCAACTTCTCTTCCTTCAAGCTGTTCCTCTGCAATAATTTTCTTCATATCCGAAACATTTATATATTTCTTTTCTTCTCTATCGTATATACCCCATTTTTCTAATGGTACCCCCTGCCCTTTAGCGTTTTCTAAAGTCCAGCCCTCATTCATGATCTGATTGAAAGTAAGCCATCTTGGATCTTCATATCTTCTCTCATCATATTTATAATTTAATAATAGTTGATTAATACCACGGTAAAAAGTGTTTGTTATGGGATTATGCTGAGAATCACCATTACCCCATCCTTTTCTCCAGGGAATCTGTTCCTGTTCAAGTGACTCTATGTAGCCCTCTATCAGCATTTGCCTTGTTTTAGACATTTCATTATTCATTAGTAACACCTACCTCTTTTAACGAAAAAAATTGTTCACTATCAATATCCTCATCATTAATTTCAATATCATCCTCAATCATCTCTAACACTTCAAATAGTTTAGAATTATTTTCACACATAAAAATATCTCCTTTCAAATTTGTGCAATAAAAAAAGTTATGTATAATTATCTACATAACTTTTACAGCAATATTCCCTAAGCTGTGTACAAATATTTATTTTTCAGGGGCTGGTAAATTTACCAGGATTCCTATGAGTAACAGAATTTAAATTCTTATTACACTTACCCCAAGTATGACATAATTATAACACTTTTAGTACAAATTTCAACACTGTTTTAGTACAACTTTTTAGGCTAAACAGATATTTTAATATTGGATATTCCTAAAATCGGCTTAAATGCGTGATTTTTTTTGTTAAAATCATAAGAAAAAAATTCATATATTTAGGAAATTAGTAATCAAAGGCCAAAAATTGATAAAAATCGTGTATAAACCTACACGAAAAAAAGCCTTTTATGCCGTTTTTTGTGTAGGGTTATACACAGTAAAACTTGACAAGATTTTACATTCTGTAAAATAACCATGATTTTTTACAAAAATACACTTATAAAAATGTATCTGTTCCTTTGTCAAACTATTATAATTAAAATTTATAATGATAAAATCTCCAGAAGAATTCCATTTACCGTTCTCTTTTATAATAACTTCTGGATATTCAAATTCGTTATCATCCATAAACTCATCAAGCTGATCCTGATTACTAACTCCTGTTATTAATTTATCGTTTAGATCATAAATCTCGATTATCCTTTTCTTCCAAAAAATAATTTTTATACCAGCAGTACGGTATTTATGATATTGGAAATGCATTTTTACATAAGATATTTCCTTTTAAACACTCTAAATTTTTCCATAAAAGAATTGAATTCATCATTAGAAATCTGTTCGTCTTTTTCGATTTTTTCAATAATCGGTCTGCACTCTTCCATCATTAGTTTTGTATGAGCAACCGCCTTGTCATTTCCTCTACTTAATTTTATAAGATAATCATACAGTTTGTCATATAAATCATCATTCATAAACTGACTAAAATACTGACAGTTTTTCACGTCTATAATATTTATTAAGTTTCTTGCTATAATTTCTCTGTCTCTCACAATAATCACCGTTTAATATTATCGCATATATTTTAATAATATCAACAGCTCTTTGATCATTGGCCATACTGTTTTTTTAATTAATTATATATTTCACTCACGCTTTATGTCCCCCGATAGTGTTGTTTCTGTCTTTGCCAGTTGCTCCCTCTACTAAATTCATACCTTTTAATACAGCATTTTTCCCATATTTCTGCTTCAGTTTCAAAGTTGCCTCCTGAAGTCTTTTTTCCTTTTCTAAATCTTTTTCAAGCTTTACTTCTTCTTTTTTTAACTGCTCGTAATCAGTAAACAGATCCATTTGCTGTATTGTCGGTTTTGTTTTAATACTGCTTTCGTCAGTAACATGATTAGCAGACAATGCAAAACGTCTTATTGTTAATTTTTTATTAACACTGCTGTCATACCAGTTTAAAACTTTTTGTGTAATCAGCTTTGCTGATGATGCATATCTGCCTATATTGACAGTTCCATGAGCATGTTTTGGAATCTTTCGTCCATATCTGTCATCCTTTATTTCGCCAGTATAGTCAATTTTGATGTTTTCTTTGTCATAGCCAACACTTATAGTAATCTGATCTGTTACTAGATTTTTTGCCACAAGATCGAGACACAACGAGTCAATCATTTCTTTAAGGATTATTCTTCCTTCATCATAAGCATACGGTCTGCTTAAAACCTGTCCGCTTCCCAGACTGCTGCTTTCAGGTTTATATGCCTTGATGTGTTTCATTGTACAAGGTTCGTATCCCCATGCATGATCAATTAGCAGTTCAGCATTGACTCCGAACATATCATAAAGAAGATCTTCATTGTAATATTTGTCTTCACTGCCTACAGAACATTTGGCAATATCACCCATGGTATACAATCCTGCTTCATTAAGCTTTTTTGCATATCCTTTGCCAACTCTCCAGAAATCAGTGATAGGCTGATGATGCCATAAGTATTTCCGATATCTCATTTCATCTAAACAGGCAATCCGCACTCCGTCTTCATCTGCTTTAACATGCTTGGCAACAATATCCATTGCTACTTTTGCAAGATATAGATTTGTTCCTATTCCCGCTGTGGCTGTTATTCCCGTTGTCTTATAAATATCCTGAATAATCATTTTTGCAAATTCCCTTGGAGATTTATTAACAGTCTTAAGATAGCTCGTTGCATCAATAAAAACCTCATCAATTGAATAAACATGAATATCTTCAGCTGAAACATATTTTAAATATACTTCATAGATTTTTTTACTGTAATCAATATAAAACGCCATCCTTGGAGGGGCAATAATGAATCCCAGTTCAAGACTTGTGTCATTTTTTAACTCTGAATCAATATGTGATTTTCCTCTAAACTCCCTATACCTGTTATCTTTTTTTCTTTTTCTATTGATTTCTTTGACTTTTTGAACTACTTCAAAGAGCCTTGCTCTACCACCGATACCATACTGTTTAAGAGAAGGAGAAACAGCCAAACAGATCGTCTTTTCTGTTTTAGATGAATCAGCAACCACCAGATTGGTATTCAATGGATCTAATTCTCTTTCTACACATTCTACAGAAGCATAAAAAGATTTTAAATCTATAGCCATATATATCCTGTTTCCTTCACTCAACATTCTCACCTCAACTGCCTTTAATTTAATTATTAACACATCATTAGTAATTAAACCGATTATAAAACGATTATAAAATTTAAAAGTGCGTAATTCAACGAACTACACACTCAAACATTAATTATTTACTTTTAACTGGCAAATTAAGGTTTTCATATTTAATCAATACAACTGCTATGCGGAGTATATCCTGCATCTACTGCTTCATTTTCACTACCAAAATATGTACGATTTTCCTCCTTAGGAAGAGAACCACAGTCATTATCGTGATATACTTTGGTATTCTTATTCCCTATTACTGCTCCAGAATTATGAGTCTCTTTATCTTTAACTACACCATCTACAATCTGACCGTTTCCGCTGCTTGTTCCATCCTGGTAATTGATTGTAATATCAGGCTGAACATTATAGACAAATACATTAAATTCTACACCTTGACCACTGTCTTCAACTGAATAAGCTTCTATTTTAACACCTCTGGCAACCAGTTCTGTATCTTTGAAAACAGGTGTAACCCTATACAAAACATGATTATTCGTTTCTTTAACATATTCAGCTACTTCATTTTCAAACGGAAGCATACCCTCTACATTAAAATATCTTGTTCCCGTGATCAGGTTCTTTTCATTGGCATTTTCACCTGCCAGTTGAAATCCAATCAAATGTGATCTATTGTATAAATATTTTCCATCAACTGAATCATATTTAGCAAGCTGCCATCCAGATGGTTTTATCATTCCAATTGAGCCTCTCTTTTCAGTCGGTATTAATTCCTTACATATATTTGCATATGCAACACCGCAGCGCCCTAATTCGTCTAAATCAGTATAC
>ENA-OWZL01000107-OWZL01000107.1-human-gut-metagenome-genome-assembly--contig:-NODE-107-length-31894-cov-8.78693_pt1 | contig 31894 bp, 26 predicted proteins | sample MGYA00249257_ERZ652109 | MGnify/ENA primary metagenome ERZ652109 (study PRJEB26925, sample SAMN05827267) | human gut metagenome | biome: ENVO:2100002; feature: ENVO:00000062; material: ENVO:00002003...
CAGATGAACAATTTGATGTGAAGATAAAAAATGAATTGTTGGCGAAAGCAATAGAAACGCTGACAGAAAGAAAAAAAGAAGTCATTTTTTTATCTTATTTTCAGGGAATGTCGGATGCTGCAATTGCTCGTAAGTTAAATCTTGTGAGAAGTACAGTATGTGAACATCGGACACGATCTTTAGAACTGTTGAAAAATACGATGGAGGAATATGGATATGAAAACTACAGATAAGAATGAAAAGGGCATAAATGTGTTACCGTTTGCTGTTGTTCAAAAGGCAGTGGAGGGAGATATTGTATCGATCAATAAAGTAATGAAACATTATGAGGGATACATATCTTGTTTGTCTGTACGAAAAATGTATGACGAATATGGAAATGAGTATTATTGTGTAGATGAAACCTTGCGTAGTAGATTAGAAGCAAAATTACTGAAAACAGTTTTAGGATTTAAAATGATACGCTAAAAATTCTTGGAAAATAATGAATATTGCACCTTGATAATTAAATATTCTTCCTGCAGAACATAGAAAGTAGTGGAGCCGGTAATCAGTACGCCATGACTATCGAATTTTTCAGCTTTGCGACATCATGTCATAAAGTTGAGTGATACGAGCGAGTAATATTGAGTTGCAAACAAAAATGGGAATTTTGTGCGAGGATACTATTTTTAATAATGATACTTCCGGAGAAGGCTGTCCGGTCTGAAAAGATGGTGAAAATCCAATGTGACTATATCCCGTAGTCATCTGCAGGATTATTTAAAATAATGTAGTTAAAGAAAAGGAATAAAAAATATGCAAAGAGAATCAAAAAAAGAAAAAAGGAAAAGATTAGTCAGATATAAAGAAGGCGCAGAGATGTATAGCATGGGAATGAATAAGTTTCAGGCGTTAGCAAAAGATGCTAGAGCTGTTTTAAAGATAGATCGTATGGTACTTGTTGATTTGGATATATTTGATGAGTATCTTGAAACATTTCGAGTATAGAGGATAAACGTATTTCATACAGGGGAAAGATTTTTCAGAATAATGAAAAATACACTTGATTTATGGTTAAACTAAAAGTATAATAAAGGAGAAATGAATGGAGGTGTATAGAGTGGCAAAGATGGGAAGACCAAAGTCAGCAAATCCGAAAAATACTTTGATTGGATTGAAGTTGACGGAAGAAGAAGCCACAAAATTAAAAGAATATGCGTCCAAACATGACATGACCATAACAGATGTGTTACAAAAAGGAATTGATTTGCAATATGCAATGGAAGATTCCGAAAGAAGCTAAATGTGAGAACTCTTTCCTTGAGAAAGGAGAACAATGGCATATTCAAGGAAAGATAAGAAAGGCAGGGTATTAAGAAAGGGAGAAACACAACGTAAATGTGATGGAAAATATGTGTACACATATACGGACACATTAGGTAGACGGCGGAGCATTTATTCAAAAGATATTAAGACATTAAGAGAACGTGAAGAACAGTTGATCAAAGATCAACTAGACGGTTTGGATATTTATGTTGCTGGGAGTGCAACAGTTAATTTTGTTTTTGATAGATATATTTCTACAAAATCAGAGTTAAGAGCTACAACGAGAACAAACTATAAATATATGTATGATCGTTTTGTGAGAGATGGATTTGGGAAAAAGAAAATTGCTGCTGTCAAGTTCTCAGATGTTCTACAGTTCTATCATCATTTACTGAACGATAAGAAGATACAAGTGAACACACTTGAGATTATTCAAACAGTGTTGCATCCAACCTTTCAATTAGCAGTAAGAGATAATATTATTAGAAATAATCCGAGCGATGGAGTAATGGCACAAATCAAGAAGTTGCCCGGAAGAAATCATGGTGTAAGACATGCCTTAACCTTAGAGCAACAAAGAGCTTTTATAAGATATGTTGAAGATAATGAAAAATTTGAAAACTGGGTGACCTTATTCAAGTTTTTGCTTGGTACTGGTTGCAGAATAGGCGAAGCAGTAGGAATCCGATGGGAAGACATAGATTTCAAAAAGAGGCTCATTAGCATCAATCATAGTTTGGTTTATTACAGTAGAGAATATAAAGAACATTCTATGTGTTCATTTTCTATATCGTTGCCAAAGACTGAGGCGGGTATACGGATTATCCCTATGATGGATACAGTTTATGAAGCTCTGAAAAAGGAATATGCTTTTCAAGAAGAAAATGGATTTAATGAAACAGAAATTGATGGCATGACAGGATTTATTTTCTCGAATCGCTTTGGAAATGTACATAATCCGCAAGCTATCAATAGAGCCATTAAACGTATATATGAGGCGTATAATGCTGAAGAAGTAGTAAAAGCTGCTAAAGAAAAAAGAGAGCCAATTTTAATACCACATTTTTCATGTCATCATTTGAGGCATACTTTTTGTTCTAGGTTTTGTGAAAATGAAACAAATTTAAAGGTAATTCAGTCTATCATGGGACATGCAGATATTGAAACTACGATGGACATTTATGCAGAAGTTACTGAAACAAAAAAACATGAGTCGATACAAGAGCTGGCAAGAAAATTAGATGTATTTTAGGAAAGAGTCTGATTTGGTTTTGCTGAGGAGGTACGACAAAATTTGTAAAGTACGACAGGAGTACGACAAACTAAGAAGTCTTAATCAGGTTTAAGAGTTCATAAAATAAGTGATAAAAGGCAATTCAGTGTTGCAATAAAGGAAAATAAATTATATACTATATGCTATTAATTGCAATCCCGACAATGAAGTCCCAGGGCGCTGCTAAGAACGAAGCAAACAACGTTGCGCAGGCTAAAACGGTTTCAGAAAAGCCAGTTGAGAAGATTGATTTTTCAAAGGTAGAAATCGAACCATTGTTCAAAGATGAGGTAGATTTTGAGACTTTCAGCAAGTCCGATTTCCGTGCAGTAAAGGTAAAAGAGTGTGTCGCAGTGCCGAAGTCAAAGAAACTTTTACAGTTTACTCTGGATGATGGAACAGGCGTAGAACGTACCATTTTAAGCGGTATTCACGCATTCTACGAACCAGAAGAACTGGTAGGTAAGACACTTATAGCTATCACAAATCTGCCACCTAGAGCAATGATGGGAATTGAATCTTGTGGAATGTTACTTAGTGCAATCCATGAAGAAGAGGGCGAAGAAAAACTTCATCTTCTGATGGTAGATGACCATATTCCGGCTGGTGCAAAATTATATTAATATCAGGACACTTCGCTTTTAGTGAAATACTAAAGGCGGAGTGTTATTTATATTATAGGAAATTACTCTGTAATGTTCCTATAACATAAATAACACTCCGGGCAGGATCGCACTGCGATGGAGAGTAATGATACTGCTGCAGGTATGCCATATATGGCATATATAAGGCACAAAAAGGAATATGTCAATATCCCCCCGCAGGGCTTACTGATGTCAGAATTGTCTGATATCATAAAAGCCAGTTACCAATAAAGAAAAAGCGAGGGAACATGAAATGAAAAAGGGTTTATTGACAATGGCCGGAGTGCTTCTGACTGTATCACTGGTCAGTGCCGGAACAACAGTGCCTGTACTGGCAGAGGAAGAAACAACACTGGTATACGGAAGCGGAGATTATACCAGGATCAATCCTGCTATGGATGAACATGGAGAGATCAATATTCTGATCTTCAACGGTTTAACTGCACATGACGGAGATAATCAGGTAGTTCCGGGACTGGCAGAGAGCTGGGATTTTGATGATGAAACCAATACTTATACATTCCATATGGTAGAAGATGCGAAATGGCAGGATGGCGAACCTGTGACAGCAGAGGATGTTAAGTTTACTATCGAAGCAATCATGGATCCGGAAAACGGTTCTGAGAATGCACCCAACTACGAGGACGTAGAGGAAATCAATGTGATTGATGATCATACGGTTGCGTTCAAGCTTGAGGACAAAAACGTTGCATTCCTTGACTATATGACAATGGCAGTTCTTCCTAAGCATCTGCTTGAGGGCGAAGATATGCAGACCTCTGATTTCTTCCGTAATCCGGTAGGAACAGGTCCATACAAGATTGAATCCTGGGATGAGGGACAGGCAATCACACTGGTTAAGAATGAAGATTATTTCAAGGGTGAGCCTTCCATCGATAAAATTGTATTCAAGATCGTACCGGATGACAATGCGAAAGCACTTCAGTTAAAATCCGGAGAACTTGATCTGGCATTATTAACACCAAAGGATGCAGCTGCTTTTGCTGATGATGAGGCATATACATGCTACGATATGAAGACTTCTGACTATCGTGGAATTATGTTTAACTTTGGAAATGAATACTGGCAGAAAAACCGTGATCTGATCCCGGCAGTATGCTATGGACTTGACCGTCAGGCGATCATCGACGCAGTTCTCCTTGGACAGGGAATGCCGGCTTATGGACCTCTTCAGAGAAATATCTACAATTATGAAGATGTAGAGCATTATGATTACAATCCTGAGAAATCAAAAGAAATTCTGGAAGCTGCAGGATGCGAGATGGGTGATGACGGATTCTATTATCGTGACGGCGAAAAAGTGGGATTTGTAATCAGCGTAAGTGCAGGAGATCAGGTACGTATTGATATGGCTCAGATCGCAGCACAGGAACTGAAAGAGATCGGCATGGATGTATCAGTAGAGATCCCTGCACAGACAGACTGGGCAGGACAGATGGCATTCCTGATCGGATGGGGAAGCCCATTTGACGCTGACGACCATACATACAAAGTATTCGGAACAGATAAGGGAGCAAACTACTCCGGCTATTCTAATGCAGACGTTGACAAGTATCTGACAGAAGCAAGACAGTCAGCTGATCCGGAAGTTCGTGCAGAAGCCTATGCTAATTTCCAGAAAGCTCTGGCAGAGGATCCGGCTTATGCAATGATCTGCTATATTGATGCCAACTATGTTGCTGACAGCAATATTAAAGGAATTGATCCTGATACAATTATGGGACATCATGGAGTTGGAATCTTCTGGAATGTAGCAGACTGGACTATTGAATAATAAAATGATATCAGGGTCAAAAGGTCAAAAAGCCATTCATGCTTGCGCCATAAGACCTTTGACTCTAACATCATAAAAAAGATAAAGGTTGTGACGGGGGCACTAAAGGTGCCCCCCTTTTTACACGAGCGGAAAAAGGATTGAAAATGGAATATTTATTAGAGGTTAAAAATCTTTCAGTCAGCATTGACGGTCCTGCCGGAGAAGTCCAGGCAGTAAGAGATGTGTCTTTTTCATTAAAAAAGGGAGAGGTGCTGGCTATAGTTGGAGAATCCGGATGCGGGAAGAGTGTGCTTTGCAAAAGTATCATGAAGCTTTTGCCTCCAAGTGCAAAGATTAAAGAGGGCAGCATCTGTGTGAACGGACAGGATATCACCTGTTACAGGGAAAAGGAGATGCAGAAACTGCGTGGAAGAGTTTTTTCTATGATCTTTCAGGATCCTATGACATCCCTGAATCCAACTATTAAAATTGGAAAACAGATTGGGGAAGCAGTGGTGATCCACAATAAGAACTACACGAAGGAACAGGTAAATAAGAAGGTTCTGGAACTTATGGAACTGGTAGGTATCTCCCATCCAAAGGAACGATATCATCAGTATCCCTGGCAGTTCTCCGGAGGAATGCGTCAGAGATGTGTTATGGCCATTGCTCTGGCAGCAGATCCGGATATTTTATTTGCAGATGAACCAACTACTGCACTGGATGTGACCATACAGGCACAGATTCTGGATCTTCTGCGGGAAATACAGATGAAGCTTGGAACAGCTACCATACTGGTATCCCATGATCTGGGGGTGGTTGCACGTGTGGCAGACAGAGTGGCAGTCATGTATGCAGGCAAGATCGTAGAGATCGGTACAGCAGAGGAAGTGTATTATGATCCCAGACATCCATACACATGGGGGCTGATGAGATCATTGCCTGCATTTGCAAATGGAAAAGAAAGCCTGTACACTATCCCTGGCATGCCTCCTACTTTGATAGATCCGCCGAAAGGTGATGCTTTTGCATGTAGAAACGAATATGCCCTGAATATTGATTATGAAGAAATGCCACCTATGTTTAAGATAACAGATACTCATTATGCGGCAACCTGGCTGCTGGATCCAAGAGCACCGCAGATCAAATCACCTATGGGAGGAATCGTCCATGAGTAAAGAAATTTTATTGGATGTCAGGCATCTGACTCAGCAGTTTCATCTGACAAAAAAGATCAAGGTAAAGGCTGTAGATGATGTCTCATTTCAGATCCATAAAGGTGAGATCTTTGGTCTGGTAGGGGAATCTGGTTCAGGAAAGTCCACAGTTGCCAGATGTCTGATGAATATATATCAGCCGGCTCAGGGAGAAATCTGGTATAAAGATGTAAATATCTGCGACAAAAAGGAATTCAAAAAGCATAAAAAAATGCTGCAGACCCGCCGCCAGATGATATTTCAGGATTCCGCATCCAGTCTGAACCAGAAAATGAAGGTATCAGATATTATTACGGAACCAATGAGGATTCAGCATATTACACCTCCGAGAGGAAGCTTTGTGAAGGAAGCTGCCTTTCAGATGGAATATGTAGGTCTTGAGAGTAGTTTCCTGGACCGTTATCCATCTGAATTATCAGGGGGACAAAGACAGCGAGTGGCCATAGCCAGATCTCTGTGTATGGAACCGGAATTTCTGGTGGCTGATGAACCGATAGCTTCTCTGGATGTGTCCATACAGGCCCAGATCGTCAATCTGTTCCGTCATTTGCAGGAGGAGCATGGATTTACATTTCTGTTTATAGCTCATGACCTGGCTATGGTTGAGTATCTCTGTGACCGTGTGGGAGTTATGTATCATGGAAAACTGGTAGAACTGGCGCCATCGGAAGAATTGTATTCCCATCCGGTGCATCCTTATACAAAAACCTTGCTGTCTGCAATTCCTGTTCCTGACCCGATCAGGGAGAGAAAAAGAGTTCTGCAGTACTATGATGGCGAAGGAATGGAAAACAGCGTGTGGACAGAAGTGTCACCCGGACATTTTGCAATGCTTCCGGCTAATGGAAAGGGGTGCAGTATATAATGAGACAAAAAAAGTTAGTCTACTATGGTAAAAAATGCCTGATATTCCTGATCTCAGTATTTATATTGTCTGTAACTGTATTTTATGTAGCCCGTCTGGCGCCTGGAGATCCTCTGATCTCCTATTATGGTGACCGTACAGAGAAGATGAGTCCGGAAGAACGTGAATGGGCTATGGAGAAACTGGGGCTGAACGAACCAATTTCTGTGCAGTATGTGAAGTGGGTAAAAAATGCCTTTCATGGAGAATTTGGAATTTCATTTAAATATAAACAGGATGTGGTAGAAGTGATCGGCGGCCGTATTGGCAATACACTTGTACTTGGAGGAATCGGATTTATCATTATGTTTGCCGGAGCCTTGCTCCTGGGAATCCTGTGTGCCTGGTACGAAAACCGGCTGGCAGACCGGATCCTGTGTAAGCTGGGAACCATATCCAGCTGTATTCCTGAGTTCTGGATGGCCCTGGTCCTGATCCTTGTTTTTTCCGTAAATCTTAAGATCCTGCCAAGCAGTGGTGCTTACAGTACAGGAAATGCAGGAGATATCGGTGACAGAGTGTTGCATTTGATCATGCCTCTGACCATCGTGGTCATGGAGCATTTATGGTATTATGCTTACATGATCCGAAATAAGATCCTTGAAGAGGTTCGCGCAGATTATGTACTTTTGGCAAAGGCAAAAGGCCTGGATAAGAAAAAGCTTATGTTCAGACATTGTGTCCGAAATGTAATGCCTGCTTATCTGAGTATTATGGCCATTGCAGTCCCCCATGTACTTGGAGGAACCTATGTGGTAGAAAGTGTATTCTCTTATCCCGGAATCGGAGCTCTGTCCTATGAGAGTGCCAGATATCATGATTACAATCTGCTGATGCTGCTTTGTATGATGTCAGGAATCCTGGTTATTTTCTGTAATATCGTCAGTCAGACGATCAATGAACAGATAGATCCCCGTATGAAGGATGAAGTAATAACCGAGAAATCGGAGGTAGTAGAAGGATGACCAATCATTTATTTGAACTGGCAGGAAACAGAAAGACAGAAACCGTAATTCCCAAATCAAAGAAAAAGTGGTATCAGGGAAAACCCGTTGTTTCAGCAGCAATCCTGATTCTTATCGTACTGGGCTGCCTGTGTGCGGAACTAATCATGACAAAGGATCCTGCTTATATGGATCTGTTAAACTATAATAAAGCTCCTGACAGGGAGTTCCTTTTTGGAACAGATACTATGGGAAGGGATATTTTTTCCATGATCTGGTATGGAGGAAGAATCTCGATCCTGATCGGTGGATTAGCCACAGTTATTTCTACTTTTATTGCAGTGGTAGTCGGTGCCTTCAGTGGAGTGGCACCTGCCTGGCTTGATGAACTGATCATGAGATTTACAGAAATATTCTTAAGTATACCAACTCTGCTCCTGATCATTTTGCTGCAGGCTATTATGGGAGATGCCAATATCCTGAGTCTGTCCTTTGTGATCGGTGTGACCAGCTGGACCAGTATTGCGAAAGTAGTACGCACAGAGGTACGGCAGATACGAAACAGTGAGTATATCATCGCTGCAAGATGTATGGGAGCAGGATTTTTCCGTATTTTGTGGAAGCATCTGGTGCCGAACTTTTTCTCATCCATTATGTTTATGGTAGTCATGAATGTAAGAACTGCAATGATTTCTGAAGCTACTTTAAGCTTTATGGGCATTGGACTTCCGATAGAGGTTATCACATGGGGAAGTATGCTGTCTCTGTCCGATAAGGCATTAATGACAGGTTCCTGGTGGATCATTCTGATCCCGGGACTTTTCCTGATCACCACAGTGCTCTGCCTGACCAATATAGGAAATGCCTGCAGAGAGCAGACAAACAGAAAAGAAAGTAACTTTTAAAATTTGACCGAAATCTCGCTGTTTTGTTGCTGATTTGTCTGATTTATGATATTATGGAAATATCTTAAAAAATCTAAAAAATAAGGCAGGAGTGGTCAAAATGTATCAGGAAGAATACAAACGTTGGTTGGCAGCAGATCTGCAGGATGCGGATCTTAATCCGGAATTATCCAAAATCGAAGGAAATGATGAAGAGATCAAAGATCGTTTCGCAGTAGCGCTGAAATTTGGAACAGCCGGACTTCGCGGAGTTCTCGGAGCCGGAACCAACCGTATGAATATTTATGTAGTTCGCCAGGCAACACAGGGACTTGCGAACTGGGTAAAAACACAGGGTGGCAATCAGACAGTAGCCATCAGCTATGACAGCCGTCTTAAGAGTGATGTATTTGCAAAAACAGCAGCAGGCGTACTGGCGGCAAATGATATCAATGTCAGAATTTATGACGCACTGATGCCTGTACCGGCACTTTCCTTTGCAACACGTTACTATGAATGCAATGCAGGTATTATGGTAACAGCATCCCACAACCCGGCTAAGTACAACGGATATAAAGCATATGGTCCTGACGGATGCCAGATGACAGACGATGCAGCTGCCATTGTATATGAAGAGATCCAGAAAACAGACGTACTTACAGGTGCGAAATATATGTCCTTCGCAGAAGGCGTAGAACAGGGAAAAATCCGTTTTGTAGGAGATGACTGCAAGCAGGCTCTCTATGAAGCCATTGAATCCCGCCAGGTTCGTCCGGGTCTCTGCAAGACAGCAGGACTGAAACTGGTTTACAGCCCGTTAAACGGATCAGGACTTGTACCTGTAACTCAGGTATTAAAAGATATCGGAATTACAGATATCACAATCGTTCCGGAACAGGAATATCCGAACGGATACTTCACAACCTGCAGCTATCCGAACCCGGAAATCTTTGCAGCTCTGGAGCTTGGATTAAACCTCGCAAAAGAAACAGGTGCAGACTTAATGCTTGCAACTGACCCGGATGCAGACCGTGTTGGTATCGCAATGAAATGCCCGGATGGTTCCTATGAGCTGGTAACAGGTAATGAGGTAGGTGTACTCCTTCTTGACTATATCTGTGCAGGCCGCGTTGAAAAAGGCACAATGCCAAAGAATCCGGTAGCAGTGAAATCCATTGTTTCCACACCACTTGCAGATGCAGTGGCAGAGCACTATGGAGTAGAACTCAGAAGCGTACTTACAGGATTCAAGTGGATCGGCGATCAGATCGCACAGCTTGAAGCAGCAGATGAAGTAGACAGATTTATCTTCGGATTTGAAGAGAGCTACGGATACCTTGCAGGACCATATGTACGTGACAAGGATGCTGTTATCGGATCTATGCTGATCTGTGAAATGGCTGCATATTACAGAAGCATCGGAAGTTCCCTGAAACAGAGAATGGAAGAGATTTATGCACAGTACGGACGTTACCTGAATAAAGTAGACAGCTTTGAATTCCCGGGATTAAGCGGAATGGATAAGATGTCAGCTCTGATGCAGGGACTTCGTGACAAACCTCTCACAGAGATTGCAGGTCATACTATCGTAAAAGTAACAGATTACCAGAAACCGGAAGAAACAGGACTTCCTGCAGCAAACGTACTGATCTACAAGCTGGATAACGGCGAGACAGTAGTTGTCCGCCCATCCGGAACAGAACCAAAGATCAAGATCTATTACACAACTCTCGGAAAGAACCTGGAAGAGGCAGAAGCTGAGAAAGAGAAGCTTGCAGAAGCATTAAAACCGATTATGGCATAAGCAATTGTAAGCAGAACTGAATAAAATATACTAAACCGGAAAGGCTGTGCTCATTGGAGGTGCAGTCTTTCTTTTTGTAACCCGCAGGGGCCTTACTGTTACTGTGAACGGAGTGAACAGTAACGACTTACTTGATTCGGTTAAATAGGATTGATATAATTAACACTCTTTGCTACAATAAAAAACAGCGAAAATTAGAATAAGACTGCTTATAAATGAAAGGAAAACATACTATGGAAGAATATGAAGTAATCAGCATCCCGGTATCTGACGGAACAGAACGGGATTTTGCGATCATGGATACCTTTGAATTTGAAGGACAGGGATATCTGGCAGTTTCTCTGATCGAAGGAGATGAGATCCAGGAAGGCGTTTACATTTACCGTTACCACAATGCAGAAGATGGAGATGTTGTGGTAGAGCAGATTACTTTGCCTGCAGAATACAAAAAGGTGACAAAATTTTACGAACAGATGTAAGCAAAAAAATATCTCGAAAAGAACCTGCATCTTGTGATAAAATAAAAAAGAAAATCAAATTTTGATCAATAAAAACAGGAGGAAAAAACGATGGAGAAATCAACCGTTTATTTTACTGATTTCAGATGTCCGGTTGGCACCAGCCAGCTTGATAAATTGAAGAAACTCTGCGTTACAGCCGGAATCAAAGACATTGATATGGATGGAAAATTCGTGGCTATTAAAATGCATTTCGGAGAACTTGGCAATCTGGCTTTCCTGCGCCCAAATTACGCAAAAGCAGTAGCTGATCTCTGTAAAGAGCAGGGAGGACTTCCGTTCCTCACAGACTGCAACACTCTTTATCCGGGAAGCCGTAAGAATGCACTGGAGCATCTGGAGTGCGCAAATCTCAATGGATTTAACAGCATTTCAACAGGATGCCAGATCATCATCGGTGATGGCTTACGCGGTACAGACGAAGTAGAAGTACCGGTAGTTAACGGCGAATATTGTCAGACTGCACTGATCGGACATGCGATCATGGATGCGGATATTTTTATCAGCTTAAGCCACTTCAAAGGACATGAAGCAACCGGCTTCGGCGGTGCACTGAAGAATATCGGAATGGGATGCGGAAGCCGCGCAGGTAAGATGAAACAGCATGCCAGCGGAAAACCTGCAGTAAATGAAGAACTCTGCCGCGGATGCCGTCGCTGTGCGAAAGAGTGCGGAAGTGATGCGATTACATATCCGAATAAAAAAGCAGTCATTGATTATGATAAATGTAAAGGCTGCGGCCGTTGTATCGGAGCCTGCGGTTTTGATGCAGTATACAATCCAAACAGCAGTGCAAATGAACTTCTTGACCGTAAGATGGCAGAATATGCACAGGCAGTCTGTCATGGACGTCCGCATTTCCATGTAGCACTTGTTCAGGATATCAGTCCGAACTGTGACTGCCATGGCGAAAATGATGCACCAATCCTTCCTGATATCGGAATGTTTGCAAGCTTTGACCCGGTTGCTCTGGACCAGGCCTGCGCAGATGCCTGTCTGAAAGCAACTCCGATCGAGAACAGCCAGCTTGGAGAACACCTGGCAAAACCTGACTGGCATTGCCACCACGACCATTTCAAAGATTCCAACCCGAACATTGAATGGCAGGCAACACTGGATCAGGCAGAGAAGATTGGTCTGGGAACCAGACAGTATGAACTGAAGATTGTGAAATAATATGTCTATCAGCAGTGGAAAATAAATGCGAAAAAGTAATAAACAAAAAGGACCGGATGAATGAACTATATTGTCTTTGACCTGGAATGGAATCAGAATCCTTCGGGAAAGAAAACACGTAACGACAGGCTTCCATTTGAGATTATCGAGATTGGGGCTGTAAAAGTAAACAGCAAAAAAGAAATAACGGATCATTTTCACCGACTGATCAAACCACAGGTCTATAAATGGATTCATGACAGCATCCATGAGGTAATTCATGTAGATTATAAAGATCTTATGAAAGGAGTGCCCTTTGAGCAGGCAGTCAGGGAATTTATTGACTGGTGCGGAGAAGACTGGTACTTTTTTACCTGGGGAAATCAGGACGTGATGGAACTTCAGAGAAATATGAAGTTCTATGGCCTGCTGGATCTGCTTCCCGGACCTGTGACCTATTATGATGTGCAGAAACTATACAGTATCAGTTATGATAACGGTACACACAGGTGTGCATTGGAGCATGCGATCGATGAGCTGAAAATAGAGAAATCCAGAGGATTTCACCGGGCGCTTGCAGATGCCTGGTATACAGCGAAAGTCCTGGAGAAAATAAATAACATAATCATCATCAATCATCCGTCACTGGATGTTTACCAGAATCCAAAGAAGAAAAAAGACGAGATACATATTTCCTATCCGGATCATGACAAATATGTATCCAGAGAATTTGCCACAAGAGAGCGAATCATGAAAGACCGCGAGGTGACCAGCACCAGATGTCCGGTCTGTCATCTGCCTGCAAAGCGCAAACTCCGATGGTTTATGAATAATCCAAAGGTTTATTACAGCATATCCAATTGTGAAGAACATGGACTGATAAGAGGCAAGATCCGTATCCGAAAAACAGAAGATGAGAAATATTTCGCTGTGAAGACATTGCGTTTCACAGATACAGAAGAAGCGGAAGAACTTCGTGAAAGAAAAGAAGTCCTCCGCCTCAGGCGAAAACTAAAAAGAAGCGTTGAGAAGGAGATCTGAAAGGATCTCCTTTTCATATTGCATTCCATATCCGACCATATGGCCGTCTAAATAATATTTACTTTTAATTCGCTTTGGACCGACAGAATTGTTCAGAAGTTTCTGCTTCTTTACAAGCTGGCTCACATCGGTTCCTGTGGGGACAGTTACGTACACATGCCTCATATAATAGAAGGAACACAGATTATTCCAGTCCTTTAACAGGTGCTTTTCGCATAGGAGAAATACTGCCGGTACCGGATCGGTATCTATATTCAAGTCTACTTTTTCAAAATTGTCGAAGCCGTAATCCAGCAGAGAAGTTGTGTCAGGAAAAGCACCGTTTGTAGAATTCAGCACAACTGCAATGAGAATGGAATTTCCTCTCTTGGCATAGGTGACAAGCGTACTTCCCGCTGCATCGGTGTATCCGGTCTTTCCTCCCAGAACCCCATCGTATGCATAAGACTGTCCGGGCATCATCTTATGGTGATTGAGAAGATAACGGGTTTCAGACTGCTTATTAGTCGGAGGAATCTCATAAACCTGTGTGGTCACAAATTTACGGAATCTGGGATTATACCAGGCTGCCTTTGCAATCTTCATCATATCACCTGCGGTGGTATAATGCGTCTCATCCGGAAGACCATTTGGATTATTAAAATGGGTGTTCTTACAGCCAAGCTGAGCTGCCCGCTGATTCATCAGTTCAACAAACTTCTTTACAGAACCGCTTGTTTTTTCTGCCAGAGCAAGAGCCATCTCATTGGCGGATTCCAGCATCAGAGCCATCAGGGCCTGCTCTACTGTGAAAACCTCTCCTGTTTCTGCGTAAATGCTGGAGCTTCCGGCCTCAATCCCATAAGCCGCTTCCTGCGACATGGTGATCGTATCGTCCATATTCAGATATTCACAGGCCAGAAGAGCGGTCATGATCTTAGTGATACTGGCGGGATATAGCTTATCCTTGGCATTCTTGGAATAAAGAATAGTATCAGTGACTGCATCCATCAGCACTGCGGACTGTCCCTCGATATTAGGACCTGTGGGCCATCCTTTGACAGAATCGATATCTGAGGCCTGTGAATAGGTTTCTGAATGACCGGCTTCAGGAGTGGCAGAGGTCTCGGCAGCGTAAGTGACTGCAGGCTGGGAGGTCAGAATCCCTGCACAAAGCATTCCGGTGAGGAAACGTTTCATTAATTTATGAAATTTTGTTTTAAACATTTGAAATTACCCTTCATTAAATATACATAGTAGTTGCTTTCCATATCCTAGAGCGTGTCTGAAAAAGGCTTTCTGCAAGATGTGCGTCACAATTTGTGGTATATTTTGCCCGGATGAGGGCGCCGTAGCGGGCTACGGCAACTGAATTCGGGTGAAATATACCGCAAAGTGGGGCGTGCAGATTGCGGGAATGATTTTTCAGACACGCTCTAGTACATCGTTTTAAATGACGTTCGGACAAAATATTCTACCTTATTATATCATTAATTACAATGCCTGTGTAAAATTTATATGATAGTATGTTAACAGTGTGTTACTGTTCGGGAGTTTGACAGTAACCAGTGTTATTAAACAGTAACAGGATTACCCTAATATTCAAAAAAATACTTGACACAGTGAATTTTGTGACCTTATAATGAATCCGCATAGTTAAATAAATGATATGTCCACAAAAACGTTGATGGAGAGAGTAACTGCAGGGGAAAGCAGACAGCGAACCGGGGAGGGTGTGAGCCCGGTGGTGAGTAAATGCAGTGAAGATCACTCCGGAGTTGCAGCTCTGAAGGGTGTACAGACAGGTAAGAGCTGACGGAAATCCCCGTTAAAAGATTCATGTATCGGCAGAGGATGCCCGTACAATGTAACAGGTGGTATAGCGAACGTCAATAAACCTTCGTCCTTTTACAAAAGGGCGATTTTTTTATGGGCTTATTTTCGTTCTTAAAGGACACCGGAAATATTTTTCAGTGTATATAAACGTCCTGCATATTTTCAGGTGTCTGATACAAATAATTTAAACAGGAGGTAAATTACTGTGTACCAGAAAGTTGATACGAACTTAAACTTTGTAGACCGTGAGAAAAAAGTAGAAGAATTCTGGAAAGAAAACCATATCTTTGAGAAAAGTATGGAGAACAGAAAAGAAGGAGAAACCTATACATTCTATGATGGACCGCCCACTGCAAACGGCAAACCGCACATCGGCCATGTACTTACCCGTGTAATCAAGGATATGATTCCGAGATACCGTACAATGAAGGGCTACATGGTTCCGCGTAAAGCAGGATGGGATACCCACGGACTTCCGGTAGAGCTGGAAGTAGAGAAGAAACTTGGTCTGGATGGCAAAGAGCAGATTGAAGAATACGGTATGGAGCCATTCATCAAACAGTGTAAGGAAAGCGTCTGGAAATACAAAGGAATGTGGGAGGATTTCTCCTCTACTGTTGGTTTCTGGGCTGATATGGAACATCCATACGTAACTTACTATGACGATTATATTGAATCCGAATGGTGGGCATTAAAAGAAATCTGGAACAAGAAGCTTCTGTATAAAGGCTTCAAGATCGTTCCTTACTGTCCAAGATGCGGTACCCCTCTTTCCGCACAGGAAGTATCCCAGGGATACAAAACTGTAAAAGAGCGCTCCGCAGTTGTAAGATTCAAGGTTGTTGGTGAAGATGCATACTTCCTTGCATGGACAACAACACCATGGACACTTCCGTCCAACGTTGCACTCTGCGTAAACCCGGATGAGACTTACTGCAAAGTAAAGGCAGCAGACGGATATACCTATTATATGGCAGAAGCACTCCTTGACAAAGTCCTTGGCAAGCTTGCAAAAGAAGAAGGCGAGAAAGCATATGAAGTTCTGGAAACCTACAAAGGAACAGACCTGGAATACAAAGCATACGAGCCGCTTTTCGCATGTGCAGGAGAGGCAGCAGCAAAACAGAAAAAGAAAGCTCATTTCGTAACCTGTGATAACTACGTTACTATGAGTGATGGTACAGGTATCGTTCACATCGCACCTGCATTCGGTGAAGACGACAGCAGAATCGGACGTAACTATGAACTGCCATTCGTACAGTTTGTAGACGGACAGGGTAACCTGACAAAAGAGACACCATACGCAGGCGTTTTCGTAAAGAAAGCAGATCCTATGGTCCTCACAGATCTGGACAAAGAAGGCAAGCTCTTCGATGCTCCGAAATTCGAGCATGATTATCCACACTGCTGGAGATGTGACACACCACTGATCTACTATGCAAGAGAATCCTGGTTCATCAAGATGACAGCAGTTAAGGATGACCTGATCAGAAATAACAATACAATCAACTGGATCCCTGAGAGCATCGGTAAAGGACGTTTCGGCGACTGGCTTGAAAACGTTCAGGACTGGGGTATCAGCCGTAACCGTTACTGGGGAACACCACTGAACATCTGGCAGTGTGAATGCGGACATATGCATTCCATCGGAAGCCGTCAGGAGTTATTCGAGATGAGCGGTGATGAGAGAGCCAAGACAGTAGAGCTTCACCGCCCATATATCGATGAGATCACACTGAAGTGTCCGGAGTGCGGTGGAGAAATGCATCGTGTACCGGAGGTTATTGACTGCTGGTTCGACTCAGGAGCAATGCCTTTCGCACAGCATCATTATCCATTTGAAAACAAAGAATTATTTGAGCAGCAGTTCCCTGCAAACTTTATCTCCGAGGCAGTAGACCAGACCCGTGGATGGTTCTACTCACTCCTTGCAGAATCCACACTGCTCTTCAACAAAGCACCATACAAGAACGTAATCGTTCTGGGACATGTTCAGGATGAGAACGGACAGAAGATGAGTAAGTCCAAAGGAAATGCAGTTGATCCATTCGATGCACTGAACAAATACGGCGCAGATGCCATCAGATGGTACTTCTACATCAACAGTGCTCCATGGCTTCCGAACCGTTTCCATGGCAAGGCAGTTGTGGAAGGACAGCGTAAATTCATGAGCACACTGTGGAATACTTACGCATTCTTCGTATTATATGCAGACATCGACAACTTCGACCCGACCAAATATGAACTGAACTATGATCAGCTTCCTGTTATGGACAAATGGCTCCTCAGCAGATTAAATACAACTGTTCAGGCAGTTGACAATGACCTGGCTAACTACAAGATCCCGGAAGCAGCAAGAGCACTTCAGGAATTCGTAGATGAGATGAGTAACTGGTATGTAAGAAGAAGCCGCGAACGTTTCTGGGCAAAGGGAATGGAGCAGGATAAGATCAATGCTTACATGACTCTGTACCATGCACTGGTAACCATTGCCAAGACAGCAGCTCCGATGATCCCGTTCATGACAGAAGACATCTATCAGAATCTGGTAAGAAGCGTGGACAAAGATGCTCCTGAGAGTATCCATCTCTGCGACTTCCCAACTGTAAACGAAGCATGGATCGACAAAGATCTGGAAGCAGACATGAAAGAGCTTCTGGAGATCGTAGTTCTGGGACGTGCCTGCAGAAATACAGCAAACATCAAGAACCGTCAGCCGATCGGAACCATGTATGTAAAAGCTGAGAAGAAAATGAGTGAATTCTACACTGACATTATCGCAGATGAACTGAATGTCAAAGAAGTGAAATTCGCAGATGATGTAGAATCTTTTATCTCCTACAGCTTCAAACCACAGCTTCGTACAGTAGGACCGAAATACGGTAAACTCCTTGGAGGAATCAGACAGGCTCTCACAGACATCAATGGAACAGCAGCAATGAACGAACTGAGAACCAACGGTGTCCTGAAACTGGATATCAACGGAAACGATGTAGAGCTTACAGAAGAAGACCTTCTTATTGAAACAGCACAGACAGAAGGCTATGTATCCGAATCTGACGGTGAAACATCCGTAGTCCTGGATACAAACCTGACACCTGAACTGATCGAAGAAGGATATGTACGTGAGATCATCAGCAAGATCCAGACCATGCGTAAGGAAGCCGGCTTCGAAGTTATGGACAAGATCGTAGTATACGCTCACGGAAATGACAAGATCCAGGATGTCATGAAAGCACACGAAGATGAGATCAAGTCAGAAGTACTTGCAGACGAAATGGTACTTGGCGAGACCGATGGTTATGTGAAAGAGTGGAACATCAACAAAGAAGCAGTAACTATGGGTGTTAAGAAACTGTAATTGACAACATTCGGTCAATTACTGACAAGGTAATGATAAGTTACAGGTATTTCACAGGAAATATACTACTTTCGCAATGCACGATAACAAAAAAATGTTATAAAATTCGGCAATTATACACATGACAGACTGTCGAAAAAAGAGTATCATTATCCTTGACAGTCTGATTTCAGAGAGGAAATTGGAGGCAGAGATTCTTTGCCCCCAATTTCTCTGATATGAGAAAACAGAAGAGTTGACGGAATGAAGAGGTTCACCGGCAATATCCGCAAGGTGTATTGCTGAGAATAAAGTGAACAGTGAAACCATTACGGGAGGTATGAAATGACAAACGAAATGTTCAAGAAAGAGGCATTCAAGAAAAGTGTAAAAGACAACGTAAAATTCCTCTATCGAAAAACAATTGAAGAAGCTACACAGGAGCAGATTTTCCAGGCAGTAAGCTACACAGTTAAGGATGTTATCATTGATAACTGGCTTGCAACACAGAAAGCTTACGACGAACAGGATCCGAAGATCGTATACTATATGTCCATGGAATTCCTGATGGGACGTGCTCTCGGAAACAACCTGATCAACCTTTGCGCTTACGGTGAAGTAAAAGAAGCTCTCGAAGAGCTGGGATTTGACCTTAACTGTATCGAAGACCAGGAGCCGGATCCGGCACTTGGAAACGGTGGTCTGGGAAGACTGGCTGCATGCTTCCTTGATTCTCTCGCAACTTTAAATTACGCAGCATATGGCTGCGGAATCCGTTATCACTACGGAATGTTCAAACAGAAAATCCAGAACGGTTATCAGATCGAGGTACCGGATAACTGGTTAAAGAATGGCTATCCATTTGAACTGCGTCGTCCGGAATATGCCAAGGAAGTACACTTTGGCGGATATGTAAGAGTAGAGTACGATCCTGAAAAGGGCGGAAACAAATTTATCCACGAAGGATACCAGGCAGTAAAAGCCATTCCTTATGATATGCCGATCACAGGATATGACAATGATGTAGTAAACACACTTCGTATCTGGGATGCAGAGCCGATTGTAGACTTCGAGCTTGATTCCTTTGACAAGGGTGATTACAAGAAAGCAGTAGAGCAGGAGAACCTTGCCCGCAATATCGTAGAAGTCCTTTACCCGAACGACAACCACTATGCAGGTAAAGAGCTGAGACTGAAACAGCAGTACTTCTTTGTATCTGCAAGCCTCCAGGCAGCAATTGCCAAATACAAAAAGAAACATGACGATATCCATAAATTATATGAAAAAGTAACATTCCAGATGAACGATACACATCCGACTGTAGCAGTAGCAGAGTTAATGCGTATCCTCATGGACGAAGAAGGACTCGGATGGGATGAAGCATGGGAAGTAACAACCAAATCTGTTGCTTACACAAACCATACTATCATGTCCGAAGCACTTGAGAAATGGCCAATCGAACTCTTCTCCAGACTGCTTCCGCGTGTATACCAGATCATCGAAGAGATCAACCGTCGTTTCATTCTCGCTATCCAGGCAAAATATCCGGGAAATTATGAGAAGATCAAAAAGATGGCGATCATCTATGACGGACAGGTTAAGATGGCTCACCTTGCAATCGCAGCAGGCTACTCTGTAAACGGTGTTGCACGCCTTCATACAGAGATCCTGAAGAATCAGGAATTAAAAGACTTCTATGAAATGATGCCTGAGAAATTCAACAACAAGACAAACGGTATCACTCAGAGACGTTTCCTGCTCCACGCAAATCCACTCCTTGCAGACTGGATCACAGAGCACATCGGACCGGACTGGGTTACAGACCTTCCACAGTTAAAGAAACTGGCAGTTTATGCTGATGATGAGAAAGCACTCCAGGAATTCATGAACATTAAGTTCAAGAACAAAGAGCGTCTGGCTAAATACATCCTTGAGCACAATGGCGTAGAAGTAGACCCGCACTCCATCTTCGATGTACAGGTTAAGAGACTTCACGAGTACAAACGTCAGCTCCTGAACATCCTGCATGTTATCTATCTGTACAACCAGATCAAGATGCATCCGGAAATGGAATTCTATCCAAGAACATTCATCTTCGGTGCAAAAGCATCCGCAGGTTACGCAACAGCCAAGAAGATCATCAAACTCATCAACTCCGTAGCAGACGTAGTAAACAACGACGCTTCCATCAACGGCAAGATCAAAGTTGTATTCATCGAAAACTACAGAGTATCCAACGCTGAGTGGATCTTCGCAGCAGCAGACGTTTCCGAGCAGATCTCCACAGCAAGTAAAGAAGCATCCGGTACAGGTAACATGAAGTTCATGCTCAACGGTGCTCCTACACTTGGAACAATGGACGGTGCTAACGTAGAGATCGTAGAAGAAGTTGGTGCAGAAAACGCATTCATCTTCGGTTTAAGCTCCGACGAAGTAATCAACTACGAAAACAACGGCGGATACGATCCAAATGTAATCTACAACACAGACGAAGAAATCCGTCAGGTACTGATGCAGCTCATCAACGGAACCTTCTCCAATGATACAGAACTCTTCCGTGACCTGTACGATTCACTTCTCAACACAAAGAACACAGACAGAGCAGACCGCTACTTCATCCTCGCAGACTTCCGTTCCTATGCAGACGCACAGAAACGCGTAGAAGCAGCATACAGAGACGAAAAAGGCTGGGCTAAGAAAGCACTCCTCAACACAGCATGCAGCGGCAAGTTCACATCCGACAGAACCATCCAGGAATATGTAGATGATATCTGGCATCTAGATAAGGTTATTGTCAGAAAGAAATAATATGTTTGCTTTAACACCTTAAAGCAGATGGTAGAGAAACAGCAGAGAATGATAAAAAAAGTTCTCTGCTGTTTTTGTGATGCTGGAAACAGGAAGATATTTTTGATAAAATAAGAAAAGATAATCAGTTTTGACAGGATGGAGGAATGCAAGATGCTGAAAATATTTTTTGGGGACAATCCGGGAGACAATTATATTTTTAATCCTGATGTATTTTTCAACAACACATATGAAGATGAGTGGATCACATCAGAAACTTCCAGAAAAATGATCAAAGATATAGACGGATCAGAGGTAAAAGGTCCATGCATGATCGACAGCCCATTTCTCGGCCCGATTCCACCGGAACGCCTCTCAGGAGGAGTAAAAACTCTGATATTGATGCAAAATGATCCAGATCATATATTTAACGCATCTGCCTGCGGAAACGACTGTGCACAATGGATTTTAAAACTGGCAGAACAAAAAGACATCACAATTCGCCTGGGCTATATCATGGACTTTGGAAAACAGCCATTTGATATCTATATTGTAAACACAGGAAAAACGGTTCACTCCATGCTGGAACTGGATGACGAAATCATTGTAAACCGATTATTGAGAGGATGATAAAACATGACAGGAAAGTATGATATTGAAATATACAACAAACGAGTTCATTATCATCTTACAGTAAAGAGAAATATCACTGTCATTCAGGGAGATTCTGCAACAGGAAAAACAGAACTCCTTAGAATGATTTCTGATTATGAGAACAATGGCATATCATCAGGAATTACCCAAATATGTGAAAAACGATGTGTAGTAATGGAAAACGCTTCCTGGAAAGAAAGGCTTGCCACACTGCAGCAATGCATTATATTTATTGATGAAGGAGCACCATTTTTGCGCAGTAAAGAATTTACCAGAATGGTAAAAGGCAGCGACAATTACTTCGTTTTGGTCACAAGGGATAGTCTGGAATATTTACCATATAGTATCGAAGAAATTTATGGCATGAGACAAGAGCGAGACAGTCAGAAATATCAAAACGCCAAAAGAATATATAATGAAACTTATCAGTTATATAATTTGCAGGCAAAAGAGGATATCCAACCAGATCTGGTAATAACAGAAGACTCTAATTCAGGATACGAATTCTATCATAAATTATTCGGAGAAACATGTTGCTCAGCAGAAGGAAAAAGCAACATACTTTCGTATCTGCAGAAGAGTCAGGGAAAAGAAATCCTTGCAATTGTAGACGGAGCCGCCTTCGGTCCGGAAATGCAGCATGTAATGCAATATATAAGAGATACCAGAAATAAAATCGTATTATACGCACCAGAATCATTTGAGTATTTGTTGTTAAGAGCAAATATTATAGATAAAACTTCTGAAGTAACAGAAAAGACTTATGAACTGGCAGACAGCAGACAATATTTCAGTTGGGAAGAATTTTACACTGCTTATTTGATAGAACAAACAAGAAACACAATATATGAATATAGTAAGAAAAAGCTCAAAGATACATATCTGACCTCGGGAAATTTCCGAAAGATTGTAAGCCAGCTTCCAGAGCAGATCAGGATTAACTGTTAGAATCGGTAAAAAAGAGAACACTACATCATCTTGTGATAAACAGGAAAAACTCACCACATTTGTAACAAGTTATAGATTTTAGACCCGAAAAATCAAGGAAAATAAATGCTTTTGAAGTGTATGAAATTTAAAAAAATCGTAAAATTCTTGAGCATTACCCTTGACAAAAAGTGGTGAAAGCACTATTATTAACCATAACAGACAGATTATGTCTAGGAATCTTTACCCAAAAAGAAATAGTTATATTAAGGAAAGGGGAACTATAATCATGACAAAGATTAAGAATACGAAGAAAGGCATGGCTAAGAAAACTTTAAGTATGTCTCTCGTCGTTGCAATGCTGGCAACCTCTAACGTGCCGGTATGGGCTGCTGAGTTCAGCGATGGAAGCGACGCAGATGTTGCAATTACATCAGAAGCTCCGGTTGCAGAAGATACAGATGCCGCTGATGCAGCCGCATTCTCCGATGAGGCTACACCAGAAGTCACAGAGAATACAGATGATATTGCAGATACTGCAACAGCAGCAACAGAAAAAGCATTATATTTTGAAAAAGCTGAAATTGGTAAACCAGTTTCATTTGCAGACGACAGTGTATTAAAAAATGCTGAAGGAAAAAATGTTACTGTTTTTGATTATGAATGGTTAATCGATGGAATGCAGCCTGCTAAAGCTGATGGAAGTGCAATGGACGCGAGTACTTATTCAGGTCAGGTACGTCTTGGCGGAACAAATCCAAGTGTTGCCGACATCAAAAGTGCTATTACAAAGTTTACACCACTGTCAAATCAGTTAGGTGGAAAACTTACTCTTAAAATTACAGGTGTCAAAGGAACTGCCGAAGATTTTGAAGGCTTCACATATGAAACTCCTGCTGTAACTATTACTGCAAAAGATGTAACAAGTATTGTTGCTGGAATCAGCCAGAATAATGCTTTAATTTATGATGGTACAGCAAAAACATTAAAAGCAAGCGATGTAAATCTTACATATGCTACAGGTTATAATGCTTCTACTGCTGGTATCACAGCTTCTGATTTCAATTTCACATATGATGGTGATACTGTGAATGCTACAAAAGCTGGTGAACCTGTCAAGGTTACTGCAACTGTTAATAAGCCTGGATACCAGGGTTCTCTTACGTTTAATATGACTATTAGCCAGAAAACACCTGCTGCATATTCTGATTCTGATAAAGAATTAACAGATAAGACAAAAAATGATTTAGCTGTTAACTTAAAGAAGACTCAGTATAAATATACAGGTTCAGCTATTAATCTGTTAACAAATGTAGAAGATAACTTTACCTTAAAGAGCAATATTTCCGGAAACACATTAAAGGCTAAAGCAATTACTAGTGTTAATCTGGTTGATGGTACTCTTACAAATGCTGGTGATTCTGCAAAAGTGAAAGTGTCTATTACTAAAACAGGCGATGACGAGTTGAATCGTAACTATGCGGTAGGTGCATTTGATTCCAGCAAAGGTATTGGATATACTACAGCAGAGAAAGCTACTGTTGTTGCCCGCGATTTAAGTACATGTGCAATTGATGATATCAGTATTGGACTTTTGAAATCAAAGAATATCACTAAAGCAGATATTAAGAAGCTTCTTTCAATCTCAGAAGGAAAAGAAACTCTTAGCACTAATACAACATTTATGGATAATGTGGATATTGAAGTTGATACAGATGCAATCCATAAAGGTGGAGAAGGTACTTATACAGTTGTTGTAAAACCAACAGATACTACGAAGAATGTGATTAATAGAAAGACTATTAATCTTTATGTTGCCCAGAACAACATTGCAGATGCTACTTTAGTTACTAAAGATGGTCAGTTAGCTGCTAATACAGAATTAAATTCTTCAACTGACTTAGGTGATGAATTCTATCAGGGCGGTTCTGCTGTTGAAAAAACTGCCGATCAGTTAGGTACTATTGTAATTAAAGGGTCTACTGATGTTGTTCTGAAAGCTGGTACCGATTATAAGGTGATTTATGAAAACAACACTAATGTTGGTACAGCCAAAGTTTATTTACAGGGAATCAGTAGTACATTAGGTGGTAAAAAATGCATTGGTACATTTGCAATTAAACCCGCAGAAATCATGTCAACTACAATTACTGTTCCAGAATCAGTAGCTTATGACGGTTCTAAGACAGAGGCTTCTGAATATCTGAAAAAATCCGATATCAAAGTACAGGCTAAGACATATACCTGGACTAAGAAAACTGTTGGATCTACAGTTAAATTTGAAAAAGTTGAAAAATTAATTGATGTACCGGATACACTCTATAAAACTACATTTGCTGCTGATTCTAGCACTCTCAGTAGTGGTAAAATAGTTGATGGAACAAAGTTAACTACTACTGTAAAAGAAGCAGACAAAATTGACACAACAAGTGATGCATATAAAAATTATGGCATCTCTCAATTAACAGGCGGTGTAACAGCATCTAAGAATACAACAGTAGCTACTTTATCCATTGCAAACGCAGATGTAACTGTAGTTGGTGCTCCATTCGTTTATACAGGAAAAGAAATCAAACCTGATTTAGTTGTAAAAGATGGTAACCGCACACTTGTAAAAGATGTTGATTATGAAGTAGTATCTACTGTAAATGCAACAAATGCGGGAACAGCTAAGATTACAATCAAAGGTAAAGGTGATTACAGCGCAGCTAAGACAAAGACTGTAGAGTTTACTATTAATAAAGCAGATCTGTCAAAAGTGACTATTACTCCTAAGAAAAACTCTGTTGCTGGTAACTTTACTTATACAGGAAATAAACTTACACCTGCATTAACAGAATATGATGTTAAACTTGGCGATGAAACACTTACAACAGACCTTGCTGATATTAAAATTACATATCCAGCTAGTTCTTCTGCAAATGTAAATGCAGGAAAAGAAGCAGGCAGTGCAACACTTACAGTGAAAGATACTGCTAAGAATCCAAACTTCGAGGGAACAAATGCATTCAAATTTGATATTGAACAGGCAGTATTGAATGAAAATGGAACCTTTACACTTTGGAAAGATGGAAAGGTTGTTGGATTTGATAAAACAGCTACATCTGAAAGTGGCGTTTCATCCTTTGCGCCAATCTTTACAAATGATGGAACAGAGCATACTTTTGATAAAGTAACTTACAAACCAGCTGATTCCAAATATAAAGAAGGCACTGATTACGAAGTTAAATACTACAACAATGTTCGTGGAGAAGTTGCTGCCATCTATGTAAATGCATTAGGTAATTACAAAAATACAGATGCTAACAAGTTTGCGGATAAGAAAACAACTTATACTAACGCAAGATTCTTTAAGATTGGTGCTATTGCTATTAAGAAATCTGATGTCAAAGTAGCAAATACTGAATATGCTGGCGGAATCGCAGTCAAACCAACAGTAACCGTTACTGTAAATGGAAAAACTCTTGTAGATGATTCTGACTATAAGATTGAAACAGTAGGCGATGCTTCTAACGTAACTGCTAAAGATAAGATTTTAAAAGCAAAATTATATGCAAAAGATGGTTATGTATTAGATACTACATCATGGGGCGCAGGCAACATTAAGACAGATGCAGACGGTTCTTATGTAGAACTTACATGGAAAGTTGTAGCAAAAGATCTTAAGAACACAACCGTAACTGTTGATAAAGAGGGAAATGTAACCGTAATGAATGGTTCCGTTGTTGTTCCATCCAAGGAATATGATGTTAAATTCAGTGAAGACGGAAAGAAAGTAACTGTAACAGCTAAAGCTGACAGCAAAAATTATACTGGTTCCAAAGAAGTTGATGTTGACGCTGTTAAAGTTGGTGCTCCAGTAATCAATACTGTTAAAGTATCTGGTAACAAAGCAACAGTAATTCTTTCCGACGAAGCAGATGGTGCATCCGGATATGATTATGTAATCTCTACATCTAAAGATCCTTCAGATAAGGAAGCACGTATCGATGTTGTTAAGAATCAGGTTCAGACAACCGCAGCATTTAAATATGTTCAGCAGGGAACATACTATGCATATTGCCATGCTTGGAAACGTGATGAAAATGGTAAGAAAGTATTCGGCGAATGGTCTAATGTTTATCCATTCTCTGTAACTGCAATAACACCAGACACACCAGAAATCCTCAGTGTTAAGACAAAGGGTTCTACAATCACTGTAACATACAAAGAATCCGCTAATTCTACAGGATATGACGTAGTTCTCGGAAAAGGTTCCAAGAAAGAACACGGAGAGACACGTCCATATCAGTATGGAAAATACAAAAAATTAAATGTTGCACCAGGTGTATGCAAAGCTGTATTTAAGAACATTCCTGCAGGAACATATTATGCAGGAGTACATTCCTGGAACAGAACAGCTTCTGAAAACGATAACAAAGTATTCAGTAAGTGGTCAAATCTGGAAACTGCTAAAGTTAAATAATCCATTTGGGTAATTAATACAGATTCCTAAAAAAGAAAGACTCTGCGTGTAACAGCCAGGGTCTTTCTTTGAATACTTTTTTATATTTAGCAACAGAGGAAGGAGTTTGATTGGCATTGTGTAAAGATTTCTCAGTAATTCACAAGTTGCTTCATATCTGTCAGGACCTGTTTTTGTCAGGACAGGTGTTTCATCCGGAACCCGGATGGAGATGGGAACTTTCACATCAACCCCTTCGCTATAGTCTATCAGAGCATAATATTCACCGGGTCCCAGATAAACATCGTAATCATTATTGCCTTTTGTGGGCTCTGCCCACACCTAACCTCTGGAATAGGATCGGAAATTTCTGGCAATAATATAAATGCCGAAGGAATAGACAGAGAGCAGGAATGCGGGGCTTAAAAGAGCTTCCCCATTCCTGCTTTTCTTTTCTCTTACAGATAAGCAGTAAGCCGTTCTCCGTAAAGGACGATCAGCTGATTCAATACCTGATCCCAGTTCCGGTATCTCTGCGTCCACTTTTTGACTACGTTCTCACTGGCAAGATACAGCATCTTTTCCAATGCAGAATCGCTTGGGAATACGCTTTTTGTTTTCGTGACTTTCCGATACTGACGGTTTAATCCTTCTATGATATTTGTCGTGTACATAATGCGTCTGATATCATTAGAAAACTGGAAAAAGGAACTTACATCTTCCCAATTATTTTCCCAGTTACTGATCGCATACGGATATTTCTTCCCCCATTTTTCTTTCATGTTCTCCAGCTCTGTTAAAGCGGCTGTTTCGTTCGGAGCATTGTACACTTCTTTGAAATCCGAGGAAAACTTTTTCAGATCATTATAATTTACATATTTGAAAGAATTGCGTAGCATATGGATCACACATCTCTGGATCTCTGCCTGCGGATAGACTGCCTGAATAGCTTCTTTAAAACCCGGAAGACCATCCACGCAGAAGAAAAGAACATCTTTTACTCCGCGGTTCTTAAGATCATTGAGCATTCCAAGCCAGAACTTGCTGGTTTCATTTGCACCTACTGTGATGCTGAGGATATCTTTGTATCCCTCCACTGTAACACCAAGCACTACATACGCAGCACGACTCAGGATCCTGCCATCCTCACGTACTTTATAATGAATACAGTCCATAAAGACAAACGGATAAACCGGGTTCAGAGGACGGGACTGCCATTCTTTAACCTGAGGAAGTATCTTGTCTGTGATCTTGCTGACCATTTCAGCTGACAGCTCAATCCCATAAAGATCCTGAAGCTGGTCGTGGATGTCACGTGTACTCATACCACGGGCATATAAAGAGATCACTTTTTCTTCAATCCCGGAAATATCTCTCTGGTATTTAGGGATGAGTTTTGGTTCAAACTCACCGTTACGGTCTCTTGGTACGTCGATTTGAAATTCACCGTATTGACTCTTTAAGTTTTTTGTAGAATGACCATTTCTTTTATTATCTGTCTGTAGATCTCCCTTATGGTTTTTCTCGTATCCAAGAGTTGCATCCAGTTCTGCCTCCATCAGCTCCTGCAGGATATCCTTGAAACTGTCTTTCAGAAGCGTGTATATATCTGCAACGCTATTAATGTTGTTTTCTGAGATGATCTGTCGAATTTGTTCCTTTGCAACTGCCATAAAAAATACTCCTTTTCGATAAGAATTGTCATATCTGAATTCTTACCAAAAAGGAGTTATTTTTTACCAAAAACACAAACTATTTTACACTACCGAAGAGCTTGGACAATGACTAAGACACAAAATAAGAATGATAGTCATGAAGCAATGGAAGAAGCCGAAAACCATCTACAGAAACCTAAGTTATCTAAACAGGAAGAACCGAAACGGATTCAGTCAGGAAGATATTCATAAAGTTGCAAATTCAAGACTTGGGTGGTACAGAAGAAGTGGAATGAACGTGGTGAATTTCATTATCAGTAAAGATTTACTTGAAAATAGGATAAAAGATGGAGCTGGTCTGCTCAATCCCTTATCCTATTACTTAGCAAAAGTTGGAATATAAGTTGTAGAGCCGTATACGAGACCCGTACGTACGGTTCAATGGGAGGGGCGAGATAATTATTCTCCCTCTACCCTATTAAAGTAAAAAGGATTGGTCAGCCGAAAAACTGATCCATCTTTTTTCATACAAGCAGAAATCCTCATAAAGAATCCTCAAACCAGCTCCTCATGACAAACCCTCAACAAGTTTAATTACCCGGTTTTAACCATTATTACTTGTTGTCACTTTTCAAACATATGATTACTGAAATCTAGCAATTATATCTTTGTTATTATACACTGATTTGTTATCCAAGAATATTTTCTTTGTAATAAATTTATTAATATCATTATATCATAATTTCATGTATAATATTTTCAATAAATGATTCAAAATATAAATGAAAGGTAGGAAATTATTTATTATGGAAGAAGATAAAAATATTGCAGATAGCATTTTTAAAGAAAGAAGAAATGAAATTCACATTCAATTAGAAGAAACAGAAAGTCTTATTAATCAATGCGATGAAAAAAACGCAATTGCATATATTTCAAAGTCTGAATTAGAAGAACTTTGTTCTCTTTTGGAAAAAGATGAACTTACACATAGCAATGATATGGTATTTGATTTAATAATTGATTATGCAAAAAAAGAAATAGAAGATGAACGATTATTAGAACTTATAAATAATTTAAAAATTGGGAATGTAGATGAGAAAGATATATTTATTGGAAGAGCATATCCTAAATATTATGATAACTCCTATTATATAGAAATTTCAAGAAAAATGGATCATCAAATAAGATTATTATCTGATGTATGGGCTTCTTATTATATGATTGATAAAAGTCACTTATCAGCGGAAAAGCAACTTTTTACTAAATTATTGCAAATAAATTTGCAAAGATTCCAGACAGCTTCTGACGAAACTAAGGAATATAATGAAATACAATATGATATGGCTCAATACGAAAAATCTGGAAATAATTTTACAGACGTTTATATAACGTATAGTAGAGAAATAAATGAAATAGCATTAGCCACTTTAATAGGACATGAAATAGGACATCATTATTTAGGGCATACTGATTCCGATAATGAAAACTCCGAAAATGCTAAAATAAAAGAATTAAAAGCTGATGAGTTTGGAATAGAATTTGCATTTAGATATTTAGAAAGTGCTTATTCAAATGATACATCATCTTATAGCATTCATCAACTAGTAGCTATATATGTTCCGTTAATTGTTAGTGTGCAAATGGTGGGTAAATCTGAATTTAACATTTTTAAAGATCAAAAAGAACATCCAGCGATAATCAAAAGAATCGCTAAAATAAATTTAACATTATCTAAAGTATTAGATAATGTTAAATTTATTAATGTTAAAAAGAACGTTCATAAGTTATTTACTTTGCTTAAAATGAAAGACATTTATATAATTAGTGAAAAAATCGCAAATGAAATTGAACAAAAACTAACAACTGATATACCCCAAAATAAAAATTTTTGAATAGGAAATAGATGCTATCAAAATGGGATAGCCTTATTTATAATATAGCATAGAGCTTACTGTTGAAAGTTAGAATCTCCTTATAATCGAATTCCTAGCCACAATCGTCGACGGCATAATAATCGGTTCTGCAGGCGCAACATTACATCCCTGTTCAATCATATCCCACACTAAATTCGCCGCCGTCTCTCCGAGTTTTCGGCGGGGATGTTGGACTGAGGTGAGGTAGCAATCGCCATCCAGTTTGATATTCTGATTGTCAAATCCTACAATTGACAAGTCTTGCGGAATGCAGATTCCTTTTTGACTGAGGTCGTGGTAGATTTCTTCTGCCAGCATATCGTTGTAGCAAACGAGGGCTGTACATTCCATTAAATCATCCAAGGAATACTCAACACTATATTTATTCTGAATCCACATTTCGTGGTTGGAATGGAACCACCAGATATGGCGGTCATCGACCTGCAGTCCTACTTCGAAGAGTGTTTCTGCATATCCCTGGAATCTTCGGATTCCCTGCAGATCGTCTTCTTTAAAAATCCCTGCAATTTTGTATGTCCTGCGTCCAGAAGCATCTGCTGTCTGGAGGGGTCTGACCATCGAAAATAACCGGAAAGATAATAATCTCCACATAAAAGAACTCTAAAATTTATATAACATAAAATTCCTTACCCATACATAAAACCATCCCAGCTATATGAATAATGTACATAGTCGGGATGGTTTTTATTGCGAATTATTACTCTGTCTATTAATTTCCTACAATAAGTTTACACTATCAAATATAGGTTTTCTCTTGACTGTTGATGGCAACTTTAGATGGCTTGAATGAAAAAGTAAATTCTACATTCTAATATACCTTGATTTTATGCGGGATTTAATTCTATTTTCGGAGATATACAACTTGATTT
>ENA-OWZL01000109-OWZL01000109.1-human-gut-metagenome-genome-assembly--contig:-NODE-109-length-31490-cov-9.64021_pt1 | contig 31490 bp, 27 predicted proteins | sample MGYA00249257_ERZ652109 | MGnify/ENA primary metagenome ERZ652109 (study PRJEB26925, sample SAMN05827267) | human gut metagenome | biome: ENVO:2100002; feature: ENVO:00000062; material: ENVO:00002003...
TCTACCTCTGCCTGATAGGAATACATCTGCTTAATGTCTTAACTAAATGACATTGGGCTCACAGCTGCTCTCTTGTGTTATGTGTGAAATATTATTTGATCTGCTGTATACATTTCTCCAAAACATAGCGGATCGGTTTGAACAATACGAGACATACAATGAAATTGCTGATACAGTGTATGATATCGAATAGAAGTCCTGACGTCCAATATGCAAATGCACCGGAAATCCCGCCGATTGCAAAGTAGGGGATGGTACAGAGTGCTCCGAATGTAATACCATAGATCCCGGAGAGGATACTCCAGAACCATACGGAATCATTTTTCCGGAAAAGGAGAGTGATGAGTGCCTGTATGCTCCAGACATACAGGTAGTTTATCCACCAGAGTCCAAATCCATAGATCAGACCTTCCAGAAAAACAAAGATGTAAATGATGAAGAATACTTTCTTTCGAAACACAAGTGTATACACAAGGATCAAAAGGGTGACGATCTCAATATTGGGCAGGAAACCAAGGGAAACCTGAGCAGCCAGAAGGACTGCGCTCAGGATACCGTATATTACAATTTCCCGTGTTTTCATCAATATCCTTCTTTCAATGTAAGCTCAAATGCATCTCCGTCAGAAACTGGTGTCTGATCTGCGGAAGTGTTGACCTGTTCTCCGCCTTTTGTGATACACCACCATTGTTGTTTGGAATCATCCGCTGTTTCTTCATCCACAGTTGTAATAAACAGACCATATTCTCCAGACTCACCGTCCACGAGATTCTCGCTTTCTAAAACTTCTCCAAGATATTTTGCATCTGTGTCAAATTCGAAGACATTCTCTGTCTGGTCTCTGTGGATGACGGTCACCGTAATATGTTTTTCTCCTTCACTGGCTGCAGGCTTCATGTTCTGATATAAAACCCCGGCTCCAATGCACAGCAGGATTAAGATGACAATTCCTGCAATCAGTCCGCTTTTTTTCTTCATGTTTTTATCCTTTCTGCATTCTTATTTTTCATTTGAAATCATAAAGGTACATCCTGATTTTGTCAAGGAATATACATCTTACAGAAACAAACCGGTTTTAATCCATAGAGAAAAATATGAGAATTTTACGGGAAAAATTTCCGGTTGACAGTTTTTCTGTTTTATATTAGAATACAAAACGTAATATTTTTGTAACATTTGTAATATTTACGAAATTTAGTTCATATAATTTACAAGAACTACGTAATAATATTGCAATAATCAGGAGGTTATTTATTTATGAAACAGAGAAAACGATGGATGGCAGTACTTACTGTATGGACAATAGCGTTGTTATTTGCAGCAGGTTTCACGAGTCAGGCATCCGTTTCCGGTTCCGAGATGATTCAGGAAAAAAATAGCAAATATACAACAGGGGCAGGGGCGATTGCTGCTGCGATGGAGAGTATTCCGGCAGAGGCAGTAGAACTTACCAAAGCCGAGGCGCAGAAAGCCAGAGAGCAGGCAGAAGCAGAAGCAAAACGAAAAGCGGAGGAAGAAGCTGCGAGAAAAGCGGCAGAAGAAGCTGCACGGGCACAGATCGCTGCAGAAGATCAGAAACTTCTGGCATCGATCATCTTCTGTGAGGCAGGAAATCAGCCTTATGAAGGACAGGTTGCGGTCGGAGCAGTGATCATGAACCGTGTCAGAAGTGGTGTGTATCCGAACAGTATTTCCGAAGTAATCTATCAGTCAGGGCAGTTTGGCCCGGCGATGACAGGATGGCTGGATACTGTCCGCAGCTCGGAAGGATATACGCAGACTGCTATGCAGGCAGCGGCAGATGCGATGGCGGGAGTCAATCCGATCGGAGACTGTCTGTATTTTGGAAATGGAAATTATGGAATTCAGATTGGAGATCATTTCTTCCATTAAAAATTGAATAAAGATAGAAAAGAATAAGTCGCTTTACGGAATAGACGCCCCCACGAGTTGCAACCCTCGTGGGGGCGTCTGTCCAGTTGGATATCAACTTCATTTGCCAAAGCAGGCCCTATAACTGTATCTTCGAAAATGCTTCCGCAAAGGCATTGTTGATCGGCTCTTTTGCTTCTTTTGCCTGTTTTCGTAAATAATTATTCACGTCTTTTTTGCTTGCGCCCTTTCCTTCTTTTTTCTTTCGTTCCTCAAAAGAACTCAGTTTTTCTTTGTGTCCGCAGACGCAGATAAATCGTTGTCCGTCCCCTTTTCCTACAAGGTCCATTTTCTTATGGCATACCGGGCAACGGGCATTGGTATGGCGGGAGATGGTTTCTTTGTGTCCGCACTCCCGATCCTGGCAGACAAGCATTTTCCCGTGCTTACCGTTGACTTCCAGCATGAATTTGCCACATTCCGGACATTTGGTGCGGGTCATGTTATCGTGGCGGAAGGTACCGTCCGCAGATTTAATCTCTTGAATGAGTGCTTTGGTGTAATGTTCGATTTCTTTCATAAAGGCTTTATCGGATTCTTTTCCTTTTGCGATTGCCTGCAGGCGCATTTCCCAGGAAGCAGTCAGTTCCGGACTTTTTAAATCAGAAGGAACGAGGGAGAGAAGCTGTTTTCCTTTGGAGGTGATGTGAATCTCATTTCCCTTTTTCTCCATCAGAAAACTGTTGAATAATTTTTCGATGATATCTGCTCTGGTGGCGACTGTACCGAGTCCTCCGGTCTCTCCCAGCGTTTTTACGACATCCTTATCCTTATGTTTGAGATACTTGACCGGATTCTCCATGGCGGCGATCAGAGTACCTTCGGTGAAGCAGGCTGGCGGTTTGGTCTTGCCTTCTGTGATCGTCAGTGCGGTGACAGGAAGTGTCTCGCCTTTTTGCACATCCGGCAGGGAAATCTGGGAGAATGTGGTTTGTTCTTCGTCCTCGTCTTCGCCGTCAGTATAGCCCGACTCATAAACTTCTCTCCAGCCGGCAGATTTGATAAAATTGCCTTTCGCGCTAAAGCGTTCTTCGCCGATGGTGCCGCTGATGGAAGTCTCTTCATACTCGCAGGCAGGAGAGAGAACCGCCAGAAACCGGCGCACGACCAAATCGTAAATTTTGCGCTCTTCATTGCTCATGTGGTCAAGTTGCACAAACTGTTCCGTCGGGATGATTGCATGGTGATCAGACACTTTGCTGTCATTGACAAAGGATTTATTTGCCTGAAGCTTTTGCATGGAAAGCCGTCCGGCAATCTTGCTGTAAGGACCTACCGCGCAGGCTTTTAAGCGTTCCTTTAAAGTTGGCACGATATCGGTAGTAAGGTAACGGGAATCGGTACGAGGGTAGGTGAGTACTTTGTGATTTTCGTAAAGTCTTTGCATGATATTGAGGGTCTGTTTTGCGGAAAATCCGAATTTCTGGTTGGCTTCCCGTTGAAGTGCAGTCAGGTCATACAGTGCAGGTGCGAATGTTTTTTTCAGCTTTTTGCGTACATCCGTTACAAGCAGTGACGGAGCGGAGGCCTGTTTGATCGCCTGGATGCGGTCTTTATCAAAGGAGCGGGAAGAGCCGGATCTGGCATCTGTCCATGTAAATGTGATTCCGCCAACCGCAGCTTTGAGTCCGTAATAAGGAACCGGCTTGAATGTGCGGATCTCTTCTTCTCTGGCAGCGATCATAGCGAGTGTCGGGGTCTGGACACGTCCGCAGGAGAGCTGTGCATTGTATTTGCAGGTCAGCGCTCTGGTGGCATTGATCCCGACCACCCAGTCGGACTGTGCACGGGCAACAGCAGCGCGGTACAGTGGCTCGTAGGATTTGCCGGGGCGCAGATTCTGAAAACCTTCCCGGATGGCTTTGTCTGTAACGGAGGAGATCCAGAGTCGCTTCAGCGGCTTCTGATTTCCAGCTTTGTCAAGGATCCAGCGTGCCACAAGTTCCCCTTCTCTGCCGGCATCGGTTGCAATGATGATATCAGAGACATCTTTCCGGAAAATCAGCTCTTTGACAGCGTGGAACTGGCGGCCGGTCTGTTTGATGACTACCAGCTTCCAGTGCTCTGGGAGCATGGGAAGCGTATCCATGTTCCAGGTCTTGTACTGTTCGTCGTATTGCTCCGGATCAGCCAGTGTGACAAGGTGACCCAGCGCCCATGTGACGATATAGTCTGTTCCTTCTATATAAGTATTTGTTTTTTTATTGCAGTGTAAAACCCGGGCGATGTCCCTGCCCACGGAAGGTTTTTCTGCAATGACGAGATGCTTCATAGTGTTTCTCCTTCTTCTGTTTAAAATATTCAGACGTTATGGAAGCCTTTTCCGATGATCTCACTTGTATTGGAGATGAGAATAAATGCGGAAGGTTCTTCGTCTTTGATAAAATTACGGAGCCGGACAGCCTGCGGGCGGTTCAGTGCCGTAAAGATGACGTATTTGTCTTTTCCGGAAAATGCGCCCTGTGCATGGCAGACAGTAGCGCTTCGGTTTAATTCCTGTACAATAAAGTCGCAGATCGGCTTTGGATTGTCACATACTACGTTAAAGTATTTGGAAAGATTGAAACTTTCAATAAAAGTATCGATCATAAACGAGCGGATCGCAAGTCCCAGGAATGAATACAGCCCTGTTGCAATGTCGAACATGAAACAACCGGCAACGGTGATCAGCACATCTGTGATCAAAAGAGCATGTCCGATATCTACGCTGGAATATTTTTTCAGGATCATGGCAATGATATCCGTACCGCCGCTGGAAGAGCCGATGTTAAACAGGATCGCGGAACCAAGAGACGGAAGCGCGATAGCAAAACAAAGCTCCAGCATCGGCTGATTTGTCAGTGGTGCACTCATCGGATAGATCCGCTCCAGTGCGGAGAGTGCAACTGACAACAGAATGCTGCAGTAGGCAGTCTTTGCGGCAAATTTTTTGCCAAGAATAAAAAATCCGATGATCAGCAGAATCATGTTAGTGATAAAGTTGAAATCTCCTGCGGACATCACGCCGGTTTTGGCAACGAGAACCGCAAGACCGGTGATTCCTCCAAATGTAAAATGATTTGGAAATTTGAAAAAATAAGTGCCTGCCGCCATCACCAGTGTACTGAAGGTCAGCAGGAAAAAATGTCGTAGTTTACTTTTCATGTCGAATACCCCCGAATAAGATAAGAAAATTGTAGCTTGTGCTTTCTCAAAAGTCAACGAATTATCGTCGGATTATTGGAAATACTAACTTTCAACAAGGAGGGTGAAAAAAGATGTATCAGGATTTACCGATTCAGGATATTTACGCAAGAGAAATTTTAGACTCCCGGGGCAATCCGACGGTAGAAGTGGAGATACTTGCCGGGGAGAAGATCGTGGGAAGAGCAGCGGTGCCCTCCGGGGCATCTACAGGAAAATTTGAAGCCGTAGAACTTCGGGATCAGGAACCGCGATATGGAGGGAAAGGCGTGGAGCAGGCAGTTCGACATGTGAACGAAGAAATTGCAGAGGCATTGATCGGACACAATGTACTGGATCAAACCGGGATCGATCGCAGATTAAAAGAACTGGATGGAAGTCATGACAAGCACAATCTGGGGGCAAATGCAATCCTGGGAGTTTCTCTTGCGGCTGCCAGGACGGCGGCAGCGGCTTTGGGACTTCCGTTGTATGCCTATCTCGGAGACGTGGGAGAAAAAGTGATGCCCGTTCCCATGATGAACGTGCTCAATGGAGGCGTTCACGCGGACAATGATCTGGATATCCAGGAGTTTATGCTGGTTCCGTATGGACCGGACAGCCTGAAAGAACAGCTGCGGATGGGAACCGAGATCTATCATGTTCTTCGCGGGCTTCTGAAACAAAAAGGACTGACTACGGCAGTCGGGGACGAAGGGGGATTTGCGCCGGAATTGAGAGATTCCAGGGAAGCCATTGAATTTCTCCTGGCTGCATCCGGACAGGCCGGGTATGAGCCGGGAAAAGATGTAGGGATTGCACTGGATGTGGCATCGTCTGAATTGTACCGGGAGAAAGAAAAGCGCTATTATTTTCCGGGAGAGAGCCGTGGGAAAGGGAAAAAGATCGCCAGAACATCCGACGATATGATGGAATATTATGAGAATCTGATCCGGGATTATCCGATTTATTCCATCGAGGATCCGCTGGATGAAGAAGACTGGAACGGCTGGAGCAGGCTGACCATGAAGATCGGCGAGAAGGTACAGCTGGTAGGAGATGATCTGTTTGTGACCAATCCGGAGAGGGTTGCTCTTGGAATTGCGAGAAAGGCTGCCAATTCGGTACTGATCAAAGTGAATCAGATCGGAACTTTGACGGAAGCGGCGAAAGCCGTGGAGTTGGCGCATCAGGCAGGATATCGGACGATCATGTCGCATCGCTCCGGAGAGACAGAAGATACCACTATTGCAGATCTGGCAGTGGCATTTCATACCGGACAGATCAAGACCGGGGCGCCATGCCGTTCCGAGCGTGTGGCAAAATACAATCAACTGCTGAGGATTGAAGAGCAGTTGTGGAGAACCGTATGAGAATGACCGCCTCGAAAAGAAGAACGCTTTCGAGGTGGTTATTTTATGACTAAACTGTATATATTAAATATTGACAGTAAATACAAGGTGTGCTATAATGTGCTTATAAGATAAGTACAGATAATACAGAAGGAGTGATGAAGTGGAGATTATTTTAAGCAATGCAAGTCAGAAGCCGATTTATGAACAGATCACTTCTCAGATCAAAGCAATGATCATGAATGGAGAATTAAAAGCGGGAGATGCCATGCCGTCTATGCGAAAGCTGGCAAAGGAGCTGCATGTCAGTGTGATCACTACGCAGAGAGCTTATGACGACCTGCAAAAAGACGGATTTATTGTGACGGTTCCGGCAAAAGGAACCTTTGTATCCACACAGAATCAGGATTTTATCAGAGAAGAAAACAGAAGACGGATCGAGCAGCTTTTGACAGATGCAGTAGAGCTGGCAAAGGAAAATGGAATTGAACTTGAGGAACTGAGAACAACAGTAGAAGTATTATATCAAGAGGAGGATGTGTGATGGATTTTGCACTGGAAGTCAGGGGATTACATAAAACATATAAAGAATTTGAATTGAAAGACATTTCTCTCCAGCTGCCAAAGGGGTGTGTCCTTGGACTGATCGGGGAGAACGGAGCCGGAAAATCAACGTTGATCAATGCAGTTTTAGGACTGGTCGATTCGGAATATGAATCCTTAAAAGTCCTGGGGCAGGAGTTTGCCGGGAATGAAAAGAAGATCAAGGAAGAGATCGCAGTGATTTTTGATAAGACCTGTTATGATCTGGCGATGACTCCGCTGTTTATCGGAAAGATTTTAAGTAACGTGTATTCGAACTGGGACATGGAGAAGTATCACAACTATCTGGAACGGTTTGAACTGCCGAAGAAAAAGAAGTTAAAAGAGTTTTCCAAAGGAATGAAGATGAAGCTGGAGTTTGCGGCAGCTTTGAGTCATGATCCGAAGCTGATCATTCTGGATGAGGCAACAAGCGGACTGGATCCGGTATTCCGGGATGAGATTCTGGACATTTTACGGGAGTACACAGAGGATGAGGAGCACACGATTCTGATATCCTCTCATATTACCAGTGATCTGGATAAGATTTCCGATTATATTGCGTTTCTTCATGAAGGACGACTGCTCTTTGTGAAGACATATGATGAGATCCAGGAGAATTACGGGGTATTAAACTGTGGACAGAGGATCTTTGACGCGCTGGATCGGGAAGATATCGAGGCTTATCGGAAAGAGGCTTACGGATATCGGGTACTGGTGAAAAATAAGCAGGAGATCCGGAAAGTATTTTCCGATCTGGAGATTGAAGCGGCTACCATCGAAGATGTGATGCTTTACTGTGTGAAGGGAGAGAAAGTGGCATGAGAGGAATTATCTTAAAAGATTTGTATGAGGGATTCTGTATTAGGAAAAATACGTTAAACTGGGCAATATCCATGATATTTATTTCGTTTTTGACGGGAATTAACAGTATGATGAGAGGACCGTATGGGTTTTTGCTGATCGTAGTGCTGCTGTTCCCTATCATGGGAAGTACATTGCTGCAGATGACAGTCGAGCAGGATGAGAAGTCAGAGTTCGACCGGATCCAGCTGACGTATCCGCTCAGCAAGCGAGAGATCGTTCTTTCGAAATATCTGGGAGGTCTGCTGGTGCAGGGAGGGATGATCCTGTATTCGTTTTTATTTCTGCTGGTTTATGTGTATGGATATAAGACACTGACATTTGGGGAGGCAATTTCTACCTGGGGGATCGGAGTGGCCGGAAGTCTGGTGTATTTCTCCGTGTCTTATATGGTATATTTCTGGCTTGGCAATATGAAAGGCGTGATCTTTACCTTTATTACGATGGCGGTTCTTGTGATAGGATTTGTATTCAGTGTGTTCAATGTTGGACTGGAAGAATTGATGCAGGTGGATAAGAGTATCTGGGTACTGTGCCTCTGGGGGATGGCAGCGGTTTTTATAGCGCTTAGTTATTGGATATCTGTGAAGATTTATGCGAAAAAACATTCTTGAGAGAAGACGTACAGAAAGCTGCAGCTTTTGCGATGGAGGATCGTGAAGCTGCAGTTTTTCTATTTAAAAAGGTTAATAATATTTTATATTGTGTAAAAGCAGTAAAATAATGAAATAAAATAGTATTTCTATAAATTTACTTTCCCAAATTGGTGTGTTATAAATAATGAAAATCTTTTGTTAAGACGCAGGAGGAGGTTAAGAGAGGTATAGTCAGTAAGATTTTATTTTAAATTTTGAGAGGAAAAAGGGTATACATGAAAACAAGGAGAAAGAAACAGACAAAACGTGTTCTGGCTGGTACACTGGCGGCACTGATGACAGTATCTGCAGTTCCGGTGTCCAATTCGGTTGTTCATGCAGAAGAGTCTCAGGACAGAAGTGAACTGAAACTGAAATACTCAAGCGCAGCGCCAGACAGTTATGACGGCTGGGAAAAATGGTCTCTTCCGATCGGAAACAGTGGAATCGGGGCAAGTGTATTTGGCGGTGTGCAGACAGAGCGTATTCAGTTGAATGAGAAGTCACTCTGGTCCGGTGGACCAAGTGATAGCCGTCCGAATTATAACGGAGGAAACCTGGAAGAAAAAGGAAAAAACGGACAGATAGTAAAAGAGATTCAGCAACTGTTTGCTAATGGGGACAATGATGCAGCAAGTAGTAAGTGTGGAGAACTGGTAGGTTTAAGTGATGATGCAGGAGTAAACGGATACGGATATTATCTGAGTTACGGAAATATGTATCTGGATTTTAAAGATATCTCAGATAAAGATGTTGAAAACTACGAGAGAACACTGGATCTGAATACGGCGATTGCCGGAGTTGAGTATGACAACGGGGATACACATTATACTCGGGAGAACTTTGTAAGTTATCCGGACAATGTACTTGTGACACGACTGACTGCGGAAGGTGGCGATAAGCTGAATCTGGATGTCAGAGTGGAGCCGGATAATAAAAAGGGGAATGGAAGCAACAACCCACAGCCACAGTCTTATGAAAGAGAATGGACGACAAATGTCGAGGATGCGCTGATTTCTATCGACGGACAGCTGAAAGACAATCAGATGAAATTCAGTTCTCAGACAAAGGTTCTGACAGAAGGCGGAACAACAGAAGATGGTGACGAAAAGGTTACAGTCAAGGATGCAAAGGCTGTTACGATTATTACATCGATTGGAACAGATTACAAGAATGATTATCCGGTATATCGCACAGGCGAAAGCCAGGAGCAGGTTGCTTCCAGAGTGCGTGCTTATGTGGATAAAGCAGCAGATACTGTAGAAAAAGATTCTTATGATGCTTTGAGACAGACACATGTGGATGATTACTCTTCTATCTTTGGACGTGTCAATCTGGATCTTGGACAGGTTCCATCTGAGAAGACAACAGATAAACTGTTGAAAGCTTATAATGATGGTTCTGCAAGTGATCAGGAGAGACGCTACCTGGAAGTGATGCTGTTCCAGTACGGCCGTTATCTGACAATTGAGTCTTCCAGAGAGACACCGGAAGATGATCCGTCCAGAGCGACACTTCCGTCTAACCTTCAGGGAATCTGGGTTGGAGGAAATAACTCTGCATGGCATTCTGACTATCATATGAATGTAAACCTGCAGATGAACTACTGGCCGACCTATTCTACGAATATGGCAGAGTGTGCGCAGCCGTTGATTTCGTACGTAGATTCTTTAAGAGAACCAGGACGTGTTACTGCAAAAATTTATGCAGGTGTGGATCAGGGATTTATGGCACATACCCAGAACAATCCGTTTGGATGGACTTGTCCGGGATGGTCATTTGACTGGGGATGGTCACCGGCAGCGGTACCGTGGATTCTTCAGAATTGCTGGGAATACTATGAATTTACAGGTGATGTATCCTATATGCAAAATTACATCTATCCAATGATGAAGGAAGAGGCAATTTTCTACGATAATATTTTGATAGATGATGGAACCGGACATCTGGTATCTTCACCAAGTTATTCACCGGAGCACGGACCGAGAACAGCAGGAAATACATATGAGCAGACACTGATCTGGCAGTTATATGAAGATACCATCAAAGCAGCAGAAACTCTTGGTGTTGATGCGGATCTGGTGGCAATATGGAAAGATCATCAGTCCAGATTAAAAGGACCGATCGAAATCGGCGATAGCGGACAGATCAAAGAGTGGTATGAAGAAACGACTGTAAACAGTATGGGACAGGGATACGGACACAGACATATTTCCCATATGCTGGGACTTTTCCCGGGAGATCTGATCTCATCTGATACACCGGAGTACTTTGAGGCAGCAAGAGTGTCCATGAACAACCGTACAGATGAAAGTACCGGCTGGGGAATGGGACAGAGAATCAATACATGGGCAAGACTGGCAGATGGAAACCGTGCATACAAGCTGATCACAGACTTGTTCAAGAATGGTATTATGACCAATCTCTGGGATACACATCCGCCGTTCCAGATTGACGGAAACTTTGGTATGACATCCGGTGTTGCAGAGATGCTTCTGCAGAGCAACATGGGATATATCAATATGCTTCCTGCATTACCGGATGCGTGGGCATCAGGAAGTGTAAGCGGACTGGTTGCACGCGGAAACTTTGAAGTATCCATGAACTGGAAGAACAAACATCTGACAAGCGCAGAGATTCTTTCAAATAACGGAGGAACAGCAACTGTTCAGGTTCCAAATGCTTCCTTTGCAACAATTACAGATGCAAATGGAAATGTTGTAGATGTAAAAGTAGAATCTCAGGACAGAGTCTCCTTTGAGACACAGGCCGGACAGACATATTATGTTAAAGATGTTCCTGTGAAAGGGGAGGCACCGACAGGATTATCTGCAAAACGTACCGATGATAATACAGGAAAACTGACATGGGATGAAGTCAAGACGAAAAAAGACAAAGACATTACTTACAATGTGTATCGTCAGATTGAGTCCGGAGACGTACAGAAAATTGCAGACGGTGTAGAAAAAACAGAATACATTGATGAAAATGCAGATAAAGCATTGGGGACGATCCGATATCAGGTATCAGCAGTAGTCAATGGCAAAGAGACAAAGCTCAGTGAAAAGGTAGAGCTGACAGAGCCACTTGGAGCAGGAAAGATTGATAATAAGGATCCGCATATCGTGTATACAGGTGCATGGGGTGACTGGGACAGAGCAAACGAAGGCAACTACAAGGATACGATCAAGTATCTGAACAGCCCGACAGGAAAAGAGACCGTAGAACTGGAGTTTGTGGGAACAGGCATCGAAGTGATCACTTGTACAAATACAGACCGTGGAAAATACGAAGTATTTATTGACGGAGAGTCTTGCGGAAAGGTAGATACATACAGTTCTACTACAAAACGTCAGCAGGTTGTATTTAAAAAGGATGATCTGAAGCATGGTACACATACATTAGAGCTGAAAGTGCTCAATGAAAAAGTAGATGCAAGTTCTGGTACAAAAGTAGAACTGGATGCTCTGAATATTCTGGATAATACGATCACACTGCCAGAGAAAGTAGAAGTATCTACAGTTTCCGGAATTACAACGATCGGAAAAGAAGGCACTGTACAGATGCAGGCAAAAGTAACACCGGAAGATACAAAAGACAAGAGTGTTACATGGACTTCTTCGAATACAGATATCGTATCTGTAGATGAAAACGGACTGGTGACAGTTCACAAGAAAAACGGAGAAGTGACGATCACAGCAACAGCAAATGCCGATTCTGAAGTGAGCGGAAGCTGTAAACTGACTGTGGCACTCTTTGGAGACCTTGGTTCCGGAGAGACGATCGTAGAAGATGCATCTGAGGATGGAAAGAGAAATGATGCGATTAGCTGGAGCGGCTCTGAATGGTCTACATGGGCTGGAGAGCCGGAGAAACATCATGGAAAGACAAAGACAGAAGTTCCTTCAACTGGAAACCAGGCAGGTAAATATTTTGAATATACGTTTACAGGAACTGGAATTGAAGTTTATGCACAGAAACATGCAAACTTTGCAAGTTATGATGTAAGCATTGATGGTGAAAAAGTTGAAAATGTATCATTAGCGGGATCCGGTGGAGGAGATCCACAGCAGAAGATTTTTGAAGCAAAAAATCTTGAGAATAAACAGCATACAATCAGATGCACAATTGCAGCTCGTGACGGAAAAACACAGGCAAACCTTGACTACTTAAAAATCTTTGCACCGGTACAGGCAGCAGAGGTAAACAAAGCAGAACTTCAGACAGCCATCGAAAGCGGAGCTGGGCTTATAGAGGGTGCATATGATGCGGACAAATGGACAGCATTTAAGACAGCATACGACGAGGCAGTAGAAGTAATGAATGATGCGGATGCAACGAAGGATGAGGTTGATAAAGCAGCAGCAGCTCTGAATGCGGCGATGGAAGCACTTGGAGATCCAAATGTTCCGGAAATCGGAGAAGCACAAGGAGAAGCAGTACATGTTGAAAGTTCAGCTGTGATTCTGGAATGGGATCAGGTAAAGGGTGCAGCATCTTATCTTGTAAAATGGAATGATCAGGAAGTCAAGACCTCAGATACGCGAATCCGGATTGAAGGATTGGAATCGGGTGTGACTTATGACTTTAACATTTTTGCGCTGAATACAAAAGATGTGCCGTCTGAAAATGCGATTGAAATTCACGGAATTACAACAACAGATGTGGTAAAACCGGGAGTCGTTACAGAAATCAAAGCAACACCTGTTGATGAGGATTCAGCAAAGCTGACATGGACAGCACCGGCTGACACAGACGTGGCAAGCTATAATATTTATCAGAATGGTGTGAAGATCGGAGACAGTAAGACCACAGAATTTACAATGGACAAACTGGAAGTCGGAACTGTTTATGAGGTACGTATTACAGCAGTAGATAACGCAGGAAATGAATCAATTCCAGCTCCATTTAAGTTTACATTTACAGAGCCGGAAAAAGAGACCTTCACATTGAAGGCAGCAGCGAATGCAGAAGAGATGGGAACCGTGAGTGTAGAACCACAGCAGGACTCCTATGAAGCAGGAACTGAGGTAACAGTCAAAGCAGAAGCGAAGGAAGGATTCCGCTTTGTGAACTGGACAAAGACCGGAACAGAGGAAGAAGTCAGCAAAGAGGCAGAATATAAATTTGCAATTACAGAAAATACAGATCTGACCGCAAACTTTGTGAAAGAAGAAGTACCGGAAGAAATCTTCCATGTAACGATAAAAGCAAATGACAATGCAATGGGAACTGTGACCATTGATTCCACAGACGGAAGCTACAAAAAAGGGGAAAAAGCAGAAGTTATTGCGGTGGCAAACGAAGGATTCCGCTTTGTGAACTGGACCGATGCAGAAGGAAACGTACTCAGTGAGTCTAACCCATATGTATTTGAAGTAACCAAAGATGTAGATCTGACTGCCAACTTCGAAAAAATCCCGGTAGAGAAATTTACATTTACAGTTGCAGCAAATGATGAAACGATGGGATCTGTTCTCGTAGAACCACAGCAGGATTCTTATGAGGCGGGAACTGAGATCAAGGTCAGTGCAGTACCGGCATCTGAGGATTATGAATTCGTAGGCTTCACAAAGAAAGGAACCCAGGAGATTGTCAGCAAGGAGAATCCGTACGTATTCCAGATTCAGGAAAATATGGAGCTGACAGCCAACTTTAAAGAAGTAGAGCATTCTTATCTGATCTATGTAGAGACACCGGATCCGCAGATGGGAACCGTGACAATGGATCCTGCAAATGAAGGAAACATCTACAAAGAAGGAACAAAGATTACGGTGAAAGCAGAGCCGAAGGCCGGATATGAATTTGTACAGTGGCTGGAAGTGACAAAAGTGGATGGAGAAGAAGTACTCACTCCGGTAGAGGGAGCAGGAGCAGAATATGAGTTCCAGGCAGAAGCCGATCGTGTGCTGCGGGCAGAATTCAGACTGGCGCCGGTTCCGGAGAAATACTACCGCATTGTGGTACAGTCCAATGATGAAAACATGGGAACGGTTTCCATGGATAAAGAGGACGGTGCTTACAAAGAAGGCGTGACAGCATATGTGAAGGCAGAAGCAAAAGAAGGATTTGAATTCGTGGGCTGGAAAGAAAAAGAACAGACCGAATATGTATCGAAAGATGCAGAATATCAGTTTACGGTGACAAAGAACACCGAACTGATCGGAGAATTCAAAGCAGTGGAAGTACCACACGTTCCGAGTGCACAGGAAATCTTAAATGACATTCTGGCAAACCATAAGATTCCATCAGAAGTGAAAGCAGGAACAGAAAGACTGGTTCTGCCGGAAGTTCCGGAAGGAAGTAAGATCGAGATCGTGGCAGTGAATCCGGAAGGAATCATCGGACTGGATGGAAAGGTAACAACACCGGAAAACGATACGGATGTGATCGTGACCATTCAGGTAACGGATACAAACGGAGCAACAGCCAAAGCTGATGTGAAGGTTTTGGTCAGAGGAGAAAAAGCCGATCCAAATCCAGATCCAAATCCAGATCCGAATCCGAATCCAGACCCGGGTCCGGACGACGATCACAACGGAAATGATAACAATGGTGGAAACGACAACAACAGTGGAAACCATAACAATGGTGGAAGCAATAACAGCGGAAACAACAATACAGGAAACAACGGTGGAAGCAGCAACAGCGGAAGTCATAACAATGGAAGTACATCCGGTTCACACTCTCAGAGTGTGCAGACAGGAGACAATGCCAATGTGATCATGTGGGCAGTACTTCTGGTGGCAGCAGTAGCAGTTGTCGGCGCAGTAGTGATTATCAGAAGAAAGAAAAAATAAACAGGATTGTAAAAGCCTGAAAAAATGAGATGGTGGATGAAATAATTGGTTTCATCCGCCATTTTTATCACGTAAATCTATTGCAGAATTGCAGATTTTGTGTTAGACTATAAAAGGTTATCCACAGGAGGTGTGAACGTATGGATATTTTAAAAATTGTGTTAATGATTATTTTTGTAATAGATTGTATTGCGTTGTCAGCAATTATTCTTCTTCAGGAAGGAAAATCCGCAGGACTTGGAACGATCAGTGGTGCGGCAGATTCTTATTGGGGACAGAATAAAGGTCGTTCTATGGAAGGCGCTCTTGTGAAGTCTACCAAGTTTCTTGCTATTTTATTTTTAGTACTTGCAGCAGTGCTGAATCTGAAAGTATTTAACTAAGAGAAAGCGATAAAACACTCTATGCAAAAATAGGGTGTTTTTCTTTTATGAAAAATTGACGGAAGTCGAATAGAGGATATAAAAAAAGGAACTACTAAGTATGAAAGAAGGTGAACGAATGGAACATACATTTGAGAAACGAAAAAAGGTGATCTATGATCTGATCTGTGACGATCTTTATGTACCGATGAAGCTGAAGGAGATTGCCATGCTTCTGCAGATTCCAAGAGAGCAGAGACACGAATTGAAAGAGGTATTGGAGGCGCTTGAGGCTGACGGTAAGATTTATGTTTCCAAGAAAGGAAAATATGTAAAAGGACAGCCTCAGTATTTAAAAGGAATATTTCAGGCGAATCTTCGCGGCTTCGGATTTGTGCTCAGGGAAGATGAAGAGGATGTTTTTATTCCGGAAGAGAATATCAACGGTGCATTTCAGGGAGATGAAGTGGAATTTCTGATCACCAAGTCACCGGAGGGAAGACGAAAAGAAGGAAAGATTGTGCGTGTGGTATCTCATGGAACGACAAAAGTGATCGGTTTGTATGAGAAGAGCAAAAGTTTTGGATTTGTACGACCGGATAATCAGAGATTTTTGAAGGATATTTATATTCCGGCAGGCAAAGAAAAAGGAGCGATGACCGGACACAAGGTAGTGGTAGAACTGACGTCCTACGGCGGGGAAAATATGAAGCCGGAGGGAAAAGTCGTGGAGATCATCGGGCACATCAATGATCCGGGAACAGATATCATGTCCATTGTGAAAGGCTATGATATGCCAGTGGAATTTCCAGAGAAAGTGCTAAATCAGGCGGAACGTGTCGGAAAAGATGTCAGTGAAGCGGATATGGCAGGGCGCATGGATTTAAGAGACTGGCAGATGGTGACCATTGACGGAGAGGATGCAAAGGATCTGGATGACGCTGTTTCTCTGACAGAAGTGGAGAACGGATGGAAGCTGGGGGTGCATATTGCAGATGTGACTAACTATGTGCAGGAAAAAAGTGCACTGGATCGGGAGGCACTGAAACGCGGGACCAGTGTGTATCTGGCAGATCGGGTGATTCCGATGCTGCCTCATAAGCTTTCGAATGGAATCTGTTCTTTAAACGCAGGAGAGAACAGGCTTGCGCTAAGCTGTATCATGACTGTTGACAAAAAAGGTGAGATTGTGGATCATGTGATCGCAGAGACGGTGATCCGGGTGGACCAGAGAATGTCTTATACGAGTGTTGCAAAAATTCTGGAAGCGCAGGATGAGAAGGAGAGACAGAAATACGAAAAGCTGGTTCCGATGTTTGAACAGATGGCAGAAGTTTCAGGGCTGCTTCGGGAACGCAGGAAAAAGAGAGGTGCAATCGACTTTGATTTTCCTGAGACGAAGATGATTCTGGATGAACAGGGAAGACCAGTGGAATTGAAACCATATGAGCGAAATGTGGCAACGAAGATGATCGAGGACTTTATGCTTGCGGCAAATGAAACAGTGGCAGAAGAGTATTTCTGGAGAGAGATTCCGTTTTTATATCGTACCCATGAGGCGCCAGAAGAAGATAAGGTAAAAAAACTGAGTACGTTTATCAATAATTTCGGATATCACATCCATATGGGAAATGAAATCCGCCCGAAAGAAATCCAGAAGCTGCTGGAAAAAGTGGAGGGAACTCCACAGGAGGCTCTGATCAGCAGACTGGCGCTGCGTTCCATGAAGCAGGCGCGCTATACACCGGAAAATGCAGGGCACTTCGGTCTGGCGGCGCAGTATTATACACATTTTACGTCTCCGATCCGGCGGTATCCGGATCTTCAGATCCACAGGATCATTAAGGAGAATCTGCGCGGCAGACTAAGTGATGACAGGATGGCACATTATGAAAAGATTCTGCCGGAGGTGGCAACACAGTCCAGTGAGATGGAGCGCAGAGCAGAAGAGGCTGAACGTGAGACCGTAAAATTAAAGAAAGTAGAATATATGCAGGAGCGAATCGGAGAGGAATTCGAAGGTGTAATCTCCGGTATTACAAAATGGGGAGCATACGTGGAACTGCCGAATACGATCGAAGGTCTTGTACATGTGGTGAATATGAAGGACGATCACTATGAGTACCGGGAAGAGCAGTATGAACTGGTGGGAGAGCATTTCCGTAATGTCTATAAACTGGGGCAGAGAGTACGTGTGCGTGTCCTTGGTGCAGACCGGCTGCAGAGAACGATTGATTTTGAGTTTTGCGAAGAAAACGAGTAAAGTTTAACGGGAAGAAGAGAGGAAAGTGCGATGGCAAAAAAAGAAGGCAAATTGATCGCCAACAATAAAAAAGCATATCACGATTATTTTATTCTGGAAAAATATGAGGCGGGAATCGTACTGCATGGAACAGAGGTCAAATCCCTCCGCATGGGTCAGTGCAGTATTAAGGAAGCGTTTATCCGGATCGAAAACGGGGAGATGTTTATTTATGGAATGCATGTTTCTCCTTATGAAAAGGGGAATATCTTTAATAAAGATCCGCTGAGACCGAGAAAGCTTCTGCTCCATAAAAAGGAAATTGACAAGATTTTCGGCAAGATGAAGGAAAAGGGAAATACAGTGGTTCCCCTCCAGGTGTACTTCAACGGAAGTCTTGTAAAAGTGGAAGTTGGACTTGCGAAAGGTAAGAAATTGTACGATAAGCGGGATGATATCGCGAAAAAAGACCAGAAAAGAGAAGCGCAGAGAGAATTTAAAATCAGAAATCTGTAAGAAATATGCCATCGGGCGGAAGTTATTCTTCCAGTCCGATGGCATGTTTGATTTCTGAGAGATTCTCTCCAGTAAAGACCATTCCATTCATCCCGAGCTTCTGAGCAGCTTTGATGTTTTCGGGTTTGTCATCCATAAAAAAGCAGTCGGACGGATTCAGTGAAAAGGTATCAAACAGATGCTGGTAAATATCCGGATTTGGTTTGAATTTTTTGATGGATCCGGAATAGACTGCACCGTCAAATAAGCGGGTAATCTCGAAAAAATCTGCATGTTCTTCAAAGAAAATCGGAGCGTTGGAAAGAATGTAAAGCCCTGTGTGCTGTTCTTTTAATCTGTGGATCATATCCCACACCGGCTGAATCGGGATCATGTGTTGATACCAGGTGGCAAAGCATTTGCGGGCAGTGTCATGAAGGCAGTCCGGCAGCAGGTGAAGTGTTTCCTCCTGGTATTCTTCATAGGAAATACTTCCTTCATCCAGTGCCTGCCAGTTGTGATAGACGGCATCTTTCAGAATGGGAAGATCTTCGCGATTGCAGTAGGAGCGCAATAAGTCATCTGATTGAAAGGTAGCAAGGACATTTCCGAAATCAAAGATAATATGTTTATAATTCATAAGTAAAATCCTTTCTGAAGCGTATTTGAAACTCTGTTTATCATAGCACAGAACAGGAGAAAATTCATCTATGGATCTTATGAGAAAGAAAGTGTGCTTTTGAGAAAAATGTGGTAAAATGGATAAAAGCATATTTTTCTAACATTCATTTGATTCCACGTGTGTAATGTGGAATATCTTATTCATTTCAAAAACAGGCAAACGCCTGTCCTTTCAGAAAATTCATGCTTTTCAAATCAAGCAGGCAGGAGTTTTCGGAAGGCGAAATCTCCTGAAAGAAAAAAAGAAGGAGGTTTTGTATGGAAATGCAAAAAGAAGAAGCCAAAATGCTTCAGTGGCATCCTGCATTTTTCGCAGAGATACAGATCGAACTGCAGGAAGATGCCGAACATCTGATTTTTGAGAATGAGCATCAGCTGGGAACCAAACCAAAAGAAATCGATGTTCTGATCATCAAAAAGGATAAGGGTCGGGTAATCCGAAAGAATATCGGGCGGATTTTTCGACAACATAACATCGTGGAGTATAAAAGTCCCCTGGATTACCTGAGTATTGACGATTTCTATAAGGTGTATGGGTATACCTGTTTTTACAAATCCGATACCAGTCAGATGGACAGCATTCCGATAGAAGAACTTACGATGACCCTGGTAACAGGAAAGTATCCGCGAAAATTGATGTACCACTTGAAAACAACACTGAGATATCAAGTAAAAAAAGCTGAAAGCGGGATTTATTATGTGACGGGAGATAAAATTCCGATTCAGATTATTGTAACAAAAGAACTGACAGAAGCTGAAAATCTGTGGCTGAAAAGTCTGACCAATGAACTGGAACAGAATGAGACCGCAGAAAAATTATTGGAAGAATATTCAAAAAATCAGGCAAATGCACTGTATCGCTCCGTCATGGAATTGATCGTGCGGGCCAACAAACAGAAGTTTGAGGAGGTAAAAGGAATGTGTGATGCACTGCGGGAATTGATGAAAGATGAGATTGATGCGGAAGTAAAAAAACAGGTACAGGAAAGAATTGATGCGGAAGTGAACAAGCGCTTGGAAATAACTAAAAAGGAGAGCTCTGAAGCAGTAGAAAAACGAATCAATACTCTGAATCTGGCGCTTTCTAAGGCAGACCGGATAGCTGATATTATAAAGGCAGCAGAAGATCACGATTATCAGCAGAAATTATTCGAGGAATTTGGTCTGTAGAGGAGAGAAAAATGAAGTACAATCATGAGCTGATCGTGCCGGATGAGGGGCTGCCCTTCAAGATGTTTATTTTTGAGGGCAAGGATGGCAATTATAAGCGTGAGACGCACTGGCATCGTTCTGTGGAGATTTTTGCGGTCTGTGAGGGGGGACTTTGTTTCTATATCAAAGAGAAGCCGTATCCTCTTGTGCAGGGAGAATTTATGATCGTGAATTCCAACGAAGTTCATGCCGTGCATTCTCCAAAGCCGAACCAGACGATTGTATTGCAGATACCGATCCGGTTGTTTGAGAATTATTTTACGGGAGAAGGATTCATCTGGTTCACACACAATCCGGTGGATCGGGATGAACGGCTGATGGAGTTGATCCGCCAGATGTATGAGGTGTACATAAAAAAAGAGCGTGGCTATGAAATGGAAGTGAAAGGTCTGTTTTATCTTGTGATGCATCTGCTGGTATCTGAGTATCAGCGGATTGATGTGACTGAGGCGCAGCTTCGGGACAATAAAAATCTGAACCGTCTTTCTACGATTACGTCCTATATTAAAGAAAATTATGCATCAGAAATGACACTGGAGAGTCTGGCGAAGATTTTTGGATATTCTCCGACCTATCTTTCAAGGATGTTTCAGAAATATGCGGGGGTAAATTTTAAAGCCTATCTGCAGGATATCCGGTTGAGATATGCATGGAAGGAAGTTAAAGACAGTGATAAGACCTTAAGTGAGATCGCTATGGAGAATGGTTTTCCAAACAGCAAGGCGCTCGCCAGATCATTTCAGAAAAAATACGGAATGCTTCCAAGCGAATATCGAAAAAGAGAGAAGTGACTGTTCACAATAACAAAGAGCAAGAAATTGACATAAAATAGATAAATAATAGGTCGCAGAAGCGAAAAAAAGTTGATAAAATGACCTCAATGGGAAACTTGGAGACAGGTTTTTGATTGGAGGTCATTTTTTATGGAGATTCAGAAAGTTACAGATACCGCATTTGCTAAATATGGAAAAGTGATGTCAGATATTCCGGTAGAGCGGATCTTAAAAGAGATGGAACACACGCCGCTTCCGGAAGATGTGATTTATGTTCCGTCTGTGGAAGCGCTGGAAGTACTTCCGGATGCGGTGGCAGTCAGAGAAAAAGGATTTGGAGGGCTGCCGATTCAGATTGGGTATTGTAATGGGAGCAATGTGAAGTTGAATGCACTGGAGTATCACAGATCCTCAGAGATTGATATCGCAGTGACAGATTTGATCCTGCTGCTTGGATGTCAGCAGGACATCAAAGAAGATACCTATGATACAGCTCTCGTGGAGGCGTTTTTCGTGCCGGCAGGAACGGCAGTGGAATTGTATGCGACTACGTTACATTATGCACCATGTAATGCAAAAGCAGGTGGTTTCCGATGTGTGGTCGTACTTCCGAAGGGAACGAATGAGGCACTTCCGTTTGCACCGGAAGCAAAGGGCGAGAGCAGACTTTTAACAGCAGTGAACAAGTGGCTGATCGCGCACGAAGACGCAGAGATTGAGGGTGCGGTGAACGGCTTAAAAGGTGAAAATATAACAATTGTGTAAAAATAAAAAGCAAACAGAAAGGATGGTAACAGTATGAGTAACATGCCAGAATTAAAAATCGGAGTCGTTGCAGTGAGCAGAGATTGTTTTCCGGAGAGTCTTTCCGTGACAAGAAGGGAAAATCTGATCAAAGCATATAAAGAAAAATATGGAGAGGCGGATATTTATGAGTGTCCGATCTGTATCGTGGAAAGTGAGATCCACATGGTGCAGGCACTGGAGGACATTAAAAATGCAGGATGTAATGCACTTGTTGTGTATCTTGGAAACTTCGGACCGGAGATCGCAGAGACATTGCTTGCCAAACATTTTGACGGACCAAAGATGTTTATCGCAGCAGCCGAAGAGAGCGGAGACAATCTGGTACAGGGAAGAGGAGATGCATATTGCGGCATGCTCAATGCAAGCTATAATCTGAAACTTAGAAATATAAAGGCATATATTCCGGAATATCCGGTAGGAAATGCAGAAGAATGTGCAGATATGATCGCAGAGTTCCGTCCGATCGCAAGAGCTGTCATCGGACTGAACAGTTTAAAGATCATCAGCTTTGGTCCGCGTCCGTTGAACTTCCTTGCATGTAATGCGCCGATCCAGCAGCTGTACAATCTGGGAGTTGAGATCGAAGAAAACTCAGAGCTGGATTTATTTGAGGCATTCCATAAACATGATGGAGATGAAAGAATCCCGGCAATCGTAAAAGAGATGGAAGCAGAACTGGGAGCAGGCAATAAAAAACCAGAAATCCTCGCGAAACTGGCACAGTATGAACTGACATTAAAAGACTGGGTAGAAGAGCACAGAGGATACAGAAAATATGTAGCGATCGCAGGAAAATGCTGGCCGGCATTCCAGACACAGTTTGGATTTGTTCCATGTTATGTCAACAGCCGTCTGACAGCGCAGGGAATTCCGGTATCCTGTGAAGTAGATATCTACGGTGCACTGAGCGAATTTATCGGAACAGTTGTCAGTGAAGATGCAGTGACCCTTCTGGATATCAACAATACAGTACCGAATGACATGTACAAAGAAGATATCGAAGGCAAGTTCCCATATACACAGAAAGATACATTTATGGGATTCCACTGTGGAAACACAGCGTCCTCCAAGCTGTCATTCTGTGAGATGAAATACCAGATGATCATGGCGAGAGCGCTTCCGGAAGAGGTGACACAGGGAACTCTGGAAGGAGACATCATCCCTGGAGATATTACATTCTTCCGTCTGCAGAGTACGGCAGACTGCAAGCTGCGCGCTTATATTGCGCAGGGAGAAGTACTTCCGGTGCCGACACGCTCCTTTGGATCCATTGGAATTTTCGCAATTCCGGAGATGGGAAGATTTTACCGTCATGTTCTGATCGAAGGCAATTATCCGCATCACGGAGCAGTTGCATTTGGAAAATGGGGCAAGGCATTGTTTGAAGTATTCAAATATATCGGAGTGGATGTCAGTGAGATCGGATATAATCAGCCAAAAGGTGTCAGATATCCAACGGAAAATCCTTGGAATGAGTAGAGTGGGAGGAAGCGTATGTTATACATAGGTGTGGATCTTGGAACATCAGCAGTGAAATTGCTGCTGATGGATGAGAACGGCAATATTCACAAAATTGTATCCAGAGAGTATCCGCTGTATTTCCCACATCCGGGTTGGTCAGAACAGAAACCTGGGGACTGGTTTGCCCAGAGTATGGAAGGAATCCGTGAACTGACAGCAGAATGTGACAAAAGTCAGGTCAGAGGAATCAGTTTTGGAGGTCAGATGCATGGACTGGTTGTTTTGGATGAGGCGGATCATGTGATCCGTCCGGCAATCCTCTGGAATGACGGAAGAACAGAAAAAGAGACGGAGTACTTAAATCAGGTGATCGGAAAGGAGACTCTTTCCAAATATACGGCGAATATTGCGTTTGCAGGCTTTACAGCACCGAAGATTTTATGGATGAAAGAACATGAACCGGAGTTGTTTGAGAAGATTGCAAAAATCATGCTGCCTAAAGATTATCTGGCATATAAGCTGTCCGGTACTTTTTGTACCGAATATTCGGACGCATCGGGGATGCTGCTTTTAGATGTACAGAATAAATGCTGGTCAAAAGAGATGTTGGATATCTGCGGAATCAGAGAAGAGCAGTTGCCAAAGCTTTATGAAAGCTATGAAGTGGTTGGTAATTTGAAACCGGAAATCGCAGAAGAACTGGGACTTGGCACAGATGTAAAAGTCATTGCAGGCGCCGGAGACAATGCGGCGGCGGCAGTGGGAACCGGAACAGTAGGAGACGGTCAGTGCAATATTTCCCTTGGAACTTCCGGCACAATCTTTATATCAAGCAAGACGTTCGGTGTGGATCAGTACAATGCGCTGCATTCATTTGCACATGCAGACGGCAATTATCATCTGATGGGATGTATGCTCAGTGCGGCATCCTGCAATAAATGGTGGATGGATGAGATCTTAAAGACAAAAGAGTATGCAAAAGAGCAGGAAGCGATTGTAAAGCTGGGTGAAAATCAGGTCTTCTATCTGCCTTATCTGATGGGAGAACGTTCCCCTCACAATGATCCGTCTGCCAGAGCGGCATTTATCGGGATGTCCATGGACACCACACGGGAAGAGATGACACAGGCAGTCCTGGAAGGCGTTGCATTTGGACTTCGTGATTCTCTGGAAGTGGCGAGAAATCTTGAAATTCAGATCGAACGCACGAAGATCTGCGGAGGCGGAGCGAAGAGTTTGCTCTGGAAGAAGATCATTGCAAATGTGATGAATCTGAAAGTCGATGTGATCGAAAGTGAGGAAGGTCCCGGATACGGCGCTGCGATTCTGGCAGCAGTCGGATGCGGAGAATTTGAAAATGTGGAAAGCGCTGTGGATAAACTGGTTCATGTGGTGGAAACTGTGGAGCCGGAAGCAGAGCTTGTGGAAAAGTATGAAGAACGCTACCAGAAATTCAAAAAATATTATCCGGCATTAAGAGGATTGTTTTAATATGATGAAAAATACTGCAAAGTTCTTATGGGACGATGCAGTATTTTTATTGGAAAAAAGCAGAAGAGTCTGCTACAATGGAGGCATCTTGAAAACTCGGCAGGACCGGAAGATTGGAGGAGAGTTATGAGAAAAACAGCAGCAGTGATTGGAATTGGATTCCTTAGTACAGTTTGGCTGACAGGCTGTGTGTCTGATGAGATGATTATACAGGCAAATTGGAAAATGCAGCTTCCGGATGGCGGAAAAGAGCTTTATCATGCAGATACGGGGGCTTCTTTTCACGGAGATGGTGAGAAATATACGGTGCTTCAGTATGAGAATACAGAGGATATCAGTAAGTTTTTGAACTGGAGGGCCGATGATGGTACCGGTACTTTGTATACAAATTCCTATTCGGAATTTGCAGAAAACTGTCTGAATATCATCGATGTTCCTCAAAAGGAACGACCGGATTATGAGGAATGTGTCTATTCATATCGAGAAAGAGAAACAGACTCTTCGGAGCTGCTTCTGGCGTATGATAAGGAGAAAGAGCAGCTTTATGTGTTGGAAAGTGTGCGATGACAGGTGATTTATGATAAAGAAAAGTTTTTTTATTCGGTAAAAAGAAGCATTCCCATTTTGATCGGTTATTTTCCGGTCGGGATGGCTTATGGGATTTTGATGGCGAATGCCGGGTATCAGTTCGGATGGTCAGTAATTATCAGTATGTTTGTTTATACAGGCTCACTTCAGATGCTTATGGTATCGTTTCTGGTGAATCAGATTCCTCTTATGACGGTTGCGGTTACGGCACTGCTTTTGAATAGCCGCCATATCTTTTACGGTTTATCTTTTATTGAAAAGTTCAGAGAATATGGGATCTGGAAATATTTTTTGATTTATGGTCTGACAGATGAAAATTATTCTCTGCTTTGCTCTTACAAAGAAACAGACGGAGTGAATGAAAAATGGGTACATATTTTTTCAACGATTCTGCTTTGGGTTTATTGGATTACATTCTCCGGAATCGGAGGTCTGGTGGGAGAAATGATTCCTTTTGATACGACAGGAATTGATTTTGCACTGACCGCACTTTTTGTTGTAATATTTGTAGATATGATAAGGGGCACAAAAGCAAAACTTCCGGCGCTGGTAGCAGCTTTGTCATCAGTTTTGTGGATAGTGCTTGTAGGAACAGAGCGGTTTCTGCTGCCTTCCTTGCTCACAACGGTAGCAGTTTTGATATTTTTTAAACCTTATCTCTCAAAAGGAATGGAGGAAAAAACATAATGCTTTCTATGGGATATACGATATGTATGATTGTGGTGTGTGTGTTTTGTACATTTGCAGAGCGTTTATTGCCATTTTTGATTTTCAGGAAAGGCTCAGTTCCAAATCTGGTGAGATATCTTGGAAATATTTTACCGGTTGCAGTAATGGCAACTTTGGTTATTTACTGCCTTCGTGCTGTTGATCTTTCTTTCTGGGCGGGATTTATGCCGCAGCTTATTGCGGTTGCTGTGACAGCAGGACTCCATTTCTGGAAAGGAGATACTCTGTTGAGTGTGACGGGAGGAACGGTTTGTTATATGGTGTTGATTCGGAGTGTATTTTGAAAATTAATATTGCTGTTGCCTGGATAGCAGGTAACCAAGGGAAACTTTGTGCATACAATAAAGAAATCCGTATTGTTTAAAGGAAAACGGCAAAATGGAAGAAATTATGAAATATGTAAAACCTGAATTACTCATGGTGGCAGTGGTCCTGTATTTTATTGGAATTGGATTGAAACAATCTCAGGCGGTAAGAGATAAGTATATCCCGCTTATTCTGGGTGGAATCGGGATTGTGTTATGTGCGGTATGGGGCTTTGCATCCTGTCCGACAAGCACTGGACAGGAAATTGCAATGGCAGTATTTACAGCAATTGTACAGGGAATCTTGACAGCAGGGCTAAGTACATATGTGAATCAGATGATCAAGCAGATCGGGAAGGAAAATTGAAACCTTTTAGATACCGCAAGTGCCGCTGTTCCCACAAACCGACGGGCTGTTCTTTTAATTTTATGGTTTTCAAATTTGAATTTGGTGGAGGATGTCTTATGTCAGGGAAAGAACTTTGGGAAGCATTTATTATGGAGAATAACTTTGTCGAGTGCCATTACGAGACATGGGCTTTTGGGGTGGAAGCGGATTTGCTGGCTCATTTAGTTGCAACTGGCGAAAAAACTGCTACCGCTTCAGCTTATCCTCTGTACGAAGTGGAAAACGAACCTCTGCCTGCAATAGGAGCGTATAGTGTTATTTTGGACTCTAAAGGCAATGCTGTTTATATTATTCAAACTAAGAAAGTAACCATTGTCCCATTTTATGAAGTATCAGCAGAACACGCATACAAAGAAGGTGAGGGGGATAAATCCTTAGATTTTTGGAGAGAAGTTCACGAAAAATTCTTTACGGAATGTTTGAATGAAGCTGGATTGAAATTTACGCCTGCTATGAAAGTTGTATGTGAAGAATTTGCAGTCGTTTACAAACAATAAGGATTTTAAGAATGAGGGAGGTTCAAAATGGAATTTAGAGAAAGTGACAAATCCAACTACTGGGATTGTATGGCATTGACTATGGTACATATTCCTTGAAAGGCTGTACTCAATTGTACTCAAAAATAGCACTTATCAAAAAAGAGGAAATGCCTGAAAATCAAGCATTTCCTACAATTTTTCCAAATGGAGCCAAAGGGGAAGACGTCGAACTCGGCGGCCTCCCCTTTAACAAAAGGGTCAATCACCAAGTCGCCCAGCTCTCCCCAGCTTATCTCCGTCCTGTCCTCGGAGTAGAAGAACGTCGCCACCAGCTTGTCGTCGTATAAATATATCTTATCGACGAAATACTCCATCACCGCGTCCCGGGTCTGCGGGTTGTCGAAGTCCGCACGCATGAACTTGTCGAAGTACGCCTTGATGCTGTGCTCGTCCTCGAACAGCGCGGCGCGCACGTGCTCGGCCTTGATGGCCTCGTCCAGCGCGGCCTTCTGCTCGTCGAGCTGCACGAGCCTGTCGGTCACGGCGTCGCTCAGGACGCCCTTCTCGATGACCTTCAGCAGATTCGCCGTGGACTTCTCGACCTCCCGGCGCTTGGCCTCCAAGCCGTCGAGATAATGCGTGTCGCAGTAGTTATCGCGATAGTACGCAGCGGCGTCCACCGCCAGCGACGCGAGGTTCTCGGGGTTCTCCAACAGCCCCCGCAGCAGTATCGTCACGAGCTCCTCGACCTGCTCCTTGCGCATCTTCCTCTTGTCGCACTGCTTGGCACGCTGCGCCTTGCAGTAGTAGTAATAGTATTTCCGACCCGTCTTGCTCGTGCCGTGCACGCCCTGCATGCTCGCGCCGCACTTGCCGCAGAACAGCTTGCCCGTCAGCCAGTAGCGCGGAGCCTCGGCGTCGTCCATCCCCCGTGCACGCTGGGAACCTTTGCGTTTATTCAACGCGAACCTCGCCTGCACCTCGTCGAACGTGTTCACGTCGACCAGCGCCGGCATCCCGTCCGGGACCACGATGTCGCCATGGTGATACTCGCCTATGTAGGCTCGATTTTTGAGCATCTTGGTCATGGTCTTGACGCCGAACTCGGCGCCTCGGGTCGTGCGCAGCCCCTGCGCGTTGAACTCGTCGCATATCTCCTGCATGGCCTTGCCGGCCGCGTACTCCGCGAACATCCTCTGCACGAACGGAGCCGTGTCCTCGTCCACGACGTACTTCTTGGTTTCTCTATCGACGCCGTAGCCCCACACCTTGTGCCCGTTGAACAGGGCGTGCTGGGCGTTGTAGTCCATCCCCCGCTGTATGTTCTGGGAGAGCTGGCGGCTGTAATACTCCGCCATGGCGTCCATCAATCCCTCGACGAGGATTCCCTCGGGTCCCTCCGTCGGGATGTTCTCCGCCAGCAGGTGTATCTCGCATCCCGCGTCGCGGATTTCCTTCTTCGCCATCGCCAGCACGTACTTGTCGCGACCCAGACGGTCGGTCTTCCACATGATGAGAGTGCTCGGACGGATTTTCGCGACCTCCGACAGCATCAGCTGGAATCCCGGTCGGTCTTCCTTGGTGCCGGATATGGCCGCGTCCTCGTACTCCCTCACGATGGTCAGCCCGTGAGCGTCCGCCCACGCATGGGCGAGCTCCCTCTGCTGGTCGATGCTCGCCTCGTTCTGCGAGTGCGACGAGAAACGATAGTACGCGATGGCGAGGTTGTTGTCGTTCTGCTTGAATTTCTTGCTTCGTGCCAAACGAATCACCTCCTAATTAACGCCCGCCGTCCATAGGAACGACGGGCGGTCGTTTTAATATCCTCTAAATTCGTGCAGCATGCTCGAAAGCTCTTCGTTCTTACTAATGAAATCCAGCAAGTAATCTTCGGTAATCTCGAACTGCCGCCCCGACTTCTCTTTTGTCGCAATGGTTTGTTCGCCATTTGTATTCGTAATTCGAAACCCATGGATAATTCGATTGCGCATATCGACAAGGTCTCCAAACAGTTGAACTATTGGGTCGGGTAGTTTTCCCTCCACATAGTTTTTGACGGCTCCCGATGTCTTGTCAATCAATGCGTACCATGATGTTGAATCGTCAATCCTCAACACATTTTCAATGATGAATCCGTTATTTGAGCTGAACACGCTAATTGCCGTACCGAGTAGCACCCTATATCGCTCCGACGGCAATGATTGACGCGTCAGCGTTGTATCATACATTGCACCCTCCAACGCAACCTAGTTCAGAAAGCGAATCACCTGACTCCTGCACCATTTGTGACATATATTCATCCATGTACGCCCAGTCAGGATTGCCGTCTTGTGTGACGGGCAGAGAGATTGAAAGTGTCTTCGCTTTATCCCACACACACTTATCGTCATAGCTAAACTTATCTTTGATAGATTTCTCAATGACGGTAGATAAAAACATCAACGTAAACGCCGATTCGATATTCTCTTTCGGCTTAACCAGATATGCATCCCACAAAACACCCGTTTTCTGCGGTTGGGCATAGACATCGCCTGTTGCAATAGCACCGTTCTGCACAATATCAATCGTCATTTCAGCAGCATCAAAATCGCTTTCGCGCCCGTAATACATGATTCCGTTATTGCCGTGCTTGGCGTTCACCAGCGGAAGATTGAATTCGTCATTTCGTTCTTCTGAAACATCCAATGCTTTATTGAAATTAGGCTTTTTAATATCGAGTTGCAGTTTTTCGAACAAATCACCGATAACAAATTCACGCCATTCAGACACATCCACGGCATGCTTATCACCATCAGCGTGACCTAAAGCATCAAGGCTTGCATCCGCTTCCTGCATGACATTCGACATGTATTCATCCATATACTCCCAGTCGGGGTTGCCGTTGTCATCAACGGGGAGCAAAACGCATTCTTCCGAGATGGATTGAGAGTTTAACTGGTCTGAATACGTGTATTTTGTCAAAGTCCCGCGAATAACAGACGAAATAAATAACCCAGACAATTCATCTAATGATTTATTTCGCAACATTAAGATTGCCGAACCAGCTCCACCTCGTCCCAAAAATGATTCTTTTTGATAAAACGCTGCGCCGTCAAGCGGACTGACTGTGATGCAATTTCCTTCGTCAAGGACTTCGCCATTTTGGGGCTCGCACCATTTTGTGACCCCATTATTGAAATTTCCTGACGCTACAAATGCGACGTCACCTTCTTCATATTTCGCTTGACTGCGTGTTACAGGACGACTGATTTCGAACAAATCACCAATAACGAAAGGTTTCCACCCACTCGTATCAATCTTTGCCATCACCATCACCGCCTTTCTGCATCGAAACAGTCACGGTATCGTCATCCGCGCTCACTCGGCTCGAATACATCGCTGCTGTCATCAGCTTCTCACCGAATGCCTTCGCATCGATTCCCTTTTGGAACATCAGGTAGTCCATCGCAGTCTTGCGGAAATCTTCCTCGAAAATCTCGAACGGCTTCTGCGGAACTTGATAAGACAGATGCTCGGCAGGGTTCACCCACTGACAGGTAGTATCGCCGGACTGCTTCTCCATGACCTCAACCCAATGAGCCTCGATAGCGGCCCATTTACCGTAGACGTCATGACGTCCTTTATTCTTGACCGTCGCCAACCCGTCGGATTCCATGTAACAGGCGAAGAACTCCTTGCCATCCTGACCGGCACCGGCTTCGAAAACGAAAATGCTCGTCGTCACGCCTACACCGAAGAACAGGTCTTCGGGCAGCTTGATGACCTTGCGCAAGCGATGGTTCTTCAAGATGCGCTTCATCTGCGCCTTGCTCGCTTTTTCTAGCTTCTTATCGGGCAAGATGAACGCGCACTGTGTATGTGCCGCGACGCTATCCAGCACGTTCTCGACGATGGTCATGCACCCGTACTTGTTCTCATAGGGCGGATTCATCAGTACCTTCGTGATAGGCTTGGCCTTCATCCATTCGCAAGCCGTATCGGTACGAGCATCCATCTGCTCGAGGTTCGTCTTTCCATCCTTGTGTATCAGCATATTGGCGCATGCCAGCGCATATATCTCACGGTCAAACTCGATACCGAACAGGTGCTTCGACTTAATCCTGTCTCTTATACACATCTGACGCTGCCG
>ENA-OWZL01000138-OWZL01000138.1-human-gut-metagenome-genome-assembly--contig:-NODE-138-length-24264-cov-6.89793_pt1 | contig 24264 bp, 15 predicted proteins | sample MGYA00249257_ERZ652109 | MGnify/ENA primary metagenome ERZ652109 (study PRJEB26925, sample SAMN05827267) | human gut metagenome | biome: ENVO:2100002; feature: ENVO:00000062; material: ENVO:00002003...
TTTTCTATTTCTGGAAAAATAAATATATCGCTGCTTTTTATATATTTATTTTGAGATATAATTTCATATTGTTTTTTGTCAGTAATTACTTTATTGTTAGTTATATTTTGAAATACATTTTCGACATTTTTTATTCCCCATGATTTATTCCATGCTGAAATATAATCCACCGGAATTGCTGTATATCCAAATATCAAACAAGTCCAAAAAGTTGTAATGAAATTTTTGCGGTTTTGTAGCAAAATTACCAAAGATTCCCCCGGTTTCATCCCTTTCTCTTTTAGCCACTCTCCTAATCCTATTGCGTCATTATATAGTTCCTTATAACTTACAAAAACCTCCGTTGTATGTTCTATAAATCTAATCCCTTCATTAGTGGATTCCTCAACAATCTTTTTTAGAATTTCTGATAACAATGTACCTCTCTCCTTTATTACTTTTTAATACCAAATTCCATGCTATGAAGGAACGACATATTAGAAGTTAATGGAAAAAGGGGCTTTATCTTCTTGTAATCCATTTCTCCAATAGAGCAACTTCCAACTTCTTCTGCTTCAGCAATATAAGTTAATAGCGAAACCATTATCCCCGTATCTATACATGCATAAATATATGCCATTCCACCATATTTAGGCATCGAAACATCTGCATCGTAAATAAAATATATACTAAATGCTGAATGTGAAAAAATATCCTTATTCATAAAATATTGAGATTCCTCGTTTATAACGTTCTCTTTTTTTATTTTCTGTAAACAATTTAATTTAGGTGAATAATAATAAAGTCCACCCGGTATTTCTTTAATTCTGTTCTCTTTAATATAGACATAAACATCAATAGGATATAATCCACCTGCGCTTGCATAATAATAACGATGCGTAATAGCATCCCTTTCTCTTAAAATAGATATTATTTTGAAAAATTTTTCCTTATCCATCAGTGTTTCATTGTCAAAAACGCGAACACTTTTTCTCTTTTCAATCATATGAGAAAAATTGTTTGTGGGTATCTTAATTTCATCCATTATTTTTTGTTCCATGACCGGATTTCTAGTTAACTGTATTTCTTTAAAATTCTCCAGAGTTTCCGCATCATATTTAATTTTTTCATCATACTTATTATCAAAAAGATAATTCTGTATATGTACCAGTTGTTGTATCTCTAATGGGCTATAAATCAAAATCTGTCTTTTAATTAAATCTCTTATAAATTTCTTAATTAAGGGATTATTTTTATAACTCATTTTTTCAATTAAGTCTTCTTCTAAAATCCCTTTCTGTGTATAAAAGTAAAATTCTGGAAATAATCCAGAAAACTGCTGACCATAATTAAATAATTCAATTTTCAGGCAGCCGTCCACAATTTCCCATCGAAAAACAGGCGACCAATATAATAATTTATTCGTATCCATCTTATCTCCTTTATAATAGCTAATTTATAATTTCCTTTTCTAATTCTTCCAAATATTTTGTATAGCTATGTGGAAAAAAATGTCCTCCACTAAAAGAAGTTATCTTAAATTCTTTTAATGTTACTTCTTTCCATCCTAGCATAATTGTTTCGTTTAGGATACTGGAGCAATCAACCTGAATTGACTATTAATGTTACAGTTTTTACCAGGTATCCATTTAATGAAGGTGTTACAGACATAGTTGGAGATTTTACTTCAGTAATTTTATTACCCCAATTCTTTTCCATAAAGGTTCTACCCTATACGGAAACATATTTTTCCCAAAATCATTCAGCATCCATACCTGAAGGCTGCAAACTAAAACATCTCTTAGTAAACTCATCAGATCAACCATTCCTTTCCCTCAGATATTCAAACAGTGCCTCGGTAAACTCTTCTTTCTTTGCTCTTGAAACATTCAGTTCTATTCCGCATTTCAACCGTAGTACGCCTTTTTCTAACCCTTCTACTTTTCCCAACTTAACAATGTAACTATAATGCGCCTGTGCAAATCCCTGATCTTTTAGCTGTTCACATAATTCTCCAAACGCTTCTCTGCACCGAACTGTCTCTTTTTCTTGCTCTTTCACAATGGTTATCTCACATCCTCTTTTGGCTCTGGAAACATATAAGATATTTTCCACATGTATGCGTATTATCTTCCCCGCCGATGTCACCGTTACCGCATAGTCATTCAGAAAGCGTCTCTTTACCTCAGTCATAATAGCTGCAATTTCCCGGCGTAAGCTGGTATCGTGTAAGTCCTTCATAATATACCGAAAGGGCTGTCCGAAATTTATACTGTCCACTGTCGGCTCAAAATAACTGGAATAGAAGATTAAAACTGCATCTTTGTTATAATTTCTCAATTTTAATGCTGTTTGGTTTCCATCCAGCCCCGGCATACGGATATCTATAAAGACTAATTCGTGGAGAATATCCGTATGTTTCAAAAGTTCATTTCCTGATTCGTATTCATAAAATCTGATTTCATTTTCAGGCAAACTATTTTCATGCTCTATAATCTCTCTGATCGTTTTTCTATATCTTTTATCATCATCACAAATCGCTATCTTATACATAATCCTCCCTCATTGTTAGTTACAGCTAACCTTATTTCATAAAAAAACCATCCCGCAGAATTTTGCCATGAGATTATCTCTTACTTCTATAACTCCGGTTCCAACTCTGCAAAGATGGAATCTCCAAAAAATTCTGGTATTGTGATTTCTAATCCATCACACAATTTCTTGATTGTAACTACGCCTACATTCTTACTCTGCCCATACAAAATATTCTTCAGCGTTGATGGCGGAACACCAGAACGTATCGCCGCCTCATTCACGGTAATATCCTTTTGCCTTATCAATTCTTCAAGACGATATATAACTGCTGTTTTCATATCCATGATTTCTACCACCTTTTCTCTATTCTATATAAATTGCCCGTAAAAGGTCGCCCATATATAGTCTTTTTGAACAAAGATACATCTTTGTAAGCTTTGTATACTTTCGTGGTAGATAATTCAGCATTTTTACCAAGACAAAAAAAGCCGCAAGCCACGTTGTCATCCGTGACCTCCGACTCGTTTTGCTTATACTACACTGTCCTTACACTCAAATCAGCTCCTCTCGCCGGCTTATCTTTTCCCTGTTTTTCCTGGATGATTCTCTTATTGATTTCCAAGCGTTCATGAATCGATGGTTTTTTCTCTTTCCTTGCCATTGCCTTTTTCTGTTCCACTGTCTTTCTTTCTGCTTTCCCTGCATCCTTAACTGCTGTATTTGCTTCAACGCCAGTTCTTGGCACAGTTTCTCTGCTCTCATTTTTCTCTGCTATCTTCTGTTCTCGTCTCTCCTGCACACCTTTTTCTTCCAGGCTGCAAAAACTCTGCAAATACGGCAGTACATGATTCTGCATATCCGTCAGATCTTCCATATACTTCTGATACTCTTCATTGCCTTTTCCTTGCTGATAACTGATCCAGCTTTCATCCGTCAATTTCATTTCATTCTGCATCTTTAATTGACTGATGATACCTCCGTTTCCGGTACCAATCTCTATCTTACCTTGAAAATGATGCAGCATCTTGTCGCCCTTCTCAGCATAATATACTGTAAAAAACATCTGTGCTGTCGTTTTTGGTTCGTTGGTGTTTGGATCAAGGTCAGCATACCAGGCTTTGTCCTGTTCTACGGTTTTGGAATCCAAATCAGATAACTTCTGGCATCTTGGATTCCCCAAATCACTTTTCTCACAATAATTTACATACACCATCGGTTCTATATCTTTTGGAAGCTCCGGTTCATAGGCTTTCAGTCTTTCCAGCAATACGCCTGCACGAACAGACAGGTCGCATTTTTCGTCCACAATATCCTTCAAGTAAGAAACATAGTAATGAATATTTCCACTTCGCAAATCCAGCATTACTTCCTGTATCGTATTTTCTCCCATCTCCACATTATCTCGATACTCATACGGATCAAATGCTTCTGCAATCTCATCCAGTGCCTCTGCCAGCTGTTCTGTGGTCATCTTCTCTGGATACATTGCTTCTCGAACATCCCTCATCGGTACATACTTGTAGTCTGGCAATGCTTCATGAATTGTCTCAATCCCTTCCCGTACCAGTGCAAGCTCTCCATAAAACTGAACATCATCCATCAGATTTCCAAGTACTGTATTTCCTTTTACGATTGCAAATTCGGCTTCATCATAGTAACTGTCTTCCGGATCACGATAGATAATTCCCATCGAGCATCCCAGATACGCAGTTTCTGGATTCTCCTTATATTTTTCATAGACTGCAGCTATCTGATTAACATCGGTACTTTTTTCATAAGCTCCCATATCATGGAACTCATCACATTCTGTGGCGAAATATTCCAGATAAGGCTCTTTCTTCGGTGGCATATTATTAAGGACGTTATCAATCATGTTATAATTCGCCTCTTCCAGTTCCTCCACCTTTGCCAAAGGCTTATATTCGCCCTGGCTTTTCTGAATCTCTGCCATTACAACTTCATCCATTTCTTCTACTTTTTCCATCAACTGATCATAATCTCCACGGATGCGTTCTCCAGTCCAGCCTTCGTCTTCCAGAAGTTCCTCTGCCGCTTCTTCAATAGAAATTTCATCATTTTCATAGACGCCACCATCCATCAGACGGAAATCTTCATCGTAAAAGGAATAATCGTATCCTTCTTCTGTCCTCTGAATAGCAAAATACCGTTCTCCTACCTCATATGCCAGTTCACTAAGAATCTGTTCTTCCAGATTCAAGAAAGAATCCAGCTGTTCAAAACTGATACTGTCTACAAAATGAGCTGTTACTTTTTCCCCATCATTCAAAACAACGATATCACTGACAGACAGGGAATGCCCACGGAAGTCTTTCGGTCTATCAATGTTGAACCTTTCAAAAATATCATCCAGTGACGTATTTCCCAGTAATTCTCCAACATAGACCAGCTTATAATCTTCTTTTTTTATCTGCATACCATGACTTTCAATAAAACTCATATTCATAAATGCATAATTTTCGCCCGTTAAATCATCTTTGATCTGATAAATACCAAAGGTTCGCCTTGTTCCTAACAACAGGTTTGCCTCTTTCAAAGACTGAATCTGCGGATATTTCTGCATTTCCCATTCCAGGTTACGGAAACGCTCCCGTTCTGCCATGGACATCTGATAATGCTCCGGTCCTCGTTCGATTTCCTTGCGTTCCGTGACATAGATTGGTGATGAAAAATTAGTGATCAGATAGATATCTGCTCCGGCATCGTATAATTTCAGTGCTTCTTCCTGCTCAATGACACTCATAGGCTCCTGAAATGCTCCAAAATCTTCATCGGCATAATCCAGATCCTGATCCCTTATCCGTTCCCACATCTGTAATTCCATGCCAAACAGACCTTCATGCGCCTGTATCATTTCTTTACTTGCATACTCTTCTCCCTTGTCACCATCGCTGCCCAGGCAATAAATTTTAGAACCCATTCTGTGATAATCCAAAGCTGCTTCTTTTCTAAGCGGCACCATGTCTTCTGCTGTATATCCATAATCACGTAATTCCAGCTTGCCTATGGTTGGATCTGGTAGGTCCTGAATATCCATTTTTGCATCATCCAGAAGTTCCTCTACTTTATCTTCATCTGCCTGATTGATTGCATCTGTCAGATTTCTTACCAACGTCCTTACTTTCTCTTCCTCGCCAATCAGATTTGCATATTCAAAAATCTGTTCTTTTACATCTACTGGAAGCGCTATTCCCATGTGTTCTGCACGGTCTATCTGTTCCTGCGTAAATTCCTGCATTTTCTGCGTTTCTTTTCCTGTTATCATATTTCTCGCCATATAAATTCCTCCTGTGTTCTAAAAAAAGGCATAACCGGCAGAACCTTCTTCTACCAAATTATGCCATCTTTCCTGTTTATTTATTCCAGACCGAAGTCCCGTTTTCTGGTTTCCTTGCCAGTTTCACTTTCCCGCTGACTCTTTTCTTTATAAATCTGCAGTTTCTCATGAATAGAACCTCGTGCCGGTCTTTCTTCTTTCTCTTTTGATTCCGACTGCTCTGTTTCTGTATCTTCCCGCTCATCCATATTGAGAAGTGCATTTAATTCTGACAGCCGCTCCAGTTTTTGGCTCAGTTCCTCTTCTTTTGGAAATGGCTTCCCGACTTCCTCTTTGGCATTTGTCATCTGCTCCTGAACCGTTTCCAGCCGTTGTTCTGCTTCTGCCAGTTTCTCCGGATAGCTTTCCAAAAGGTTGTTGATACGAGTGATATTTCCTAGAGCATCGGCTCCCAACCGAACTTTAGCTACCGATTCATGCTTTACAGACAGGATAAACTCTTTTCTCCAGCTGTCGAATTGGATTCTCATGTTAAATCCCTGATAACTTCCAATGTCCATAGCTGCATCTACAGACTTAATGTCTTGGCAGACCGCCAGAAGTGCCATACCTGCCTCTTTCTTTTCTGTGAACACTTTGCCACTGATTTTCATAGAAAACTGCTCTGGATCTGTGATTTTATGCTCAGAAAAATGAGCGATGTCTGCCTTGTAGCTGTCAATGATCTCTATCAGTTTTGCAATCTGTTGCGGGAAATTCCTTGCAATATCATCTTCCAGTCGGTATTGGTTATTCATGTGGTTCGCTTTTAAAAGCTTTAATTTCGCCACATCCACATCCAATGCCATCTTCTCTTTTACTGCTGGATTTCCGGTTGCCAGTGCTTTGACCTCTGCATAGGACAGTGCCGCTTCGTCCACATCTTCGCAGCTTCTGACCGGTGCTTTGCTCGTCATAATCTGGGAGATGAATTTCTGCTTGTTCTCGATTAACTGCCACATATAACTGTCGAATGTGGATTCTGTTACATACCGGAAGATATGAACCTTTTTATTATGGTTTCCCTGACGGATAATACGTCCTTCCCTCTGTTCCAAGTCAGATGGTTTCCAGCCAATATCTAGATGATGCAGGGCAATCAGACGATCCTGCACATTAGTTCCCGCACCCATTTTTGCTGTTGAGCCAATCAAAAAACGAACCTGCCCGGATTTCACTTTTCCAAACAGCTCCGTCTTTTTTGCTTCTGTATTTGCATCATGAATAAACGCAATCTCTTTTTCCGGTACACCTTTCTCTATCAGTTTCTGCTTCAAGTCATCATAAACATTAAAACTGCCATCGCCTTTCGGTGTACTCAAATCACAGAAAATCAACTGTGCGGATTTCTGTGCTGCTGTATCTTTCCATATTTCATAGCTTTTCTCTGCACAAACTGATATTTTACTTTCTGGATTATCTGGCAATAATTCATTCACCAAACGCTGATCCAATGCTAACTTCCTTCCGTCATTGGTGATTTTTAGCATATTATCGACCGAGGCATCTACCCCGCCGTTTCTGACAACTTCTGCACGTTCTCCCAGACTTTCTACGATTTCTTTCTGTTGTTCCGTTGGTTTCAGCACCACTGTTTCATATTCCGCTTCCGGCACAGGAAGCTTTAACTGATCGGAAGTCTTGATATCTGCAATCTCCTTGAACATATTCATCAGTTCCGGAATATTATAAAACCGTGCGAATCTGGACTTTGCACGATAACCTGTTCCTTCCGGTGCAAGTTCGATACTCGTGACAACTTCTCCAAAAGTGGAAGCCCAGGAATCAAACAATCCAAGTCCCATATTTTGTAATTTGCTGTTCTGCAGATACCGCTGCATAACATATAATTCCGTCATGCTGTTGCTGATTGGTGTGCCTGTAGCAAAGGTAATGCCTTTCCCTCCGGTAATCTCATCCAGATACTGACATTTATTGAACATATCTGCGGATTTCTGTGCTTCATTCTGTGCAATCCCGGCTACATTTCTCATTTTTGTATAGAGAAACGCATTTTTATAGCTGTGTGCTTCATCTACATACAAATGATCCACGCCCAGTTCTTCAAACGTAACTACCTGATCTTTTTTCTCCTTCTGATTCAGTTTTTCCAATCTTGTCTGCAATGTTTTTCTGGTCTTTTCAATCTGTTTGACGGTATAACGCCCGCCGTCCTGTTCATACCTTGCACTCTGGATTGCCATTTCCAGATCATCAATCTGCTTCCGTAACATAGCTTCCTGTCTCTCATCAGAGATTGGAATACGCTCAAACTGGGAATGACCGATGATAATGGCATCATAATTTCCCATAGCGATTCTGGCACAGAACTTTTTCCGGTTTGCCGGTTCAAAATCTTTCTTGGTTGCTACCAGGATATTGGCTCCCGGATATAACTGTAGGAATTCTGCACCCCACTGCTCCGTCAAATGGTTCGGCACGACAAAGAGATTCTTCTGTGATAATCCCAGTCTTTTACTTTCCATTGCAGCTGCTACCATTTCGTAAGTCTTCCCAGCTCCTACTACATGAGCAAGAAGTACATTCTCTCCGTAAAGCTGGTGTGCAACTGCATTTTTCTGATGCGAACGAAGCTCTATTTCTGGGTTCATTCCTGGGAAAGTCAAATGACTGCCATCGTATTCACGGGGACGGATGCTGTTAAATCGTTCATTGTACACCTTTACCAGACGTTCACGCCTCTGCTGATCTTTAAAAATCCAGTCCCTAAATGCTGCCTTCATGGCATCCTGCTTCTGTGATGCCAGCATGGTTTCTTTCTTATTGAGGACACGGATCTCATCACCATTTTCATTGACGCTCTTATCATAGATGCGTACATCTTTCAGGTTCAGGGTATCTTCCAGAATCTTATAGGCATTTGCTCTCTCAGTTCCATACGTTGCATAGGCAAACGCATTTCTCGGACTGTCGGCATTCTTTCCTGTAATCCTCCACTCACCATTTACCTCAGAGAATTTAACCTGTATTTCCTTCTGCGCAAGATACCATGGCGTATGAAGCAGTTCTACCATAAAATCCTGATAATCCGAAGGTTCAATCCAAGTAGCTCCAACACGCACCTCAATTTCGGATGCTTCCAGATTTCTCGGCTGAACTGCCTCTAAAGCACGGACATTCGGTGTAAATTCCGGATGATTCTCTGCAAAGGTTCTCGCAGTGTTTAATTTATCCCTGACATTTCCAGATAAATACTCATCTCCGCTTTCCCACTGGTCTGTCAGTGGATTTTTGAAGATAACCCCGACCAATTCTTCTGTGATCTTCTCTTCGGTCTTTCCGGTCAGCTTTGCCATATAAGGAAGGTCTACCTTTGCCCTTTCGTTAAGAGACAATGCCAATGCTTCTGTTGCTGTCTCCACGCTTGTCACAGCAACCGCCTTTTTGATGGTTCGTTTGGTGAACATGTCCGCTTTCCGCTTCAATGTTCCATCTTCATTCAAGTCTTCCAGGGAACACAGCAGACAATAAGAAGAGTCATCAGAAAATGCACGTTTATTAGCATTACTTCCAATGACTCCATACTTTGCTGTGTAAGTATCATATACCTGATTCAGCTTCTCCTGCTGTTTCTGGATTTCTTCATCTGTGACAGATTCCTCCATCTGCATGGCGATCAACTCCCGGACGGTATCACGGATTGCAACCATGCCTTTTACACGTTCTGCAGTGGCTGCAGGCATTTTCACCTGATTCATCAAAGAGTTGACACGATAATATACCTGATCATCTACAACCGTATAGCTGTAATTTCTAACATTCGGATCTGCCGGAATACTCTCTGGCATCTCATCCAGTTCTGTTTCCACATCTACTGCCGGTACCATGCTTCCCTTAATTTGTTTCACAGCTTCTTGTAACTGTAATTCCAAATCAGCTCCTTCCATTGGAGCACAGGTTGTTTCCATACCATACGGACCGGACACTTCTTTCATCTCACCCAGAATCATTTCCGGATGCTGAACAAAATACTGATTGACCGTAATTCCATTGACATCACTATCCAGATTTATCCATTCCGGCATTTCTTTCGTAAGGCTTTCCCTCTTTTGGAAAAACAAGATATCAGCACTGACTTCTGTTCCCGCATTTGCCTTAAAAGCTGTGTTCGGCAGTCGAATTGCTCCCAGCAGATCTGCCCGCTCTGCCAGATATTTCCGGACTTCCGGTGACGCCTTATCCATAGTTCCCTTTGTTGTGATCAGTGCCGCCACACCACCTGGACGTAACTGATCTATCGTCTTGGCGAGAAAGTAATCATGGATCATGAAATTGTAGCGATCATACTGACGGTCATTGACCTTGTATGCACCAAATGGCACATTTCCAATCGCCACATCAAAAAAATCATTAGGATAATCTGTCTTCTCAAAACCTTTGATCTGAATATTGGCATCTGGATAGAGTAGCTTTGCAATTCTACCGCTGATGCTGTCCAGTTCCACACCATAGAGTTTGGACTGGTTTAGATTCTCCGGAAGCATTCCAAAGAAGTTCCCGACTCCCATAGATGGCTCCAGAATATTTCCTTTTGTAAATCCCAGATTCTCCAACACCTGATACATACTTTCAATCACAATCGGCTGTGTATAATGAGCATTTAAGGTGGAAGCTCTGGCTGCAGCATATTCCTCTGGTGTAAGAACCGTCTTTAATTCCAAATATTCTGTCTCCCATGCAGCTTTTGTCTCATCAAATGCATCTGCAAGACCTCCCCAGCCAACGTACCTGGATAAGATTTCCTGTTCTTCCGGTGTTGCATTGCGATTCTCATCCTCACATTTCTTTAACAACTGGATAGCCATGATATTGGCACGGAACTTTTCTTTTGCTGTACCCTGTCCAAGCTCATCATCTGTGATGCGGAAGTTCGTTGCTGGAATCGGTTCTGATATTCCGTTAATCTCTTCCAAAGATTTTTTTCCTTCCGATACCTCAACTTCTCCAGATAATTCTTTTTCTTTTTTATCATAATCTGTCCACACACGTTGAGAAATAGCAGTAAAATACGAGGACTCTTCCTCCATAATTTCTTCCCTGATTTCCCGTAATTCATCTAAGGTATCCGCATTTACAGTTTTGTTGTGATAATGATAATAAAGTACTTCTTGTCCGAGTTTTACATCCAGACGTTCCAATTCTTGTGTTGACATTCGATTCCAAATATCATCTTTTTCCGTATGAATCGTGAAACCTTCTCCATCATCATGATATTCTAATGTGTATTGAAGTCGATTCGCTTCTCCCTTAACTTTACAATCAAAATCATGAATTGTTGTTCTGGTACCAGACATATATTCTGAATCAACCAATCGCAAATCCGTTATATCTTCCGCTGTCAAAGTATCCTGCTCCAGCTGTTCTCCTAACATCTGCTGTGCTTCTTCCAAATCTGCCAGTCTTTGTGCTTCCTGTCGTTCTTCGTACTTTTCCATTTCTTCCGGTGACAAATAATCATCTGTGCGGATTAACTGGCGGACACGTTCTGCAACTTTGTTCCACTTTAATAAAACTTCTACCTCTGGACTGCCAATTTTCCCTTTTGCAAGTTTTAATCCTTTTGCATCATGGGATGCGTCGGAAGCATCTGCTCCTGGTATTCCGGGTGAAGAACCACCTGTTCCATACTCATTTTTCAGGAATTCAGCTGCATCTTTCATATCATGGTGCTCCATGAAATATTCATAAATCCGGTTACGTCCTCCGGCAGTAATGCCTCCTCTTCTTAACACTGCATCTATTTCATCCTGTGTGATAAAGGATAGCGCCGGCCGCTCTACCTTGAATTGCTGATCCACCCAGGAAAAATCTCTCTGGAGATCACGAAAGCGCTGAAAATACACTGGATTGTGCTGTATTTCCCAGCGATGATAATCTTTCTGGATTCTTTTCCATATCTTCCTGAAGCCATTCAAAACGATAGGCTGTCGCAGCTGCTTCCTCCGGTTCTGTCCAAGCCGCCCCCACTACGTCCTGCCAGTCAGAATAGGACAACTGCTCTTCTCTGTTTCTGCTCGTATCACGGAAATGGAGTGCCAGAAGATCTGTCATTTCTTTCTGTTCCTGCTCGATAGCATTATTGGAGATAAGATTATCAACGTAATTTCCCCCCTCATACATATCCTGGATCCTGTCAGCAGCTTCTTCCCACGTAACGATACGGTCAAAGTTTCTTCTTGCAGAGTCACCTCTCCGGATACGAATACCATCGTTGTCGTACCAGATACTGATTTTCTGACCATCTATGGTAAATCCTTTTCCTCCAGTACCATATTCATCTTTCAGGAAGCTTTGCATTTCTTCATTATCCAGACCTTCGATCAATCTTGCAGTAATGTGAAACAGTGTATTTTTCTGTCCGCTTCCTGTTCGGAGAATATCATCTACCACTTCATCAGAAATAAGAAAAGCGGCTGGCTGTTCTAATGCAGCTGCCGCTTTCCTTATTTTTCCTAACTGTTCCTCTTGTGTTGGGAACAGGCTTAATTGTAAATAATCTCCTGAATTACCAGTTCCTCTGCCTGTGCTTTGATCTGGTTCATGTGTCTGGTCCATGCCATTGTGTCTGCCATCTTGTCCGGTGCCGGATCTTTCTCCAGAAGTTCGTTCATTAGATTGTCTACTCTCTGTCTTGCCTGACTGTCGATCTCCATCAGATGACTGTCCAGACGATTCTGCAGTGTCAGAATGTTGAACCTGGCTACCTTGTGATTTCTCAGATACTCTTTCCTCATCATTCCGTACTTCCCGATCGTCCCTCTCGTCTCCTCCAGGCTGATATCCGGAATCTGGTATTCTCCGTTCTGACTGTAACTGATCTCTCTCATAGTCTGCTTCCTCCTTATTTTCTTCTCTATCTGCTGTACTATTTGCTATGCTTTCACGAATTAACGTGTTAAATTCATTATAAACTACTTCTTTTTCTTTTGCAACCGTTTTCAGGTCATTTTCCAGATCCTTCAGAACATATCGTCCAATCTGCATCAGGACTGGTCTACTGATTTCGTTGACTGCACTTCCCAGATGTCCTAATACTTTCAGCTGATTGAAGTCCGTTATATGCCGAAAATCCTCCGCATCCAGATATTCCTGTGCATCCAGCCCACATCGGTTTAGCAATACATACCAGACACTATTGGTCATCAGTTCCCGGAATTCTACTTCCTGATTCTGTTCGTCCAGTTCTTCCAAAAATGTCCCTGTTACATCCAGTCTCAGTTCTTTCAATGCATCTGGAAGCCATTCCTGCATACTCTCCTTCGCCGCCTGATGCAGACTTTCAGCAAGTCCTCCTTCTATATCTTCCAGTGATAACTGCTCCTGCAGATAATCTGCCACCAGCTGTTCTCCTTCCATTGGAAGATTCCATAACTGAGGATCCTTTCCAAGATTCCGCACTTTATAAGTGTCCTGCACATCAAATACATACCGAAGTTTTGTTTTCGGTCCAGAAGTATTGTCAATCAAGGCAATCCCCTTAGATCCCTTTTTGATCCATCGGTACATCTTTTGATTCCAGATTTCCATGGATGCTACGGCAGTTGCTTCCGGTCGCTGTGCATAAATTAAAAGCTGTTCTGGAAAAGTATACTTATACAGTTTGGATGCAATGTCAAGGAACCGCATCCATTCCTGCGGACTGGCAGCTACATCTTTTGCCACCTCTTCCGTCAGCTGTTCCATTGCATACAATTTATTTGCCATGTGCTACTCCCTTTCTTCTTGCCACTTTTCTTCTATAACATCGGCAATTCTCTCTACTGCCCTTGTCACAGAAGGAAAAGTACTACTATTATTTGCTTTTCCAATCTGATCTATAAGAAATTCCGGCATATCTGCAAGTGCTCCAGCAATCATAGCCTTTACTCTGATATCCTTTAGCATAAGAAGCTCTTTCACGCCAAATTCTTCGCCAAATACATCCTGATATCGTTGTAAGGTATCCCAAAGATATTCCGGTTCTAAATCTCGATCCATTTCCTCTCTTTTGTCATTACCATATAAACACCAATCTAACATATTCTTGTTTTCCTCCATCTGTATAAAATCGGGGACTGCTTGGCACAGTCCCCTCGTAATTATTGACTACTGTTACGCTTATAACACTTCGGCAAGATTCTTAGCTTTATCCTTTGGGGCTTTATTTATCTCTTTCGCTTTGATCTCTGCCTTGGCTTTCTCCAATCTTCCATGGATTCCACCCTTTGAAGCCGCTTTTGTCTCAGCCTTTTCTGCTTCTTTTGCTTTTTCAATACGTGCTTCTCTACGTTCAGCATTTTCCATGACTGCTGTCTTTCCATCGCAAAACTGTACTTTATCTGAAAGCTGTTCCTCTCTTTCTACCTGTGTCTCATTGACTTCTTTTACCATCGCATTTAATTCCGGGACCTGAAAAATTCCGTTATCAGGGATAATCAGCACTTCATGAACGGAAGATGGGATGACAAAGTAATCACTTCCCAAACATTCCCCAATCTGTTTACGGATATCTTCCTGCAGTAACAGGGAAGCTCCATTCATCTTAGCTTTGTTTGTCAGACAGAACATTGGGTTTTCCATGGCTTCCATATCCATTTTTTCATTCAGCAGGTTTTCTGGTTCTTCACCAAAAATCATAGATTTTATAATCTCATTCATATCCATAAGTGTTGCACCACGTTTTCGATCTGCCGTCATTGCATCCGCCTGAATCTGTTCGACGGATACTCCCCATTCATTCATCATAGAAATAGTTACCGGAATACTGCCGACTCCCTCTTCATTTTCTTTCAGATTTATTGCATAATAGGCTGCAAAATCTCCGTGTTCCGTGACCACTTTGTCTGTCAGACGTTCTTCATTCCACTCCTGGTCACAGATTCTCACCTGCAGTTTTTCCTTCATTTTTTCATAATCGAAAATGTCAGGTACTCCCATTTTAATAAATTCTGCTTTATCCTGTGCTTCAATATACATGTCAACCACATCGCCAACACAAGAATCCACATCTTTTCCAATCACATATTCCAGGTAGAAGGAATCCAGATAGACTCTCGGTACGATTCTCTGATCTCCATTTGGAATTGTAATGCCAGTAAGCTTCAATCCATTATTTTTTTCTACTTCCTGAAGTGTAATTTCTGCGTCCTTGTAAGACTCTGGCAGATACTCCTTTACATTGTCTTTGACATATTCATAAAATTCTTTTCTGTTCATCATACGCTTTTACCCCTTTCTGATCATGTGATGGTTCATTCTTTTTCTGCTGACCATCTGCTCGGCTTTCTTCTGATAAGCCATCATTCTCTTTAAAGTTTTCTCCTGGTTCTTTTTTGCTTCCTGTCTTTTTTCCATTGTTTTCATCATAGTTTTCTGTTCCTTTCTTTCATTAGTTGTATTGAAAAGGGAGCCCTGATTCAGGGCCCCCTTTACTGCAAATTAATTACTTTACTATTTTCTGTTTTTCTTTTTTCTGATATAAAGTCCTGCCATACCTCCTGTGGAGATTACCAGAAGAAGGATCGGCAGCCAGATATTCGTGCTGTCACCTGTTTTCGGTGCGTTTGATACCTTCGTCTCTTCATGGGACTGTGGTGTGTCCGGTGTGTTCGGTGTTTCTGGAACTTCCGGCTTCTCATTTGTCAGATTGAAAGTAACTTCCACGACTGGCGTACTGTCATCTGCATAAGCAAATGTCACTTCATGCTTGGTCTGATCCAGGGTGTATCCATCCAGTGTCTTTGTTTCCACCAGATAATACTTGATAGCGGTATCATATTTGCCGTTCTTAAATGTGGCAATCTCATACAGCTTACTTTCTGCATGACCGGCAGCATCTGTCTTTAAGGTTTCCAGAACCTTTCCTTTGCTGTCACGGAGTTCAAATTCTACCCCTTTCAGTGGTTCTCCTGACGATTTATCTGTCTTATTGAGAATCACTTTTCCCTTGGCAGTATCATCTTTCATAGCCACTTTCTGGATTTCTCCGGTGTCTTTCACCTCAAACGTCACATCGGCTGTCAGAAGATATCCTTTCGGTGACTGCTCTTCACGTAAGGTATATTTACCGATTGGCAGTTTTTCGATATAGTGTGCTTCCTCTGTGGAAGTCCAGCTCTCTACTACCTGATCATCCTTATCGAGAATCGTCAGTTTCGCACCCGGAATCTCAGTTTCTCCTGTGATATCCGTCTTACTGATCTCTACTTTTGTCACATCATCTTTCATCTCATGCTTCTGAACCTCTGCTGTATTCTCTACTGTAAAGGTAATACTTTCTGCAGTGACATATCCATCTGCCGGTTTTGTCTCTGTCATGGTGTATTCCTTACCAACAACCAGTTCTTTGATCACATGGGATTCCTCCGTAGAAGTCCATTCATCTACTGTATTGCCATCTGAATCCGTCACTTTCAGGTGTGCACCTGGAAGTTCTTTACCTGTTGTCAGGTCTGTTTTGGTCAGCTCCACTGTGGTTGGCTGATTTTCAAAAGTAAAATCGTAGCTTACTTCTGTCTGGTCTTCTCCAGCATATTCAAAGGTAAACTCCTGTACTTCTTCTGTTGTAACAAATCCGTCCGGTGCAAAGATCTCTTTCACATAGTATTTTCCGTCTACCGGAAGATCTGCCGTAAAAGTAATCTGTCCTTTTTCATCTGTTACTCGCTGCTCGATCAAACTGTCTTTCTCAAGAAGTACCTCGCCCTTTGCATTTTTGATATCTTCACTGGTATAAAGACCGAAGACACCACCTGCAAGAACACGTTCTGTGTCTTTTTCTTTCTTCAGAACCGTAACCTTTACTTTCTGACGGGCATTCTGCCATTTTTCATCATAAGTGATGACTGGTGTATTCTGGTCCCGGTAGGAAAGGTCAACATATCTCGGCTCTCCGTCCAGCACATAACCATGGACAGTTTTTACTTCCTTCACATAGTACTTGCCAGCCGGTAGATCTCCCATCTGTGCAATACCATTGGAATCCGTAGTAATGGTTCCTACTTTTTCATCTGCTTTGAAATAATCTTCACTGACACCATCTGCCGCTTTGATATCTTCCGCAGCAAATACATCGAAAGTTACATCTGTAAGACTTCCAGTTACATATTCAAAGAGATGCTCCACAGTACCTTTTACATTGTCCAGAAGTGTCACTTTATCCAAAAACTCTCCATTTTTGTTGATGATCAGAAGTCCTGTCGGTACTTCATCTTTCATCTCTACTTTCTGAATCTCTGCGGTATCTTCCAGTGTGAACTTCACATCCGTTGCTGTCAGATAACCATAAGGTGCCATTTCCTCACGAAGGGTGTATTCCTCACCAACTGTCAGTCGCTTGATCACATGTGGCTGATCTTTTACAGAAGTCCACTGGTCCACAACATTTCCTTCTTTATCGAGAACGGTGAGTTTTGCCCCATCCAATTCCACACCTGTTGTTACATCAGATTTTGTGACTTCTACGGTTGTTGGCTGGTTCTTTTTCACTGTTTTCAGTTTTACTGTCTTCACATCCTGTCCCTGGTAAGAAGCATCCAGATTCAGAACTTCATCAGAGGATACAAATCCCGCCGGTGCTTTTAACTCTTTCACATAATACTGTCCAAGCGGCAGATCCAGCGTACATGTTGCAAGACCATCGTTATCAGAAGTCATTTCCTGTAAGAGTGTGTCTGCTTTCACGATCACTTTTCCATCCGCCTTGATATCTGCTTTGTTATAGATAGCAAAGACAGCTCCCGCTACGGTTGCCCCATTCTCTGCATCCTGTTTTTCTACCTGGATTGCAACTTTCTGTCGGTCATCGCCAACAGTCACTTCCTGTTCGATCACAGGTGTATCCTGATCTGCATAGACAAATGCGACATCTGTTCTGTCATGGTTCAGGACAAATCCTTCCGGTGCAGTCTTTTCTACTACATAGTAAGAACCAAGCGGCAGGTTATCAGCAACTGCTTTTCCGTCTTCTCCAGTCGTTACCGTTGTTACCAGTGCATCTTTTGCATAGATCAGCTGTCTGTTTCCGTTTTCATCTTTCTGGTAATCCGGTGTATAGATATTTTCAGCTGCATAGACATGAAATGATGCACCCTTCAGGTATCTTTCTTTATAAACAAAATCCTTTTTAAATCCGGTCAGCATCTCACCTTTTTTATAAATCGTCAGCTTTCCTTTTACTGGATGGTTCTCGTAATCTACCGTAATAATGGCATCTCCGCTCTCAGAATCCATCTGGTATGCTGCGTTTGCATCAACTGCAATTTCTACATAGTTCTTGTTGATTGTGTACCCTTCCGGTGCATTGACTTCCTCAATCCGGTAATGTCCGATCTTCAGATTCTTCGGCATGATCAGATATCCCTGACTGTCCGTAAAATAGGACTTATGAGTAGTTGTCACAGGATACGTTGTTACCTGTTCCACATACTTTTTGTTGTCCAGGTCATATACCTTAAATTCTGTTCCTGCAATCAAGACGGATTTCTTTGTTTCATCATCTTTTTTCACAATTTTCAGTTTTGCCTTAAACTCTTCATCCAGAAGCACTCGCCAGATCTGTGGCTCATTCGGATGATGTTCTGTGATATTCACTTCAAAATCTTCGACTGGCTTGTAGTTGTGCGGTGTTGTAGTTTCACGCACGATATAGCTTCCAAATGGTAATGGAATACTGCAGGCATATCCTTTTTCTTCTGTGAAAATCTCAGTTGCTCCATTTTCGCCACTCACTACAGGTTTGGCAGAATCAAAATCATAACTTCCGTCTGCTTTTTTTGTGAGGGAAGATTTCAGATAAACCGTAAATCCAGCTCCGGATAACAGATCTGCATCTGTCTTTCCATTGTTGGCTGCTTTAATGATCTGGAATGGCTGCTTGATGACCTGCTCACTGGAAGTGCACTCTCTTTTTACTTCTGCTGTCATATCTCCTTCATAACTGCACACAAGATCATGCTCTTCTGTATCTGCCAGGTATCCGGTCGGCGGTGTGATCTCTTTGATATAATATTTGCCAAGATATAAGCCTTTTACAGAAGCCTGTCCTTTGTCATCCGTTGTTAGAGAAGCTACCTGCTCTCCTGCTTTATAAATAGTTCCAGTTGCTCCGTCCGGATGCACGATATCTTCACGGGCGCATAATCCGTAGACTGCACCTTTCAGTGTTGCATCGCCCTGTGGCACCGCTTTTCCTGTCTCTTTATCCACTTTATAAAGATTGATCTTCGCTGTCACCCGGTCATTGCTGAAGGTATGGGCAAATGATACGGTTGCTTCTTTATCATTGGTGTAAGAAAACTTGAACGTATACACATCTTCTGTATTTCTTACATAGCCTTCCGGCGCCTGATCTTCTTTTACTGAATAGGAATATCCAATCGGAAGATCTGCTGTGAATTTTGCAGTTCCATCTGCTCCAGTAGTTGCTTTCTCAATCAGTGTTCCTTTTTTCACAACAACGGTTCCGTCTGCATTTCTAATATCATCGGATGTATACAGAGCAAAAATACCGCCTTTCAGTGGTTTCTTGGTGTCTTTATCCTGTTTTACTACAGAAACATCTGCTTTCTGTCTCTCGTTGTTAAAAGTCACATCTGCAAATACAACTTCTTTGTTCTGACCAGCATAAGTTAGAGTCACTGACTTTTCTTCGCTGCCGTTATAGAAAGAGTCCGGTGCTTTTGTTTCTTTTACCACGTAGGTTCCAAGATGCAGGTTTTTCAGTGTGACAGAACCATTCTCACCTGTTGTCAGGTTTTCTTTTACAAGGTCACCTTTGCTGTACACTTTTGTACCATAAGCAGTTACGATATCTGCCCCGGCATACACGTTATACACTGCATTTTTCTGTCTGCGGTTTTCATACTGAAATACCGTTCCATTTTCACTGACCTCTGCTCCGGTCAGAACCTGTCCTTCTTTGTAAATGGTAAGCTCTGCCAGCTGTTCCTTATTTTCCACGGTTACAGCTGAGGTCTTACTTGCTACCAGTTTTACATTTGTTGCCGTTGCATTTACTACATATCCCTGTGGTGCTGTGATCTCTTTCAGATAAACAGTATCCTGTGTCTTGATGATCGTAACAGAAGATTTTCCATTCTTATCTGTTGCCGGCATCTGAGTGATCAGCTTTGTACAAGCCTCATCGCTGTATACACCGAATACTGCACCTGCAAGATTGACATCCGCTGTATCGTCTTTCTTTACGATTTCGATCGTAGCCTGTTCAATCCAGGACACCTTTAAGCTTACATATTTTTCATCAGCAACACCTTCTCCAAATACAAATGCCAGATCCTGAACACTTGCATTCGTAGTCAATTTATATGCTGAATAATCTTTTGTAATACTTCCCTTCATTTTTGCAGAAAAAGTAGCACTTACATCTCTTGTCTGTGTCAGAGGAGCTGAGAGATAAAACGTGGTTCCTCCTCCAATTGTTACGCTTGCACCTGCCGCACTTACATTTCCAGTAGATACATTATGGAGCTTTACTCCTTTTGGTAAGTCCATTGTGATTTTCTGCTGGGAAGATGCGTTGAACTGAATGTTCTCCGTTCTCTGAACATTTCCATCTACATAAGCCTTTACATCCGGCTTTGAAAATGACATCGCTACATCTGGTATTTCCGGCTTATTCACACAATAATTATAGAGTTCTTTTGCCAAAGCCTCTCCTGTAGCATTGGTTCCGTAAAATGCATCACTACTTCCGTTGGCATATGATGCAGCCATATGAATAATGATGAATCTTTTTCCTTCTGAAAAATCCGTGTGTTTATTAGCGAAAAAACTCTCGCTTCCTGCGGCATCTGTACCGTAATAACACACTTTTGCTAACGCCTGATTGTCTCCAATCTTTGTAATTGTATAATTTCCAGATCCAGGTCCTGGCTTTGCTGGCTGTACACAATACGCAATTGCTCTGACGCTTCCGTAGCTGATATAGTACGGCTCTGTCAGATAGGTTCCAAGATTATAATCTGCATATCTATACAGTGGTCCTTTTTCAATTGTTACCTGCTGTGTACTTCTTGCTGAATAAGCCGAAACTGCTTCAAATGTTGCAATCTCTCCTTCTTCCATAGCCTCAAGATCCACACCTTCGTCTCCTGCCTGTTCCAAAACATCATGAAGCTCTAACCCTGATTCTTCATCATAGGTATCCTGATTCTGTGCCTGCTCTACCAAATCATCAAATTCATCAGCGTCAATATCGGTAATCTCCGATTCTGCTTCTGAATCCTCCGCTTCTTCTGTCTGCTGTTCACTGCCAGCTGTTTCGGATTCAGTCACTGCTTCACTCCCTGCAGCCTCTGTCTGTACTTCTGTTTCTTTCTCACGCACAATCAGGTTTCGGCTGATCTGGTACTTCGGATGCTCCTGATTTACCGGTTCCACATAATAGACCGCTTTGTAAGTGTCCGCATGATCTGTCGTAAAATCCTCATTCTTTTTGTTCTTTGCTTCCTCAAATGTGACTTTGACCTTGTTATCATCCTTGATTTCCAGTCCTGTGTAGTCTGATTTCACATCAAATACACTGCCTGTTTCGATTTCATAATCTTTGGCAGTCACCACCTCATCTTCATCCAGAAGGTCTTTCACTTCCTCATAAAGTGGAGGTTTTTCCTCTGGCCGGATCTCCGCTGCATATGCCGTCATCGGAGACAGCACTGTACTAAGCATTGTCATGCCTGCCAGCAAGCCAGATACTACTTTTCTAAAATTACCTTTTTTCTTCATACTAAGGTCCTCTCTTTCATAATATTTGTATTAAAACAGACAGTCCTTAGACTGCCTGCAATACACTACTTATCGTTGCGGAAAACTCAGATTGAACTGCACATTTCCCTCGCCGGGATCAACCATTTCCACAGTTGCTTCATACTGTCTCCCTGTTTTTCTTGATACCAGATCCTTATAATGGATTTTTCCTTTAGACAGGAACTTCTTTGCTGTCGTCTTATCCATCCTTTTCCCCTGGCTTGCAAGGAATTTATCATTCTTCCACAAGGTAAAAGCACAATTCCGGTCAGAACAGTAAAAGTTTACTTTTCCTTCCCGGACATCAGCTCCACAACGGGGACATTTGCCAATGACTTCTCCTTTTGCCTTTCCCTGAAACTGCTCTTTCTTTTCTTCTGAAATTCCCTGGTATCTGGCAACCAGTTCCTGCATCAGCTCTGTAATCCCATTTAGGAATTCATCTGCTGTCTCTGTATTCTGGGCAATGTGGTTCAATGCCATTTCCCACTCTGCTGTCATCTTCGGAGATTTAATCTCGTCCGGTAGGACCGTAATCAATACATTTCCATCATCCGTCGGCACCAGATTTTTCTTTTCCCTTTTCACAAAGCCAGACTGAATCAGTTTTTCAATGATTGCTGCCCTTGTTGCCGGTGTGCCAAGTCCTTTCTTTTCTGTATCTTCGGTCAGTTCTTCATTCCCTGCACGTTCCATCGCAGAAAGCAGGGTATCTTCTGAAAGCTTTTGTCAAGGGGGTGCATGGATATTTTTCATATTACTTACGCAGATTCTCTCTCTGCTTCTGCCTGAATAATGCGTTTCAATCTGTCCTCAGCAGTCAAACCGCTACTATGGTCAAAAAACACTTTGACTTTATAATTTGTTTTGCCTTGCTTAATCACAAAAACTCCATCCGGTTTATTTTTCTCCGAATGGTTATTTGGGGTGGGTAGTGTACTGTTCACAATATTTGTCATACGATATTCCTCCTACTTAAATGAAAAAAGCCCGACAAGGAAAGGTCTGACAACGAAGTTCCGACAACGGACATCAGAAAACCTTTTTTCTTTATCGGGCGATACTATCTTTTTACTATTTCCTTTTTCTTTATAATATTGGTTGTCATGGTTGTCAGAGAGGGAAAAGTGCCGCAATATCAAGGCTTTCGGGATTTTTGCCCGACAACCAGACCGACAACCGGCTCGACAACCGAAGCGACAACGGGCTTTTATTTTTGCTTCAACCATTCTTCCGGAAGTCCTAACTGTTCCATTTCCTCTGTCGGGATTTCCTGAAAACCATCCATGCTGTTGTCAGGCTCGTTGTCATTCCTGATACGCTCCCAGCCCTTTTGTCGGCGGTAAGGCTCTGGAAAATACCTCGGATTGCTGAACGCCCTCCAGCCTGTGACAGTGTTATTCATAATGTCGTTGATCTCTCGCAGCTCCCATTGTTTCGGTTCGTCATAATCATGCCCCAGTGCTTCCTTGTAAAGCTGCTTAGAGCAGACTATGCTGCCGGAATAGCGTTCCAAATAGTCTAAAATCTGTCCTGCCTTTGTGTCCTCCGGCATAAAGTCCTTTTGGTGGGCTTTCAGATAAGCGTTCATAGCCGGACTGAATCTCAGACGGAAATTGCCGCTTCTGTAAATCTCCATAGCTTCTGCCCACATCTGATTGATATACTCTCTGGAAGCCTGTTCATCCTCCAAAATATGAACCTCAGCCCTTTCAGGATAGACCATAACCGGAACGAAGCGGCGGTTGCCTGTTCGGTCAAGGGGAAGAAAGTCAAGGGTATTAGAAGAACCTCCAAACACACATTGTCGTTTTCTGTCTGCCGGATGTGTTTCATAGGGTATCTTATAGGTTTCCTTTTGTCGGCTCAGAAAGGACTTGATTTCTTCAATGCTCTTAGCGTTGGCGGTTGCAATCATTTCCGACATTTCAATAATCCAATGCCCCTGCATTTTGCGGTACACATTTTCATCATCCAGCTTTTTCAAGTCATCAGAGAACCAATCATCATTGACCGCAAGCAAACGGAAGAAAGAGGACTTTCCGGCTCCCTGACCGCCTACAAGACAGAGCATTACCTCAAATTTACACCCCGGCTTAAAGGCTCGTGAGATAGCACCCAGCAGAAACAACTTCAATGCTTCATAGGTGTAATCATCTGTATCAGAACCGAGAAAGCGGTGCAGACAGAAGCGTATGCGTTCTGTTCCGTCCCATTGCAAGGCATTGAGAAAATCACAGACAGGGTGGTAACGATTTTCATTGGCAATAACCGCAACTGCGTCTATGATTTTCTTCTCTACGGTCAATCCATAGTTTTCTTCAAAATATAGGAGCAGATATTTCACATCCACATCCGTCAATGTCGGGCTGTCACGATACCAACCGAGGGGCTTCACAATGTCGATTCTTTCGGTCAGAAGATTTTTTCGGATAGCCCCTTTCAAAAGTGGGTCATATTGCAGAACACGCTTATAATTTGCGGCAGTATTATAAACCTTACCTTTCTCGCTCTGCTCTAAGCTGTTTCGGATTTCTTCTACTGTGCATGGTTCTGTCTGCTGACAGTTCTGCAATTCGCTGTTCAAGTTTTAACACCTCCTCCTAATATATAAGTGTAGGGTTTCAGTACCCAACAGCCAGTTGGGACTT
>ENA-OWZL01000147-OWZL01000147.1-human-gut-metagenome-genome-assembly--contig:-NODE-147-length-22765-cov-11.0846_pt1 | contig 22765 bp, 21 predicted proteins | sample MGYA00249257_ERZ652109 | MGnify/ENA primary metagenome ERZ652109 (study PRJEB26925, sample SAMN05827267) | human gut metagenome | biome: ENVO:2100002; feature: ENVO:00000062; material: ENVO:00002003...
CAGATGTGTATAAGAGACAGATTTATGGAGATATTGGGAGAAGTTATGCGTATTGATTATAATTTGGTGTTAAAAAAATACATCATGCAGAATACTAGAATAGCAGATCTTTCAAATTTAGGTGAGACAATGTAGAAATTTGTTTAAATTATTGTATATGATAATTACATTTACGAGCAGAACGGTTTACATAAAAATTAAGAAAAATATTAAAGAGTAACGCAGGAGGTTGCAAATATGGAAAGAAAATTAAATTTTGATAAAATGGTATATGGAGATTTTTGTCAAAGATCTCATCATAATGTAGGGTGGGATGAAGATGTAGAAAATTTTGAAAAGGAAATCTTAGAGGCACTAAACGAAATGGAAGAATAAATTTTATTTCATTTTAAGGGTGCAAAGATAAAAATGTAATGTGATTTATCATATAAATAAAAATTGGAGAATTTTACATTAAGAAAATATCTGATGAGTTCTAATGACTATGTTAGAGGGGCAAAATGCTAAGAAAGTGAATAATCCAATTTTTAATTATTCAAATGTAAACTGTTCTCAAAACCGAAAGCAATCCAGAAAAATGGAGGCTTTCGGTTTTTTTAGGTAAACGTGAATATTCTTGTGCGGGAGTACCGCTGTTCCGGAGGGAACGGAAACCGCTAATCCAGCGGCAGGAAACCGTTGTTCCGTAAGTGCTTAGTTTCGGGGTGGATTTTATCCACTCCGTTTCTGCTTTATAATTGTAGCTAGGAAACGCAAGCGTTTTACTGTAAACGCAAAATAGCGAGTACCTTGACATTTTTAGGCGGCTGCTTTGCAGCCACCGATATTTAAGCTTTACGGATCCCTGCCGGAAGTTTTTCTGACCAGGGCAGAAGATCTTCCAGAAAAGAACAATCCTTATCATTCATGTGTTTCGGAATCTCTTCCAGGAGATGCTGCACATAATCAAAAGGTTTCAGATTATTGGCTTTTGCAGTTTCTACAATACTGTAAATGATTGCGGAAGATTTGGCTCCATGGATCGTATCGATCATCTGCCAGTTCTTCTTTCCGATACAGAAACCACGGATTGCCCTTTCGGATGCATTATTATCGATCGGAACATCTCCATCTGTAAGAAATACCCGGAGATATTTTTCCTGATTCAGTGCATAGCCAACAGCATCACCAAATTTATCCTTCTTGGACACATTTATAGTTTTTAGGTACGCAAAAAACGCATCCACAAGTGGTTTGATAACCGCCTGCCGTTGCTTAAGCCGTTCATCAGAAGAAAGGTCCTTCAGCTTCCCTTCTTCCCGATAGATTGCCTGAATCTGTTTCATCAAAAGAAATGCATTGGATTCCTTTTGATAGGATTTCGAAATCAGCTTTAAGGCTTCATCAAATCTGCGGCGACAGTGCACCCAGCATCCGGCAATGGTCAGTTCTTCCAACTCTTTTTCTAAAGTATGGTAGACCTGGTAACCGTCTGTTACACAGATGCCGTCGTACCCTTTTAGGAATTCCCGTGGATGGGATGCATTTCTCGTCTGCTGGTATTCATACAGGACAATCTGCCGTTTTTGATACAAATGTCCGGAACGGTATACCCACATCCAGCTTTTGCTTCCGGCTTTGCGCCCGTCATGGTTTACAAGCACCGGCGTTTCATCTGCCTGGATGACGTGGTAGAAATACAATTCTTTATGAAGATAATCATAAAGGATTGATAGATATTCCTCTGCCAAATGTATGCACCAGTTTGCCATGTTCTGCCTTGTGATCTGCAGGCCATAACGCTGGAATTCCTGCTCCAATCGATAGAGAGGAACTGCGTTCACATATTTTCCATTGATGATCGCAGCACCCAGAGATGGTGATACCAGACTCCCATGCAGTAACGTCTTTGGATGGTCTGCTTTCACCATGTGTTCATCTGTTTTGCTGGCATACACACCGATGTGATGTTCTTCTACTTCTACCTTCGCAGGTACGAAATGATATTTTCTGGAAATGGCATCCGGTAACTGTTTCCAACCCCTGACACCGAATTCCGCTTCCAATTCCTCCGCGGACAGATAATGGTCGATCCGTCTGACCGGAAGCCCGGAAAGATCTGCTTCTTTCTTTCCCTTACGCTTCGGCTGCTTTGGAGACTTCAGTTCCAGATCCTCAGGCTCTGCCGCATTAAGATCACAGACTGCTTCTGCTTCATTGAAAAAGACAATCGTTCCGTTTACTTCTCGAAAACAGATCTGACTGGTATCTTCCATTTTTTCAGAAGACCTGCCAAAACGGTTCTGCTTACCAAGGATCACCTGTTCCATCAGAAGCTGCATTTTTTCATTCGATGCGTGAAGCTCCTTTGTTAAAGCATTCAACTGTTCCTGCTGTTGTAAAAGAAGCTGGATAAGAAACGACTTATCAACGTTATTTAATTGTTCCTCCGTATAATTGACTGCCATAACCAAACCTCACTTTCCTAAGTGGTATTATAGCAGAATCAACAGTTTTTGGCTATTTTTGCATTCTGTTACCTTCGTTACTTTGACGGTGGATAACAGTCATGAATACCTGAAGATAAAAGCCAGAATTTCAGATATTTATGACTGTTATCCACAATCTGAAAAGTTTTGGAATCCAGAGTATCATAGAAACTCACAGAAAACTTTCAGGATGTGAATAACTTTCAATTTTATATTGCACTGGGTAACCCGGTGTGGATGAAAGTGATTTTATTTTCTATGTTTTGCACAAATCATAAGGAGAATCCAGGATCAGGAACTTCTTCTATGGGATGTCTGGCAACGATTTCCAGACCCTGCATCAACATTCGATACTGGTCTGTGCTGATCTCCAGCGCTTCCTCCTGTGTACGAGGCCATCGGAAGTTCCCATTTTCAATCCGCTTATACAGCAGCACTTATTCGAGTTCTTAGATAAGTACTGTTATACAAAAGACTGGATGTTTTATCTGGAAGATACCGTTGGCCAAGGAACAGTTCCGAGGTAAAACCTATCACCTGGCAACAATTCGACTGGCTCATGTCAGGTCTTGAAATCGAACAGCCAAAGGCACTTGCATCAAATGGGAATTGAATATTCCGGATGGTTTTACATCAGCTGTCCAGTGATATGGAAATCACTTTTTAGATCTGCTTTTGTGCATACCGAATTATAATTTCCGCTGGGACATTGGTAAAGACTGCTACGCACCGCAGATGCGGCAAGGTCTTGACCAATCTCCCGGCAGAAATGGATAGGTCATCAAGCACAAAATAGGTGATTTCCGAGTACCGGAACTCTGATTTCCAATTTTTCGGATTTATGATTTCTCAACACAAGAATATCCAGGAATCAAGACCCATTGGGTGAAACCATATATCCAGACAACCATAGATTCTGATCTCAGCCAGAAACTTAAAAATATCCTTAACGAGGAATTCAATTCGGCTCATCCAGATGCTGCCTGGTGTTCAGATATCATGTATATTTGGATATTTGAAGGATTTGTGCATCTTACTAGTGTGATTGAATCTGTATTCAAGAAAAATCATTTCCTGGGTATTGAGTGAGACGCTGAAGGTATCTCACGTAGTGGAATATGTTGAAAAAAAAACGTGTCAGAAATGTTGAAAAACCGTTGATTTTTCACTGCGACAGAGGATGTCAGTACGTACCGGAAGCACTTAAAAAAGCAACCAGAGGTATGATTCATAGTTATTCAAAGAAAGCATATCCATGAGACTATGCCTGTATAGAATCTTTTCATGCACTCTTGAAAAGAGAATTGATCGGTTTAAAATTTTTAATTATGCACATGCATATAAGCTGATTTTTGAATACATCGAAATATTTTACAATACCGTGCGCATTCACAGTCACTGTGGAAGAAGAAAAACCAGTCGAACTCATAGAACCTGAAATCGTAGTTTCTGCAAAGAAAAGTCGTAAAAAGAGACAAACTTTAACAGAACAGTTCAAAGATATCCAGACCAGACAAGTACACTCTGACAGATGAAGATAAACTCTGTTCGTTATGTTTTGTTCAGATGCTTTCGATTGGCACAGAAGTAATCCGTAACGAGATTGTCTATACTCCTCTAAAACTGGAACGTATTGAATATATCGCGACTACTTATACATGTTCTGAATGCAAGGATACCGAAGAACATTTTGAACTATTCAAGGTTTAAAAATATACTGTTAAAGGTCAATAGCTTAAAAAATAAAAAGATATTGTTATAATAAATTCGATTGAATCATTATGAATTCTAAGGTGTTTAATAGGAGTAGCTGTTTGTCAGGTGGAAGTTTTTCAGAAAGAAGCTTTATTTGTTCAGAAATAGAAGCTGTTTCTGGGGTAACGAAAATATCGCAAAGAATGTCCTGTGGTGTTACATCTAAGGCATTGGCAATACTACAAACATATTCAATCGAAACGGTAGAGGAACCTTTTTCAATTCGGTTCATAAAACTAGATGAAATATGAATAGCTTGGGCAAGATCATACTGTGTTAATCCTTTGGAAATGCGTAAGCATCTAATACGTTCACCAATTTGCATGTTGAAACCTCCTTTGCTTCCTTCTTCCATTTTAGCAATAGTATTCACAGAAATAAATTTACGTATTCGCAATACATTTACAAATACGAAACGTTGATATACTATGGAAATAAAGGAGGTTGTAGTAGAATGTTATATAACGGTGTTGAGGTTCAGACCATTAAATTGGTTCTTTCAGGAACAGAGAGTACAGGCATATCTAGTAAACAAGTTCTATTGAATTGTATTGTTTATCTAACGGAGACATATAGAGAAAGTCGAGAGTTTTCTTATTTAGAAAAAGCTGTTTGGCATATGTATGCATATTTGGAATTGGGATTTTCCTATGCAGACGGAGAAGAAATTTTTCAAACAGTTCTTGATTTTTTATGTTTAACCCGTGAAGAAGTGTTTCCCATTCAATATTTTGGAAAAAAAGTTGCATTAAATAAAAGCGCAATACGGAAGATTTTAGGAAAGTGGAATCCAAAGTTACATTCCATGAAAGTGTCGGAGGCAGTGAATGACATCTTAGGGAATATAAAAAATAAGAATACAGGGACATACATCTATCATTCTGGAAAAATCATTAGCAAAAGTGACAATGAGAACTTATGGGAGAAAACATTTAAATTATATATTCAAGAAGAAGCAATTCTTTATGACGTGAATAAGAAAGAATACTACACATTTTGAGGGGAATAGACATGATAAGAATAGGAATTGTCGATGATGAAGAAATCATGAGATTGAAGATTCATCAATGTATAAAGGAGATTTTAAAAGAGCAGGAGTCAGTAGAAATCAGAAGCTATGATTGTGCGGAAGATTTTTTAGAGGAGGTCCAGAAAAAGACACATTTTGATATTCTGTTTTCAGATATTCAGATGCTGGAAATGAATGGATTAGAGTTGGGAAAAAGATTACAAAAAGATATGCCGAATCTTTATATCATCTATATTACTGCGTATATGGAATATGCGGTGGAAAGCTATAAGATTAGTGCGTATCAATATATATTAAAAGAGGATATGGAGATACGCTTGCCACAGATTACACGTAAATTATTAAATCAAATACAACATGAGTATGCACAATTCCGTGTTGTAGGAACAAATGGGATACAAAAGAAAATATATTTTAGAGACATTATATATGTGTATAAAGGGAAAGAAACAAAATATGTGTATTATGTGACGACAGAAGGAGAGTATAAGGAGCGGATTTCTTTAAATCAGGTATGGGAGCTTTTAGAAGAAAATGGGTTTCTAAAGATAGAACGTGCGTACCTAGTGAATGCTAAACACATTTTGAAATTGGAAGGAAATAAATTATTCTTAAGTGACCAGAGTCAACTTTCCATTAGTCGCTATCGGTTAAAAGAGGTGAAATTAGATATTGCGAAATATTGGGGAGGTAGATAGATGCTACAAGCATTTACAGGAAAAGTGTTATTATTGTTTTTATCCTTGTGGGAAATATGGATGTACTATCAGTTTTTATATGCTACATGTATTGAAAAGACCCAGCTATTAAAGTGGCAACGAGTGGTGATGCAAATTAGCATTTGGAGTATAGGAATACTATTTGCGATTAATCGGAACATTTTATTTTTTTCACATGTTATGTTTCTTTTGGGCATTATTTATCTCATACTGATTCTTTGGATGGTAGAAAAAAAGGATTTTATTTTTCTGGCAAGTATAACAATCATTTATTTCTCTAGTGTTGCATTGTTAGATTTTTTCTTTGCTTTTTTAGGGATGTGCATGATAGAAGATATGTTTGCTGAAAATATTTATTTTTCAGGACATCAGATAGAAAAAATTGTAATCTATTTTTGTAGTAGAAGTTGTGTTGCGTGTATTTTAAATGGTATTAAAAAATATGGAGCAGAAAAAAGTATTGACAGATTTAAATACATTTTTTTAGTGATTGGGGTATTCTTTTCTATTTTGGTGAGAGGCTATCAAGTGATTATTTCAGATATGGCAATGGGAAGACGAGAATTGCAAGGAAGTAAATCGCTAGTTTCTATGTCAGTGGTAATTGCAGTACTTATTTTTTTGATGATCTTATGGGTGAAAAATAGAATTCTTCAAGAAGAAAACAATACTCTTGTGATGGAGGAACAATTACAGCATCAAAAATATTGTGAAATGGTAGAGGTTATGGAACAAAATCGAGAATTGATCCATGATACAAAGCATCATTTTCTGGTTGTTCAGGAATATCTTAAAAATGAGGAATATGAGAATCTGCAGAAGTATATAAAGCAAATAAGTGACGAATTCCAAAGAACAGTACCTAAGGTCTATACAGGAATTAAAATCTTAGACTTTATCTTGGAACAAAAAAGAGTGGTGGCACAAAAATCAGGTATTCGATATGAAATAGATACCATGTTATTGACTGGAATTCCAACAACAGAGCAGGAGACGTGTGCCCTATTTGGTAATTTATTAGATAATGCAATAGAAGCATGTTGCTTGGTAGAAACAGAAGAAAAATGGATTGAAATTCAGATCAATCAGAGCAATCAGTTACTTTCAATAGAAGTGCTTAACACGTTTGAAATACCTTGCATAAGAAAACAAGGTGTTTTTGAAACGATAAAAGAAGAAAGGAGCGTGCATGGATATGGGATAAAAAGTATGCGGAGAATAGTAGATAAACATCAAGGGCTTATTACATATGAAGAAAAAGAAAAAATATTTATTACTAAAATAACATTTTTTAATGTGTAAGTGTTGGATTCAAAGGAGAAATGAAAAATGGCAGATGGTAGAGTTTTAGAAATGTATGCGGGAAATTTATTGGAAGAAATGCAGGAGATCCAAAAAATCATACCAGAAGATCAAGAGAATGAATTAGTATCTTCACATACTGTGGGATGTGGTGCGTTTTTGACAATTTATTGTTGTTAAGATATAGAAAAATTCTTATGAGCAGAGTGTGGTGAAAAAGCATTCTGCTCATTTTATATGTACATTTATAGAGTGGCGGAGGAAGAGAGACATGAATTTAAAAAAATCGTATTATTTGTCGGAGCGAATATATGAAACAATGAATTGTGAAGAAAAACAGTCCGAGGCAAGAAAGGAATATTGGAGAAATCTGTTGGGAGAAACAATGTTCGATCAGATGTATAGAGAGAACATCAACTTTTATGGATATGTGAATGGAAATGGGTGTGCAGTTAGAGATAATGTGAAATTAAAGAAACGTTTTATGGAATTTTATAATAGCATGATTTGTCTGGAACCGAACTTACAAGTAGAACAGAAATTAGATGAAAGTATTGAGTTTTCACGATTTTATGATTCTTTTTTACAATATGGACGAGCACTATTTGTAAAAACCATAGGAAAAAATTCTGATGTGATTTCTGAGCACGTATATCAAAGCTTGCAGATGTATTTGGCAAATATATTGCAAGAAGTATGCCTTAGAATATTGATTGCAGAAATGCATCAGCATAAACAGCAGAAAAAACTCCAAGGAAAAGATGAAAGAGAAAAGTATGAGTTTTTTCATTCAGAGATAGTGGGAACCAGTGGTTTCAAAGAAGAATTGTTTGAAAAATATCCAGTTTTATGGAGATGTATCGAAGAAAAAATCCATCAAGCTGTTGGATATTACGTTGAAATAGTAGAAAATTTTGTAGATAACAAGATAGAGATTCAGAAGAAATTTTGTACAGGAATTTCTATAAGAAGGATTACGAATATAAAATCAGGGTTGTCTGATGTGCATAATCAAGAAAAAAGTGTGGTAGTGGTTACACTGGATGATTCTTTGAATTTATTATATAAGCCAAGAAGTATGGAAAATGAACTGGGATTTTTGAATTTGTTAGAATGGATATCTGATAAGGTGGGACTAGATTGTTATAAATATCCTATCCTATCTTATGAGAATCATAGCTGGTGCAGTATCGTGAAACACGAGAGCTGCGATACGGAAGAACAAGTAAAAAGATATTATCAGCGTTTCGGGATACAACTTGTTTTAGTATATTGTTTGGGAACAAGAGATCTGCATTTTGAAAATGTGATTGCATCAGGGGAATATCCAGTGTTGGTCGATTTGGAAGCTCTGAATTATGGAAAAAGGGAACATAACACAGATGGGATAAAAGATGTTATGAATCAGCATTTGGTAGATTCGGTATTATGTTCGGGGCTTCTTCCTTATGCCTGGCAAAATTTAAATATCGATAGTAGTGGGATTTCAGGAAAAGGTGGGCAGAAATATGGCTTTAAAATTCCGGTAATCGTTAATAGAAGAACAGCAAATATGAGAATCGAATATCGATATCCTGAGACAAAAGCGGTTCAAAATTTAGTAAAAATAAGAGGGAAGGACTGTGATCCGATTCAATATATACAGGATTTATTGGATGGATTTGAACAAGCGTATGTAAAAATTTTGGAAGATAAGGAAGAATTATTACAAAGGTCATCTTTTCTACAGAACTTAAAGAGCCGATATGTGGCAATGAATACGCAGCAATATAGTATGCTGTTGTCTGCTTCTTATCATCCCAGTGTGATGAGAGACGGGGCGGAAAGAGAAACTTTATTCTATTCATTATGGAAAGGGAGAAATGGAACGGAACAGGAGGTTGTGGACAGCGAGATTCAAGATTTATTAAATGGAAATATTCCTTATTTTTCCTGTTCAGTGTGTGGGAAATATTTGATACATGATGGAAAAGAAATTGATAATAAGCATTTTTCCAAGACAGCATGGGAAGTGTTCATCGAGAAAATCAAAAAAATGAGTGTTTCAGATATGAACGTACAAAAAGAATATATTCGAATGTCAATTGAACTTTTCTCGGGAAATCGATGTAATTATGAAAATCATGTATATTCTATGGATGATAAAAAGTGGAAGGAAAGAAGAAATCAACTTGAGAAGGTTACGATAAAACAATTAGAAAATAGAATATTACGGCATGCAATATGGAATCAAGAGAAAACACAGGTAAATTGGTTAACCACCCAGTTATCAGATAAAAATGGTGAGAGTTGGAGACTTTTGCCAATGAATCATTATTTATATAGTGGTCTTGCAGGAATGTTACTTTTATTCTATGAACTAAAAACGGCGAAGAGGCCACAGGCAATGAAAGTGTATGATACATTAAAAAATGAAATGTTTACATACACTGAAAATGGGATATGCTCTTTCAAAAATTTAGATTCCAGTAAGACAGGACTTTATGAAGGAGAGGGATCCATTGTTTATGCCTATTTGTGTTTATATAAAAGAAGCAGCGAACAGATTTATCTACGATATGCTGAAAAGCATTCCGAAATTGTTAGAAAATTACTGAAGCAAGATCAGAGATATGATCTATTATCTGGGAATGCAGGAGCAGCGTGGAGTTTTTTACTGCTTTATGGTAGTACGGGAAATGCGATGTTTTTGCAAGCCGGAGAAGAAGCAATTCAAATCTTATTAAAATCAGCAGAGGAACAAGTACAGGGGATTGGATGGAGAATACAAAAAGAAATTCCGCCAATGTCCGGCTTAGCTCATGGGAATAGTGGGATTTTAATTCCGATTCTTGCATTGAGTAAGTATACAGAACGAACTATGTATGAAGAAATTGCAGATAAGATCTGGAACTATGAAAATTCGTTGTATGATCCGGCAATAAATAATTGGAAAGACACCAGAGAACAGGGGAAAGTAGTATCTTCTAATCCTATTGGATCAGTAGCATGGTGTCATGGAGCGGCTGGAGTTTTGTATTCCAGAATTCTGTGTTATGAGTTTGTAGAGGATAAAAAATGGAAAAATAGATTGGAACTGGATATCAAAAGAGCTTATAAAAAATTGAAGGAGTATTGGAAAAGAGATAGTGATTCTCTGTGCCATGGTAATTGCGGGAATTTGTTGATTTTGAAAATCGCTCAGAAAAAAATGAAAGAATATGGGATATCAGTTGAAAGAGAGTGGGATGTCGAGTTAATGAAAAATGCGCTGGAAGAACAAATTGTTCATTTATTACCGCAAGAACAAATAAATTTTGGATTTATGAACGGGTATGGAGGGATACTTTATAAGTGTTTACAGGATATCCATGCTACTGAGAGTCATATAGAATTAATTTGATTTCTTATTGTGCAGCGGTAAAAAGTGTAAATATAAGGGATGAGTTGATATTTAAGGACAGAAATAGATATATCAAGGTCTATATGTTGAACAAAAATAAAAATCAAGTAAAATGAAACAAAAATAAGGAATAATTCTGGCATAGAAATTATGAGTTATTGTTGATAATTGGAGTGTTAGAAATTCTTTAGAAAAAGTAGTAAATAAAATTTGTAGTAAAGGAGGAAATGATTATGAAGAAAGGAATAGCTCTTATTTTAGGCTTAACGATTTGGGTTTCGGGAACATCTACAGTAATGGCAGAAGAAAATATATCGGAAGTTAACAGTGTGTATACATGCCAGAATACATATGAAAGTAGATTGCCCTTAGAAGTGACGTATGATATTACGTTAGGTGAAATAGAAGAAGACATTTTGAATTATATTGCATTTAATAAATTGGATGTAGTTTATGGAAGTGACCAATATCTTGAATTATTAAACGAATTTACATTTTATCCAGCAGATAATCTTGATGACTATATGATAAAATATTATAGCGCATATGCATCAGTTTATAGATCTACTGAAGATATAAAATTAGAGTTGGACAAAACGATAAATGATATTAGAAATGAGAATATTCAGGAAGAGATTCAAATGAAGAAAGAGCTCTTGCAGATAGTAGGAGTTGAGCCGGCAAAAGTGACGTACAATGTGGCTGGGGCACAAAAATACGCAGCAGATTATGCAATGGTTAATAATTATAAGTATCCAGAGTATGGTTCTGATTGTACAAATTATGCTTCCCAGATTATACATGAAGGTGGTGGTTTGCCTACGACATCTCAATGGAATATATGGACAGGTACTGGAACGTTGGCATGGAAGTCTTGGGTAAATGTTGGAGCATTTTGTACATATTGGGGAGAGGTGAGAGGAAATATTGGTAATACTTGTAGTACATTAGCAAAAGTAAATCAATATGCTGAACCGGGAGATTTTCTTGTATGGAGAAATCAGTCAACTTTAGAATATGAGCATACACAATTTGTACAGTCTAAGACTAATGGTGAGGTTTATTGTTCACAACATTCTATGCCTTATTATAATAAGCGATTAAATAGTAGATATACAGAAAGTTCATTCAAAGGGAACATAGTTTATCAGCTAGACTTTACATAGAGAGAATTATAAAAAATAGTTAAAATGATAAGAAAGGGGGAGAGAGTAAAAAATGAAGAAAAGAAAAGTTAGAATCTTGGTTGCTATAATACTAATGGGGATAGTAGTATATGTCTCTCCACCGATTATGTTTGTTAAAGGCGCACCTATTTTAGGAAACAAGTGTAGTTCTTATAAAGAAAAAATAGGTAAAAAGATATATTATGCTACAGATTTCGAGAATTTTTACATTTTAAATCTGAAGTTTTGGGAAAAACTGGAAATAGAAAGGTTGTTTGCAAATGAAAATCATAGTATTGATGTAGAAAAAAAACTTCCCGTACTTTATACGATAAAGCATATTCCAAATGAGAATGACTCATATAGCTTCCGAGTAAAAAGAATGACGTCATGCTGGTATTTTGATTATTATGCAAATCCGAATTCCCCAATTTGGAGATAAAAAACATTTAAAATATTGTATAAGTATCCTTGCAACAGTGTACAAAGGGAACATAATAAAAAACTTAATAATGGACCGCCGATCTTACATATGATACCGCCCTATCGAGACTATGGGCGGTATTTTTGTATCCAGGCAGGGAAAGGAGGAACCATGCGATCGGGTCTGATGAAACATCAGGCCCATTTTTTTATACCCAAAACAGGGTAAGCGCCTAATTTTAGGGTGGATGGCATCCACCAGATACTCATTCTATAATGATTGGTAGGAAATGCAGGAATGCTAGCATTTTACTCTATTTCTAAAAGGAGCCCCATCATTATGAATAAACGAGTTTGTAAAGACGATCAAATAAAACTTATCATGGAATGCCGCTAAAGTGAACTTTCCGATTACCAATGGTGTGAACAGAATGGTATTCATCCGGGTACCTTTTATAATTGGGTAAGTAAACTCAGGAAAAGCGGATACTCATTGACAGATGCTTCTAAGAGATCTGAAATGAAACCGGCTGTTCAGGAATGGAAGTCGTAAAAGTTGATTTGATCGATTCTATTCCTGAAGCAGAGCAAAATGTTGAGACTTTTCTCAAAACTCTAGCAATGGTAATCTTGGTCCTATGTCAAGAAAAAGTACAAATTAAATGTAACCAATTTTCTCTGTTCTGAGCGAAGTTTAACTTGCTATTTTTATTGCATTCTCCTCGATGTTTTCAAGATATTGTTCCTCATATTCATTTGAAGACAAATATCCACAATGACTGTGAATGCGCACGGTATTGTAAAATGTTTCGATGTATTCAAAAATCAATTTATGTGCATGTGCATAATTAAAGATTTTAAACCGGTTGATCCATTCTCTCTTCAAAAGTGCATGGAAAGATTCGATACAGGCGTTATCCCATGGATATGCTTTCTTTGAATAACTGTGAATCATACCTTTGGTTGCTTTTTGAAATGCTTCCGATACGTACTGGCATCCTCTGTCGCAGTGGAAGATCAACGGTTTTTCAACATTTCTGACACGTTTTGCTTTTTCAACACATTCCACTACGTGGGATGCCTCCAGCGTCTCACTCGTAAGCGCACCATAGCGTAAACGCTCAATAGCAAGTACCTTTCTTTAAATTTTGCTGTTTGAGATAATAGTCTAAAAAGTTAAGTCAAAATAGTATGAAAAGTTTAATACTCAACTTTTTGCATATCCAATGACAAACAAATTTAGCAGCATTCCGCATACACATATGGAAATGGCGGTTTTCATACGCCTTTTGGTAAAGACATTGGTCTCAAATATTTAGTGACCTGTCTACGCACCGACTATGAGGCGTTTTCCCATATGTACAAAGTTCTTGAGCCTATGAATAGAAATTTGATTCTACTGATCAATATAGAATGAATATTTGGTCACCTAAAATAGATTTACCATTTGAGGTCTAAATAGTGCGTATAGTGGACTGAATCTTGAACAATAAAAAAGAAAGTACTAAAGTGAAAGTAGTTAGAAGTGAAGAATAAGATTTAAGAAAGAGGGGGGGAAGATGGTGCTAGAATAAGAAAAAACAAATTTAAGAGTGCGAATGAAAGGAGAAAGGGTATGTACAAAAAGCAATTTTTAAAAATTGGAAAAAGAAAATTATCAAGTGGTGTTTTGATAGGTTTGATGCTTCTAGGGATGTTGTCAGGAACAGTAATGGCAGGTAATACAACAGATACATTTTATTCTTATGAAGCGTCAGGTGGAGTGTGGGGACAGACAGAAGTTCGGGCAAAGCAAGATGCCACATCTGTATATGTATTTCATAAAGGAAATTATCCGGCATATTTTGGCGTGTATAGTGGTTCCACAAATTATACTGTTGGTTCTCCATTTGCTTATGCCCCAATGGGAGTAGCAACCTATATTCCTAATATGGTTAAAGAAAATAATTTGAATGAATGTTATTTGGTAATACAGCCAGCGAATACGGCACCAGCTACTTTGTATGGATATTGGAGTCCGGATAGTATTTAAGGTAAAAACTGTCCCTATATTTAGGGGCAGTTTTTGGTTAGGAGGAAGGAAACGGATGAAAAAGCTAATGATTTCGGTCATAACGATTTTATTCACCGGAATTTTAATTGTAGTTTGTATGCGGTATTTTCGAGGTGGTACAGTTACAAATCAAGAGATTCTGACAGATGAAGAAATTCATGGAACGGTGGGGATGGATACTTCTATTAAAAATCAGGATGGAGAACCAGACAAAGCCTCGAAAGAATTAGCAGAGTATTTGACTAAAAAGTTATATTATGAAGTGGATGCAGAAAATATTGTATCAACAGGAAAAGAAATTCGTAATGCTCCGTTTTCCTATAGGGTAGATTCATGGGAAGTCACAAAGACATGTCCTGGTGAAGGGCAGAAAATAGACAGAGAAGAAGTGCAGTGCGATGAGAATGGTACGATTACAAATGGATATTCTTATGTGGTCGCAAATTTAACGGTAGGAAATTTGAATGATATGGAAATAACACAACATATTTGGGGGTTCTTGCGGTTGAAAATCAGAGGTGCAGAAGATGTGTATGTCGGAGAAGTTGATCAGATTATCTATTCAGAAAATAATGTGATAAAAGAGAAAAATAAAAATACATATGAAGAAACTTTTGCTGCAAATGAGGAAAAACGAGTACGTTTGGTTTATGTTGTATCAGATGATTTGCTGCTCAATGCAAACTTATATCTATCCATCAATCCGAATGGAATGGCAGAAAAACCATTGGAAGAAGGGGAGGTGGAGACAAAACGATGGATTCTATTAAATTAGTGAAAAATATGAGTGGAGGGATGATATGAAACAGATTTTAAAAATTGAGATATCCAGAGCTTTTCGAACAAAAGGGATGCTCTTTTCTCTGATCGGTGGGTGTGTTTTATCTGTTCTGCATATCATCCAATACCAGATTCCGGCACATCAGACACTTTTGCAAAGAGCGTTTGAAACCGCACCAATTTGGACTCCTCCGAATGTGGCGGGCACATGGATAGCAGGAAATGGATATAATTTAGAGGGGTTTGCATATTTTTTAGTTGTACCGATTCTTGCAATGCTTCCTTATGGGGGTTCTTATTTTTCGGATCAGGAGCAGGGATTTCTGAAAAATATCTATATGAGAGTGAAAAGGAGAGACTATTTAAAGGCAAAATATATTGCAACTTTTTTATCCGGTGGGTTTGCAGTTACCGTACCGTTATTGATAAATGTGTTATGCTGTATGTGTCTGGTTCCTAATTTGTTGCCTTCTACGATTTTACCGCAAAATGGAATTTGTGCGGTACATGTTTGGAATGAGATATACTTTTCGCATCCGCTTCTTTATATTACGATTTTTCTGCTGATTGATTTCTGCTTTGGAGGGATTTTTGCCTGTGTGACGTTGGCGGCAAGTTTTCTGTCAGATTACAAAATGGTTGTTGCGATTTGTCCATTTTTTCTTCAGTTGCTTCTTCATGTAGTATGTACCTTACTAAATATATGGGAATATTCCAGTGTTTATGTGATGCAGGCAGGATATGGGATCAAACAGATATGGGTTCTGGCTGCATATCTGGCAATCGGATTTTTCGGTACATTTTTCATCTTTATGTATAAGGGGGAGCGGGCAGATGCTTTCTGAGCTAAAACGGGTGATCCGAAGGGTTCAAAATGGAGTGATAGAGCAAAAGCGATTGACCGGAATGGTTCTTGCATGGAATGCAGTATGCATTTGCTGGGGAATTTTAAGTTTTAACAAAACCTATCAATTTTATCATGTTTCTATCAGTACTGCAGATTTTTTAATTTTATTGCAAAATAGCTGGAACTTTGGGATCATGATACTTCCGCTTACTGTTTTTCTAGTGATGCGATGTAAACAGGACAGCTTAAATGTGCAGAGACTGCTGCGATATGGAAGCAGGAGTAAGATGCTGGGGATTCAATTTATGGAAAGCGCAATCTATGCGATATACCATGCCCTGGCAGTGGTTTTGATTGAAAGTATTGCGGCGTATTCCTTAACGGGAGTATGGATTAACTGGAATGAAATAGGTAGTTTATTTTATTCTCAAACAGGAGCTGTGGCAGATGCGGGCTTTTTGGGTGTGGCAATTACAGTGGGCATGCTGTATTTTTTGAAATATATGATAGTGTTTGGTTTTTTGGATTTATTATTTTGGAATCCCAGATATATGTTTACCGTATGGATTTTGCTGATCGTACTGGCAGGAACAGATCGTTTGGGAAATACAGGATTTTATCAAATCTTTTCGGTTTCATTTGGAGGATGGAATTCTCCGAGGTCAATTTTTACATTGATACTGGGGGGAATCGTGATAATTGGTACAGAATATTTGGCAGGTGTGGTGAAAATCAGGAAACAAGACATTTTTTAGCAGACGAGACAGGATGGTGTGAACAATGTTTTTAGAAGTGAAACATATCAGCAAACAAATTGGTGCGGATGAGGTGTTAAAGGATATTACAATTTCTATGGAAAAGGGGAAAATATACGGTTTCCAAGGGAAAAATGGATGTGGAAAATCAATGTTAATGCGGGTGATTTGCGGGTTGGTCATTCCAACACATGGCAGCGTTACAATCGATGGAGAACAGCTTGGAAAAGAACTATCGTTTCCACGAAGCCTGGGAATGATGATTGAAAAACCTGGATTTTTGGGATCTTATACAGGATTGCAAAATTTGGAAATGTTGGCAGCAATCAGAAGCGAATTGAAGAAAAAAGAAATAGAAGATGTGTTGGCACGAGTTGGCTTAGAAGACGTGATGCATAAAAAATATCGGAAATATTCCCTCGGGATGAAACAAAAATTGGGAATTGCCGCAGCGATTATGGAAAAGCCAGATATTTTGATTTTGGATGAGCCTGCAAATGCACTGGATGAGAAGAGTGAAGAACAGCTTTGGAATATTGTGAGAGAAGAAAAAGAGAGGGGAGCGCTGGTGATCGTTTCATGTCATACGGCAGAAGTGTTAGAGTCTGTGGCTGATGAAATCTATCGAATGGATTGCGGACGGGTGAAAGAACATATTGTATGTTAGATAAGGTGAGGCTATGAAAAAGAAATGGATATGGACGACAGGAATTTTGTTATTGGTGGTGGGAATTATCACGGCAGGTTATGTTCGGATCAACCATCAGTTTCCAAGAAGCAGTGAGAAAAAAATAAAAATGGGAGAATTTGTAGAATTTCAGGAAGGAATTTATCTGAAAATTGATCGTGTAGATCTGCTGACAGATCAAGAGAGAGAGGAACTCTATAACAAGACAGAAGAAACGCCGATTTGTGAATCGAAAATTTGGAATGTACACTTTATATTGGAAAATCGGACGAATGAAGATAAGAATTATGAGATGACAAGTTTAAACTTAGAAACACAAGGAGGATCGACAGGAATTTCTGCATTATTTTTGAGTATCCTTAAGGCGGAAGATGGAGAAAGTTTGCAGGGGCATGGAATCATAAAGCCAGGAGAAAGAAAAGAAGTGATATGTCCATACGAACTATTGTCGGACTATTTTACAAAAGAGCAATGGAATGATATAGAAAACCGGGAAAAGTGGATTACGTTTGCTTCTTATCCGGAAAAAGTGATGATGCAATTCGAGTAATTCGGAAGGAGCAGATTGAAAAATGAAAAAATACCGAAACTTTTTTCGAATAGAACAGATAAAAAAATATTTGCCTCTTATAATTTTGGTTTGTATTCATTGTAGATGGTTACAAGTAAATGTGGAAATATTTGGAGAAATCCGGCAAACAGAATATTCCCTTTCCGTGCTGGATTATGCGATTAGTTTTTTTAAAGGAACAGTAGCACCATCGGGGCAGGAGATCTTTAATATTCCCGCATTGTGGTCATCCTATTTTCTTTATTTTTTTGCAATTACAGGATATGAATGCAGTAAGATTTTCTCAAAGTTTGAACAACAAAAACTGATTCGTGTGGGGAAGAGAAAACATTGGTGGTATCGGAAGGTTTTTCAGATTTTGAAGGAAACGGTGATATATCTTGTAATTACTTATGTAACAATGGGCATCTATGGAATCTGTACAGATGCTAAGATAGGGGGACTTTCTAGAGAATTACAGTTTCAATATAACGGATTAAAGTTGCAAGAGGTTTCTGCGATACAATTGCTTATCTATTTAGTTATATTGCCGTATCTTGTTATGGTTGCAATGGCATGTGTTCAGTATGTGATGGCGATGGAAATCAATGTGGTAATTAGTTTCTTAATTATGGTAATCATACTGGTCGGTTCGGTATTTTTTGAAACGCCTTTTTTAGTATACAATTATTTGATGCTGATACGGCAGGAAGAAATCATGTCTACAGGAGTATATGCACGGATTGGCATGGGAATGTCTCTATTTCTTATATGTGGGATGGTCTTGATAGAAAAGCAATTTGTCCAAAAGAAAGATTTTTTATTGTAGAGTCTGAAAAAGATTTGAAATATTATACATTTATGATGAAACTAAATTATATTACTACTATAAATGTGCAATTTTTCAAATTTGCTCATTTATAGATAAATATTTATATGATACAAATGCTACTAAGAATCATATAGGATTAATTTGATTTCGTTGCAGTTCAGGGGTAAAAAAATGCATATAAGGGACACGATATTGAAAAATAGAAAAGAAAGCATTAAAGTTGAATTAAATATGAAGCGAAAAAGCCTTTAGGAAGGGGGATTAAATCTAATTCATTAAGGCAAGTTTACTTTACAAAATTTATTATATTAAGGAAAGAGAGGAAACTATCATGAAAAAACAAATTGTAGCTTTTTTATCTTTAGCAACTGTATTATTCACTGGAATCGTATCAGTTCAAACTGTACAAGCAAGCGATGTAAATGAGTTACCAAGTACATTTTCAGACAATGTAACATTATATGAAATTGAGTCTGCACTAAACACATACATTACTGAAAACAATCTTAATATTGAAGTCGGTACTCCCGAATACATTGAATTCTTGGCAAATCTATCCATTACCAACGAATATCCTAATATTGATGAAACAAAATTAAGATATTTCAGATCATATGCATCAGTTTACCTTTCTAAAGCTAATACACAGATTGGAAATACAGTTAGTTTTTTGAATGATGGTTATAAAACCATTGCGGATATTAGGCAGGAAAATATTGAACAAGAACAAGCTCTCGAGCAACAACAGCCAATACAGCCGATACAGCCAAAAGAAGCTTACGCTCTTATCAACGCAAAAGAATATGCAAGAGCTCATGCAATTATTCCAGACTTTAGCTATCGTGTATATTTGAGCGATTGTACAAATTTCGCTTCACACATTTTGCGAGAAGGCGGTTTTGATCCAAATCCAGATTGGCATTATAATGGCGATTTGTATCCTACAGGTAATTTGATGTGGATTCAGGCTTCAGGTTTTGTGCAGTATTGGTCACTTATAAGGGGCTATTTGGGTGAGGTTTGTACTGATGCAAACGAAGTAAATGCTTATGCTGATGAGGGTGACTTCTTAGTATGGAAGAATTCTGACACTTATGAATGGTATCATACACAATTTGTTCAATCCAAAAACATGCTGGCAGAAATAAGTTGTACACAGCATACACCGAATTATTTTAATGTTAATTTTAACAGTCGTGTAGACAGCACTACTTTTGACACTAACAAGGTTTATATAGTAGATATGCCGTAAGTGCCAAATATTTCTGAGGAATTCCTAATCAACAAGTTCAGTCCCCTATAATCGCAGTTGATAGATATTTAGACTATTTTACTACAATTATGGGGGATAGGGTATGACAGATGCTGATTGGTGTCGTGAAAATGACATTTCAGTAAGAACTTTTATAACTGGGGGAAGTATCTGTCAGAAAGTGACAACGGAACAGATCCCAGTAGCGAATTATGTTCATCTTGAGATTCCTCATTCGAAATAGGGCGTGATCTCAATTGACATTGTTCCGGAACAGCATACAGTATCCTAGATGCAGATTCATTTCTATTCACTAGAACATTCCGCTTGCTTCAGGAACTGAAAGATACAATATTACAACTGAAAAATGGTATCTGAATAAGACTGAGTTGATCAAATTTCTCCGTCTTATTATTGACGAGAAATCCAGTCGCGAGAAAGTTCTTCAAGAACAGGTAGATTATCTGATCAAAAAACATTTTGGTTCCTCCAGCGAAAGAAGATTCATCCCTGCTAGAAGAAACGGTGATTAAGGAACATACCTGTAAAAAGAAGGCAACGCATGAAGATCTCTTTAAAGGCCGAAAAATAGTGATCTCTCTTCCAGAAGAAGAGCAGATTTGTTCGGTATACGGTACGCAGATGGTTCTGATTTGAGGAGTATGTCTGACGGGAACAGGAATTCATTCCTGACACCTGTAAAGTGATCGAATACTACAGACAGAGTTACGGATGTCCATCATGCAAAGCTGGACTCGACGATACAGAAAATCTGTGATTATAAAGTTTCAGATTCTAGCGGCTCCGAAGTGGTGCGGATGGACTTTTGGAGATCATCCTGTATAGCTATTCTTTGATCAGGAGCGGCAGCTATGCAAAAGAGTTTCTGAAAAGCTACAGCGGATATCTGGAAACTGACGGCTGTCAGGGCTATAACAATCTGCTGTGGATTAAGGGTGTTCTTGCTGTGCACATATCTGGCGATACTTGATTAATGCTGTCTCCAAAGGTAAGCAGTATGATTACAGCCAGCTGGCAGTGCAGGGAGTGCAGTACTGCAACTGGTTATTCGTCATTGAGGACTGACTCTATTAACAAAAAGCATCCCAGTGATTATGAAAAGCGGAAACAGCCGCGTCTCGAGAAGAAAAAACTGTTCTGGAGGCTTTCTGGTCGTGGATCGATCAGCAGAAGTTTGTCCGTAATACCTGGATGGATAAAGCGGTGAATTGCGTTCTCAACCGGCGCGATACAGCAGGATCTATCCGGAGGATGGGGCTGTAGATTTACCAATAATTTCAGCGAGAATGTGATCCGTCCATTGGCAGTAGGTCGGAATTAGCTGTTTAGTAGTTCCGTGGACGGAGCGAATGCTAGTGCGGTAGTCTACACAAGGGTTGAGATGGAAAAAGCACACGGACTGAATATTTACGGATATCTCAAATTTCTGCTGGAGCATCGGCAAAGTAAAGATATGACTGATGAACAGCTGGTAGAACTTGTACCTTGGAGTAAAAAACTTTAGTCTATCAAAAATGGCATGTGAATTATAGTGAATTATTCCCACTCACGAAGGGCTGGGGTAATTTTAAATTTTACTGCAACATTATTTCACAGTTACGACATGGAGTTATAATAATTATGTCTAAATTAAAGAAAAATTATAGAAAAATAATATGTACTGCATTGTTAATCATAGGAATATTTTATGCTTTTTCTCTTTCTCCTATTTTGATATGCAGGGGGGGAATTGAAATTGGAAATCCTACAGAAAGTATTAACAACTCTATTGATCAGTCTGATACACCTGATTTATTAAAAAGAAAATATCATAAACCATGTTCGTTTGAGTATTTTTACTTTCTAAATTTTAAATTTTGGCAGGACTTAAATATCAAACAACGTGATATTATAAAAAGTAATAAGCAAGAAGCAGTACCAGAAAAATTAAATCCTTTTTTATACCGAATTAATCAAAATCTCCCTGATCATAGCTTTAATTTTTTCGAAGTAACTCGTGAAAATGACAAATGGCACTACAGCTACTATGTTCAAGGCGGCTAATCTTATATCACTTATTTGGAAAGTTGAATATTCCTGTTGCAAAAACATGATTCGTAAGCGCAAAACAATCAACTCTGACGAATAAAAATAATTCTTAATAAAAACCGCCCTTTTTCAGGAGAATTGCGAAATAATAAAGTTAGCCCAAAACCTTTTTTCTTCGCAAGTCTGAAAGAAAGGAGGTTTTTCCAGCAAAAACAAAAGAAAAAATCACGAGAAAAGAATCAAGGGAACACCTGGCACAGTTTAACCTTGCCTGTGAAGTGGTAAAGGTTATCCACCACTTTTTTCCGGAACTTTTATCTTTGTTAAAGCGGGTAGAGGATCCAAGACACCAAAGCTATGTTATTTATAGCAACCATGTGTTATTGATGACACGGATCCTGTCATCTATATTTTATATCAACAGCATGAGGAGTACAAGCGAAGAATTTAATGATGAAACAGTCATTGAAAATATTGGGGTATTGTGCGGAGCAGAACTAAGGGAGCTGCCTTATTGGGAAACAATCAACAATTATCTGAAACGGTTTTCTGAATAATCTGTGCCTAAATAGTGTCTGCTGAGCAAACTGAAAACACTTGATTTTACTGACTTTTGCCCCATTTTCTGGTATAATGATTGCAAGGATTTTGACAAAAACAAATCGTTTTTCTTGCAGTTTTCTTACAGATTTTAAGTATAAAGGGGCTAAAACA
>ENA-OWZL01000152-OWZL01000152.1-human-gut-metagenome-genome-assembly--contig:-NODE-152-length-21948-cov-9.98013_pt1 | contig 21948 bp, 40 predicted proteins | sample MGYA00249257_ERZ652109 | MGnify/ENA primary metagenome ERZ652109 (study PRJEB26925, sample SAMN05827267) | human gut metagenome | biome: ENVO:2100002; feature: ENVO:00000062; material: ENVO:00002003...
GTTTTAATTAAAGTATGAAATACACAAATATTTCAAAAAAATAGAAAATAAATCATAAAAAATACTTGACATAAGATTTTTAATCATATAAAATGTAATCATCATCAAGAAAGGAGCTGCTCAAGATGGTTACGATTGCAGAATTAAGAGCTAAACATAACAAAATGTCACAGCGTGAGCTAGCAAAAGAAATCGGTGTTACTCAAACATCAATCAGTAACTGGGAAAAAGACCAGACAAAGATTGCAGGAGAGCACCTTATCAGCTTAGCCCTGTTTTTCAACGTTTCTACTGATGACATTCTTGGTATTAAAAAGAAAGCTACCTAAAAATTTTAAACTATATATGATTTATAATCATATCGAGAAAGGAGTCTTTATGAATGAACTCATCAACGTAACGCTAAATGACAAACATGAGCCTGTTGTGTCAGGTCGGCAGTTGCACAAAGCACTTGGAGTAAATTCAAACTACACAACTTGGTTTGATCGTATGACAGACTATGGCTTTGTAGAAAATCAGGATTTTGTTTTGCTTTCCAATTTTGGAAACCAAACAGGACGGGGTGGACATAATAAAGTTGACCACATCATCAAGCTAGATATGGCCAAAGAAATTGCAATGATCCAGCGTACTGATAAGGGAAAACAGGTCAGAGCTTACTTTATCCAAATTGAGAAAGACTATAACAGCCCTGAGAAAATCATGGCAAGAGCCTTACTCATGGCAGATAAGAAAGTCCATCAGCTAGAGGCACAGATTGAGGCAGACCGTCCTAAGGTACTGTTTGCAGACGCTGTTAGTGCTAGTAAGTCATCTTGTCTGATTGGTGAACTGGCTAAAATTCTGAAACAGAATGGGATTGATATTGGTCAAAATAAACTCTTTCAGTGGTTACGCTCTAATGGTTACCTAATTAGTCGCCGTGGGGAGTCTTGGAACCAACCAACACAGAAAAGCATGCAGCTAGGTCTGTTTGAGCTGAAAAAGACAAATATCAACCATGCTGACGGTCACACCACAGTCAATACAACAACTAAGGTAACTGGCAAGGGTCAACAATATTTCATCAACAAGTTTCTTAATCAGGAATATTTACCAGGTTAGGAACGCAAAAAAGCCCCTCTGGAACGGCAATTCCATTGAGGGACTAAGTAAAACATTTACGAGGTAATTATATCATGTCAAGAAAAAAAGAACAATGGACACCCAAGGTTACTAGCCTACGCAAGGTAATTGTTGACGGTGAGGAGCAATGGGTAGAGTTTGATCCAGCAACTTATGTCATTCCAGCAGGTCATCCTTATTATGACATTGTAGGAATGCAAAAGCATGAGCTACGGAAAGGAGCTTAGTTTATGAGGTATGCAGTATATTATCAGGAACACTCACGAAAATTACACAGCTATCAATAATGCTTTTTTGCAAGACAGTAATCTCAAACCTGCTACTATAGGAATTTTGGTCGTAATTTTAAGCAATAAACCTGATTGGATAGTATATCCTGATGAAATTGCTAGGAGGTTGAACATCAGTAGGAATACTGTTGACAGCCATTTCAAGATTTTAGAAAAAGCAGGTTATATGAGAGTTGTTAAGCGTAGCCTTGGGAGAGGCAAGGGTAGTGAGATACATAGGTTTTTTTCAGATGTACCAATAACAGATAGTTACCTTGAGTATCTGAAAAGCAATCTTGAAAAAGAGTTATCCACAGAAAAATCTGATTAGGTTTTACAGTTCCCAAAAATTGCGATGTGAAAAATTGCGATGTGAAAAATTGCGATGTGAAAAATTGCGATGTGAAAAATTGAGCACTAATAAATACTAACTATACAACAAGTACTAACTTACAATAATCTAAGCCTTACGGCACTAATTTAGTAATAAATACTAATTTACAAAAAACTAGTAGTAATAATAAATAAAGAAAGGGATAACTAAAGTTATCCACAGGTAGAAAAATCATGATTAGAAAATTTGAAAAACAGCACACTAACAAAAAGAACACCATCATTGATGAAATTGAGAAATTTCAAGAAAAAATTCACATGTCAAGCGTTACAGCTTTAGCACTGATGGATATTGTGCTCTTGCATAAGGATGATATGGCTAAACAAAAAGCCTTACTAACACATGAAATCTCACACGCTATCAAAGACATCTTGAATGGCATGACAGCACAAGAGGCTATTAACAAGATGATGGAAGATAATGAGGAGGAAGAATAATGCTAGAGAAATTGAAACGATATTTTGGACTAGATGAACTGGCAAAGGCCGAGCCAACTCAAACCGATAGCACTCTGATTGAGCTAAAAGCCCTCAAAGCTGAGAACCGTAGGCTTAAAGGACTTATTGACCAAAAAAACGCCATACTACAAGAGCTGTCTCAGGAAAATATGGCTATTGGCCGTGACCGTCAACAAATGGCTGACATCATTGCAAGACAGCAGCGACTGATTGACGCTTATGCAACTCTATCATCTTGAGGAGGTGCAACATGGACGGTACTTACCCATGGTTTGACTATGACCGTGACTATCTACAACCTGAGGAACCACGCCAGGTACATGATCCTGATGAATGGGTGTTCAGAGGCGGTCAATGGATTTATGTAGGAGATAACTAGCCTATGGAAAGAGAACGCTATGAAGACAATGCTTACTGGCGGAAACGTTACTTAGATCTTTGTTATGAGCTAGGAGAGATTATCAATGAGCAACATGACAAGATAATCTCAATTACCAACGAAAATAGACGCTTAAAGCGTGAAAACTGGAACTTGAAACAGACCAAAAGGAGAAGAAAATGACTAACAATCAATTATCAACCCAACAAGCAAAGCGTGACATTGCTATTGATACCAGTGTTTGGACACCACAAGACATCAAAAGGTTTTTTGACCCACAAAATTTATTGTCTGAAAAACAAGTAGGGCAAGCCCTGTCTCTTATCAAAGGACGAAATCTGAACCCTTTGGCTAATGAGGTCTATATTGTTGCTTACAAAAACAATAAGACAGGCGGTGTTGAGTTCAGTCTGATTGTCTCTAAAGAGGCTTTTCTTAAACGTGCAGCACAAAGTCCAAATTATGAGGGTTTTGAGGCTGGTGTTGTTGTTATAGATGAAAATGGTATCCAAACCGAACGGAAAGGCTCACTAATCTTGCCAACAGATAAACTTGTTGGCGGTTGGGCTAGAGTGTACCGTAAAAATTTCAAGGTGCCAGTTGAAATCTATCTGTCACTTGCTGAGTATAACAAGGGTAAAAGCACTTGGAACTCAATGCCAGCAACAATGATCAGGAAGACAGCCCTAGTCAACGCTTTACGTGAGGCATTCCCTGAGGATTTGGGAAATCTGTCCACGGAAGATGATGGCGGTGAAACTTTTGACCGTATCAAACAGGCGGAACCTGTTGAAAGCCGTGAGGATGTCATGGCACGCAAAATGGCTCAAATTGAGCAGATGAAACAGGAACAAGCTCAAAGACAGATTGACACAAGCTATCCAACTGATGATGTGATTGATCCTGATGATGAGCCAGTACAGGGTGAGCTATTGGAAGATTTGGAATACTAGGAGGACAACATGCAAGAATTACAAGTAAAGGTAACACAGGCACAAGTTGAAATCATTGACCGTGAAAAATTTGAGCAGAATATCAATGATGTTGTAGCAAAATACCAAAATTATACAGTAACAGCTGCAACCATCAAAGAAGATAAGCAAGTTCTAGCTGATCTACGCAAACTCAAGAAACAGCTTTCTGATGAGCGTATCAAAGTTAAAAAAGAACTCTCAAAACCAGCTGATGAGATTGATGGATATATCAAACAAGCAAGCAAACCGCTTGATGATACGATTGATAAGATTGCAGCAGATGTTAAGGCTTTTGAGGAACATCAGAAAGCTGTCCGTCTGGATACTGTTAAGAGCTATCTAGCTAACAAAGCCTCTGAGTACACGCTTGACCCTAGGCTGTTTGATGAAAAGGCTCTTGAGTACATCAAAGCTGGTGACTTTATGGCGGATGGTATGACGCTTAAAAAGGTCACAATGAAGTCACTTGATGACATGGTTACCTTTGAATTTCAGAAACAACAGGAATACGAGAAAGCCAAGGCAACCATTTCAGGGCAATGTGCTGAGTACGGCATGACTGATCAGCCGTATATCCGTATGTTACGTGACTTGACTGTATTGGAAGTCCTAGAACAAATCAAGTCTGACTACGCCTTCGAAAAGCAAAAACAGGAAATTGAGCAGGCTAGACTAGAAAGAGAGCGACAGTTAGCGGCTCAGCAAGCTAAAGAGCAGGAACAGGCTCAGAAATCAACAGAGACCCCAAAAGTTGACCCAGAAACAGGCGAGATTTTGGATGGTGGGCAATTATCCCAAAATGAGCCTGACACGCTCAGAGGGGCTGGAAATGAGCCGAAACGCTACACACAGAAAATGACCTTGGAAGTCTATTTTGCCAACACAGCAGAAAAAGACTTATTTAAGGCAGGACTGTCAGAGCTTGGTTTTGAACACAAGCAAAATTATCAGGTTAGCGGCTATCAACGGATTGAGCCAGTAACTCAAGAGCAGCTCAATGAACTATGTGGGTGGTAGTTATGGAAATTAGAACAGTATCAGATAGTGTGGCCATATACTCAGACGGTCAACGGTTGCAGGTTATCCACAATCTGGGAGATGAGTTTATCTTAGATTTTGACTTTCAAACAGAGGAAGTGGTCAATATAGATGACTTGACTACTCATGTTGTGGGTGACATTGTACCAGTATTCAAGGTCAGCGGCTACTGCTCAAGGGGTAGGGAGGATATGTACCGCTTGAAATGGGCTATCCGTCAATTTGAAATATTTGAACAATACTTAAACGACTATCAGGCTGACTTGCTTGATTGGTGGAAAAATCCAGGAGGGGAAGATGGCAACTGATGAAATTGAAATCAGTAATGAGCAGGCATTGATGGGGACACAATTACAGATTGGTAAACAGGTCATGATGGCTTTGCTTGAATTACATAGTGACAGCAATAAAGGTGGGATAATTCTGCCCATAAAACTAAATGACATAGATTTTAATGTCACGATTGAAAGGGACTAAAAATGGTAATTTTTGAATTTATTTTATTAGCAGGTTGGACTTTCCTATGGCTATGCCTAGGGTTCCTACTAGGTGAACGCAATGCAGGAAAGGACAAGTCAGATGATTAACAATGTTGTACTGGTCGGAAGATTGACCAAGGACGCTGAGCTCAGGTACACGCCATCTAATGTAGCGGTAGCAACGTTCACTCTTGCCGTCAATCGCAACCGTAAAAATGAAAATGGAGAGCGTGAGGCTGATTTTATTAACTGTGTGATTTGGCGCCAGCAGGCTGAAAACCTTGCTAACTGGGCTAAGAAAGGTGCTCTGATTGGTGTTACAGGTCGCATTCAGACTCGTAGCTATGACAATCAGCAAGGGCAACGTGTCTACGTTACTGAGGTAGTTGCAGAAAGTTTCCAACTCTTGGAAAGTCGTGGTCAACAGAACCAAAGTAACTCTTTCCAAAATGGAAATTCAAATAGTGGTAATTTCCAAAGTGGAAACAACCAAGGTTATCAGTCTCCATTTGGTAACTCAAACCCTATGGACATCTCTGATGATGACCTGCCTTTCTAAACGATAATTTATAAAGGAGACAGACAAATGGCAACATCACAAACTTACTTTTATGTTTTTAGTCAAAATAACTCTGGTGGGTACTTTGTAAAGGACGAAAATGTAGCGCCTGAAATCATCATTGAGGCTACAGAGGAAGTACTGGCTATGGCACGATTGGATGAAATTCTGAGCCAAAAACCAGAATATACGAACTTTTGCCCTTGTTGTGGCAGGCGTTGGTATCCAGAACATAGTGACGTTTATCTTCGCTATTGGGTGAGTGATGAACAGTATGAAGAGTTTGAAGCAGAAAGAGACGGATATGAGGCCATGTTCTATCCTTTAGAGGGAGAGCATAGACTCATACCATGGTTGAGGTATGGCATGTATAACTATCTGCCTAGTCCAAACTTTGAATGAGTATGAGGGTAATATGGAGTGGGTAGACTGGGTAATGTATCAGCCTCAAACTAAAAGCAATATTATCACCAAGATTGAAAATGACGGATACACCTACCCTCGTTATGATAAGTCAAAAAATGGTGTGAAATTTGTAATGTGCCTGGAGTCAATCAAAAATGACTGTCAGGCAGTAGGGATCAGACTAAGTGAGGTTTATCCTCTACAAACAAAACTATTTTAACAGGAGAACAAGATGAAACTTTTAGCTAAAATCATTTTCAACTTTCTACGGACAGTAGACCTGATTAACCAAAAAGGAGGACTTTACTAATGCAAAATAAAATTGATATACCTGGTACATCAATCACGCTTGAAATAGCAGGTAAAGAAATCAAAGTCAAGAATAAGATTGAGTATGATATTGAGATGGCTTTCAAAAATCAGGACGCAGAGCCATCTTTGGATGAGAATGGTGATGTTTTTGAACCCCTATTCTGGCTCAGTATCGTTGCTAAGCCTCAGAAACCTATTGAGTTTCATTCTAGTTTAGGTGTGAAATCAGAAAAACGTAAAGCTACTGAGCTACAAAAATTCTTTGAGTTCATTGAGAACAACAAACAGAATTTGTTTGATTTGTGTGGTTTCAGAGGAGAGTTGGAATGAGTAGCTTGACATTGTCACTGGATGTCTCTACTACTGGAACAGGTTGGGCTGTTTTTGATGGCTCAACCTTAATACAGAGTGGAGTGAGCAAACCAAAACAGAAATCTTTCTATGAGCGTGCAAAGGCTATAGCCAGTGAACTCAAGACTATTCAACTGAGGGCAATCCAGGAATACGATAAACCTTTTGAGGATATAGTGGTAGAACAGAATACGGTCCTAGGTCCAAATCAACAATCATCTATCAAAATTGGGATTGCTACTGGCGTTATTTTAGGGCGTCTTTTGTCTGAGGAAGTATATTTTGTCAACGTTTCTACATGGAGGAAATATTGGAAATTTAGCTACAAGGATCGCAGTAAGAAATCAATGAAACAACAATCGGTACTGACTGTATTGAGGGAGTTTAACAAACAAGTTAAGGATGATGAGGCAGACGCTATCTTGGTTGGTTCATATTTTGTCAACATTGGCAAAGAATTGGGTAAGTTAGAAAGCCATAGAAATAGAATTTGAGGTCATGAAATGGATGAATTAAAGAGGTACAGCCCACTTTTAGGGCTAATCTGTATGCTTTTCTTTGCTGGAGGTGTCGCAACTGCTACACTCTTTGATGATGAAACTCCACAACGGCAGCCTATCATCATTCATGTAGTCGATAATGCAGGCGGTGTGATGGTTGGGCAAATCACAGATAAGGAAATCATAGAGGGCCGCTACACAGTCACGGCTGAGGCTTATGGTAAGTTTTTGGTCACCAAAGAACAGTACGAAAGCCTCAAGGTCGGTGATGAAATCCCTGAGTATTTGAAGAAAAGAGGAAGTTGAGATGAGAAATCTTTGGGAAGAAACTATAGAAGTTCTAAAAGAACACGGCAAAACTTTTGATGGGGTCAGATATATTCAAGGTCAAGATTTCAAAATTACTAAAGAAAATTTTGAGCGAGTGGCTAAAAAAACTGAATACTATGCGGGTTTTGGGTCTGCTAAAGTTGCAGAGGATTTAGTGCTAGTTGGTAAAGGTTGGTGGCTTGAACGCCATGAATACGACGGAGCTGAAAGTTGGCACTATAAAGAGGCACCGAAACAAGTCAATGAGCTCAGAGAAGTTAAGCGGCTTGCAGGCGGTATGTGGAGTACTTTATCTGAAATAAATGACCCTGATATGGAGGATTTTCTGCCATGAACAAACGGCAACGTAAGAAGATGTTTACTAGAGCTTTCTCCAAGGCTTATGATGAGAGTATGAAATGGCAAAGAAAAAAAGAGCAGGTCTCTATCACGACAGTTAAGGATAGGAGAGGTAAAGTCTATATTATTACCTCTATCACCTCTCAAGTTGAAATCATGAAGAATTGGACTAATAGCCCTGAGGAAATTACTATAGAGGGCTACATGTTGAACAATGAAAGGATGGGATTGAAATGAAACCTAGAAAATATCCATACTCAGGAAGACAAGGATTGACCAGGACTGGCCTGCCAAGGTTTATACAACTTGGCAATATCGCCATTGATAGCAAATTCATTGACAATATTGAAATGTTTGAATGGGTAGGACCAAATGAAACGGTAATTCATCTAAGAGTCCCTAAATTCTTTGCTTACGAAGAAAAACAAATCACGGTGCAGTTGAAACTCAATCAAGTGTTAAAAATCCTGAACCGTTACTAAAACAAAAAAGCCAAGGCACTCTCTGCCCTGGCTGTGGTAAATAACTCACATACATTATACCACAAAGGAGACGAGAGTGAACAAAGCTAAAGAGCTCTTGAATGAGCTACAAAATCTTGATATGGACATTCAAAGCCGTATAGATGAAATCAATGAGCTTGAGGAAGGTTTGCTCTCAAGCCCCAAGTGGACAGCAGACAAGGTCAAGGGTGGTCAGGCTAAAAAGGTTGATGATGTCTATACCCAGCTAATCGTGATGAAAGAGGCGATTGAGCAAGATACCAATGAAGTTATTAACAGGAAACTTGAGTTAGGTAGATTGATTAACAAGCTGAAAAATCCAAAGCATAGGGCAGTATTGAGAATGACATACATCAATAAAGGCACTGCTGATAGCGTGTGTTACGATTTAAAAATAAGTCGTACAACCTATTACAGATTAAAGAATGAGGCTGTTTCAGCCTTGGAGGAAGTAGTCTGACATTATTGGGAGCGTGTGGGACTTTTTGGAACAGCACGGTTCTAAAAATCTGCTAGAATGGTAGTATCAAGAATTGAAGAGAGAGGTCTCAGAATTGGTAGATGGTTACCTGAAAACAGGGGGCGTAAAGCCTTGGAGGTTCGAGTCCTCCCCTCTCTTTAAGGGAATATAGCTCAGTTGGTAGAGCGCCTAGTTGAAGCCTAGGAGGTCGCTGGTTCAATTCCAGCTGTTCCCATTGTATCTCTGTGAGTAGCTATCACAATAGAGGTACAGGGCGGTAATTAGATTTAGGCTGATTAACCTGTAGGACAGAGATAAAGTAGCGCTATATAAGGCTCTGGTGGGGGAGGCACCCACTTACCGCATACAGTCACTCACTGAGTGGCTTTTTTTATATTTCAAAACAAATAAACAGCAGGAGGTTTAGGCTTGGGTAGAGCGAGAGACCCCAACCGAGACAAAGCATTTGAAATCTATTCAGAGAACAATGGAAACATTGAACTGGTTGAGATTGCTGAGCGATTGGGTGTTTCAGCTGGCACTGTCCGAGGTTGGAAAAGTAAAGACAAATGGGAACCTAAAATAAAAGGAACGTTCCAAAAGAAAAATACGGAACGCTCCAAAAAGCCAAGGGGTGCTCCAAAGGGCAGTAAGAACGCTCTAGGGCACGGAGCCCCTAAGGGAAACACCAACGCCCTAAAACATGGTTTGTTTGCTAAGTATCTGCCACAGGAGGTGTATGAGATAGCACAGGAGCTATCAGACAAACAGCCAATAGACATACTCTGGGAAAATATCACGCTGACCTATGCTAATCTACTGCATGCTCAGCGTATTTTATTTGTCCAAGATGTAGAGGATAGCGATACCTTTGTTACTAGTACAGGCAAAGCTGGTACAGGCTATGAACATCATACGGCATGGGATAAGCAAGGAAAGGCTCTAGCTGCAATAGCAAGGGCACAGTCAGAGCTTAAAAGCATGATCAAGACCTATGATGAGTTGACACGCTCACCTCTTGTCACAGAGGAACAACGATTGAGAATTGACAACCTCAAGGCTCAGCTAGGCTCAGATGATGAAGATGATACGGTCATTACTGGATTTACATTTGATAGGAGTGAGTACAATGGCGATACTGAACCTAGCAAAGTTGATTAACCCAGTATTTGATGAGGTACTCTTTACACCCAAGAGCCATATTGTGTTAAAAGGGGGGCGTGCCTCTACTAAGTCATCTGTTGTCTCTATTGATCTAGTAAATGACTTTATTAGTGACCCTCTGGGTAATGTGGTAGTCCTACGGAAAGTGGGAAAGTACCTGAGAATGTCTGTCTATGAACAGATAAGATGGGCCATTTATGAGATGGGGCTAGCCAATCAGTTTAAGTTTGGCAAGTCACCGCTACAGATTACCCACAAGAAAACAGGTACAGCCTTTTACTTTTATGGCGTAGATGACCCAATGAAACTCAAATCACAGAAGATAGCCAAGGGCTATGTTATGTCTGTGTGGTTTGAGGAATTGGCAGAGTTTGCAGGTCGTGAAGACATAGATATAGTTGAGGATACCTTTATCCGTCAAGAGCTGCCTAATGGCAAACAGGTCAAGGTCTATTTCACATACAACCCACCACGCAACCCTTATGACTGGATAAATGAATGGGTAGCTGAGAAAGCAAGTGACCCTACCTATCTGATACATCACAGCACCTATCTTGATGACATACTAGGTTTTTTGTCTAGGCAGATGAAAGAGAAGATAGAAATGTACAAGGAAACTGACCCTGACTATTACCGTTGGATGTATCTAGGAGAAGTTATAGGACTTGGTAATCATGTCTACAACATGAACTACTTTAAGCCACTAGACAGCCTGCCTGATGATGACAAGCTGATAGGTATATCATTTGCCCTAGATACAGGACATCAGCAGTCAGCCACTGCCTGTGGGGCTTATGGGCTTACTGCTAAGGGTAATGTTATCTTGCTTGATACGTTCTACTATTCACCAGCTGGCAAGACCATCAAGAAAGCACCTAGTGAGCTAACTGTGATGATCCATGACTTTATAGACAAGGTTATGAAACAGTACAGAGTGCCTAAGCTCAAGATGACTATTGATAGTGCGGAGGGAGCTTTGAGAAATCAATACTTTAAGGACTATGGCGAACGCTGGCACCCAGTGGCCAAGAAGAAAAATCAGACCATGATTGACATGGTTATCAGCTTACTAGCTGAGGGACGCTTTTACTACCTTGACATCCCTGCTAACAAGGTCTTTGTTGAGGAACATAAAATGTACCGCTATGACGACAAGACTATTAACTCTGATGATCCAAAGGTTATCAAAGAAGATGACCACACGGTAGATGAGTTTAAGTATTTTGTCCTAGACAACGCTAGGGAGCTAGATTTGAAAGCCTAAAGGAGCTAACAATGGGAATAGTACAAACTATCAAGAATTTCTTTACAAGGAGTAAGTATGTGATGACCACACAAAACTTAACTAATATCACAGACCACCCTAAAATAGCGGTGTCTAGTGCAGAGTATGACCGTATCAGGGAAAATCTCAAGTATTTTGCAGGGCGTTATCCACAGATTGAGTATAAAGATAGCAACGGCACAAAACAAAAGCGAGATTTTAACCATTTACCAATAGGAAGGACAGCCTCCAAGAAGATTGCAAGCCTAGTATTTAATGAACAGGCTGAAATCAAGGTAGATGATGAGAAAGCTGATGAATTTATTCAGGACCAGCTACAGAATGACCGCTTTATCAAGAACTTTGAACGTTACCTAGAGAGCTGTCTAGCTCTTGGTGGACTTGCTATGAGGCCTTATGTTGATAAGGACAAGGTCAGGGTGGCATTTATTCAAGCCCCTGTCTTTTTACCACTCCAATCTAACACTCAAGATGTGTCAAGTGCTGCTATCATCACTAAGACAATCAAATCAGAGGGGAATAAGCAGAAGTATTACACGCTTATTGAATTGCATGAGTGGAGTAAAGATGACAAGTACACGGTAACCAATGAACTCTACAAGTCTGATAATCATAATATTGTAGGAGCTAGGGTGCCATTGGCTGAACTCTATGAAGACTTGGAAGAAGTCGCTGACTTGAACGGTCTGAGCCGTCCATTGTTTACTTACTTGAAAACACCAGGTATGAACAACAAAGATATTAACAGTCCACTTGGGCTTTCTATCTTTGATAATGCAAAGACTACGATTGATTTCCTGAACACCACCTATGATGAGTTCATGTGGGAGGTTAAGATGGGTCAGCGGAGGGTTGCAGTTCCAACTCAGATGATTAGCACGCAATACAACACGGACGGTGAGAAAGTCACAGTCAAGCGTGAGTTTGAGACTGGTCAGAATATCTATGAGCAGTTTGACAGTGGCGACATGGACAAAGGTATAGGTATCACAGACCTTACAACTCCTATCCGCTCTGATGACTATATCAAGGCAATCAATGAGGGGCTATCCCTTTTTGAAATGCAGATAGGCGTATCAGCTGGCATGTTTACTTTTGACGGTAAGAGCATGAAGACAGCTACTGAGATTGTCTCAGAGAACTCTGACACTTACCAAATGCGTAACAGTATTGTCAGTCTAGTTGAGCAATCCCTAAAAGAGCTGATTATCTCCATGTTAGAGCTTGGGAAAGCCTATCAACTCTACAAGGGCAATATCCCAGACATGGACGCTATCAGCATTAACCTTGATGACGGTGTCTTTACAGACCGAAACGCTGAGCTTGACTACTGGATTAAGATAGTTAACGCTGGCTTTGGTACTGATGTCATGGCTATTGAGAAAGTGCTCAACGTGACCCCTGAGAAAGCTAAGGAAATCAAGGCTGAAATTAGTGGCAATGCCATTGATAAGGCAAGTAGTGAGCGTAGCCCTGATGATGTGGGAGTGTATGGAGAGTGATTAGATGGCTGATGACAAGAAGAAACCAATCAAGCTCAATGATGAGCAGTTAATGCTTGACGCTAGTCAGGTTGCAGACATCTATCATCAGCTTACTCTGGATCTATTTGACCAAGTTATAGACCGTATCAAAGAGCGTGGCTCTGCTAGTCTGGATGACAATCCCTATATTTGGCAACTGGAAAAAATGAATGAGGTGGGGCTACTCAATGAGGATAACCTCAAGCTCATTTCAGACCGTTCAGGAATTGCTGAGGAACAGCTGAGGTATGTCATCCAAAATGAGGGTTATCAAATCTACAAGAACACCAAAGAGCAACTATTAGAGGCTACTGGTGGTGATTTTGTGGCTAACAGCCTCATACAGACCAACCTTGCAGCTTATGTCAATCAGACCATGGGAGATATTAACAACCTTATCAATACCACACTACCAAAGAGCGTGAGAGAGGTTTACCAGTCTATTATTGAGGAGGCTACAGCAAAGGTTGTCACAGGTTTAGCAACATCAGACAAGGCTATTTCTGATACGGTCATGAAATGGGCCCAAAAGGGCTTTTATGGCTTTACCGACAGTCAAGGGAAACGTTGGAAAGCTGATACCTATGCTAGACAGGTTATCAAGTCAACAGCTTGGCGTGTCTATCGTGAGGTCAGAATGGCTCCAGCTGAGGAGTTAGGGATAGATACCTATTACTACTCAAAGAAAGCCACAGCAAGGGAAATGTGTGCCCCTCTACAACATCAGATAGTCACTACTGGAGTTGCTAGAACTGAAAAGGGCGAGCGTATCCTGGCATTATCAGATTATGGATATGGATCAGCTGGAGGCTGTCTTGGTATTAACTGTTACCATGAAATCACACCTTTTGTGGTCGGTGCTAACTACAAACCTGATTTACCAGACAATCTCAAAGACTTAACGCCTGAGCAAGCTATTGAAAATGCCAACGTACAAGCCAAACAGAGAGCCCTAGAGCGGTCTATAAGACAATCCAAGGAATTTTTACATGTTGCAGAGAAACTTGGAGACCAAGAACTGATAGACAAGTATAAGAGCAAGGTAAGGATACAACAGGGAGCTATGAGGGATTACCTCAAGCAGCACCCATTCCTACACCGTGATTATGCTAGGGAGAAATACTATGATGACCCTTATACCAAGGCTAAGAAAGAAATCAAGGTCAGAAAAGAACTTGAAAAACTTGAAAAGCACAGGGCAGAACAAAAAGAAATGCGTGAGAAGTTCAATTCAGCTGTCAAAAGTGGTATAATTAAGACAGAAATTAACAATGAGCATTTTGAAAACCATGTCAGAGGAACTAAGGGATATGACAAATATCTCCAGAAAAACCTTGAAAAAGGAGCACCTCCACCAAGTTATCTGACAATCACTAAAGAAGAATGTCAGGCACTTGTAGACAGGTATGCTGGGACAGGGCAATTTAAGTACAATCCCAAATCAAACAAAATGCAAGAAATCATCTCACAAAACAAACCGATAGGAACTTATATAGACCCTAGAACTGGTGAAGTAATTGAGAACGCTACTGATTTCCGTATTCATTACAGTAAAACTGGTTCACATATTGTGCCAACAATCAAAGGGAAAGGAGGCCGTAAATGAGTAAGCAACTTTGGAACTACCTACGTTCAACAGTCCAGGTAGTCAATAGTGATGGCGAAATTATCAAAGGACTTGTCACAGATTTTGTTGATGAAATGGATAATGACGAACAAGATGAAATCACTATCCTCATTGACGGCTCAAGTCCTGATGAGCCTACAGAAGTCTCTCTGTATGAGAGCGAGATTGTTTCAATCCAAGTAGTCACTTAGCGCTTAGTTCAATCTAGGCGCTTTTCTTATGCCCAAAAACAGGAGGTAAACCATGAATAAACGTATCAAAAAGAAACGCTGGCTTGAAATCAAGCTAGCTGAGTGTTTTGCTCGTGAGTGCTTGCTAATGTCTGCTGTGGCAGAACAGAATGATAAGATTTCTGAACAAGCTAAAGAAATCGCTGAGTTACGCTCCATTGTTGAACGCAATGCACAGGCTACTAATTCAAGATTTGACAAACTTGAAAAACAAGTGGCCAATAGTAATACTAAGAAACCGTTTTGGAAACGTTAAGGAGGAAATTATGTTAGAAAAAGCAAAGAAATTGGCAGCTCAAGAATTTTCACGTCTGTCAGGTCGTGAAATCAAGACTGAAGACTGTTTTGTGGTTTGGTTCAGCAAAACCCTGCAAAATTGGAAAGCATTAGTCAGCACTAATCAAATCAAGTCTGATGAAAAGTGTGGCGACTATGCGGAAGTAACTCATAATGGCGATAAAGCAGAAACTTATGTGGATGTCTATGCCAAGATATCAAACCGAGCAATCAAAGATTAGGAGCGTGATCACTCATCTTGACTGGTAGGAAAGACTACTGTAATTAGATATTTACCGTTTGGAAGTCCAAGCGGTTTTTATTTTGCCCTGGATATGGCGTAAAAGTGTCTGTATCTCAGTCCCTCGTGACGTAAAACAAAGGAGTTAAGACATGAGTCTTAAACGTGAGATGTTGGTTGACGCAGGTATCACAGATAACAGCGTGCTAGATAATATCATGCAAGCGTACGGTGCAGGTATTGAAAATGCGAAAGCACAGGCTAAGTCTGAGGTACAGGCAGAAAACGACAGCTTAAAACAACAGCTTGAGCAACAGAACCAAGCTATCAAGGACTTGCAGGCTAAAGAGGGAGCTAGTGAGGAAAGCAAGCAACAGCTGGCAGACTTACAGGCTCAATTTGACCAGTACAAGACTGATAGTGAGACTAAACTTGCTCAGGTCACTAAAACAAACGCTGTAGCCCTTGCTTTGAAAGATGTGGGAGCTTACAACTCAGAGGACTTGATGAAGTTCATTGACCTAGACAAGATTGAGCTAGGGGAAGATGGAAAGCCTATCTTAGAGGACACAATCAACAACCTCAAAGAGTCAAGCCCTTATCTATTCCAGAGTGGAGATCCGCAGCCTAACCCTAAGATTTCTGTTGGAGGCAATCCAGCCGCTGGTAGTGGTGATGACGGTCTTTCAGCAGAAGATAAAGCACTGTTTGCAGGCTTTGATAGCGTGTAAACCCCAAAAAGAAAAGAGGTAATTTTACATGGTAGTAAACTACGCAGCTAAATTTGATAACAAAGTTGATGAACGCTTTACTAAAGAGGCCCTCTCAACTGGCATTATCAACCAAGATTTTGATTTCACAGGCGTTGACACAGTCAAGGTCTACTCAGTTCCAACATCAGGGATGAACGATTACAAGACGACAGGGCAGAACCGCTACGGTACAGCTGAGGAACTTGGTAACACCGTTCAAACTATGGTACTCAAGAAAGACCGTTCTTTCACTTTCACCATTGACAAGAAATCTGAACAAGATACTAATGGTGTCATGGAGGCAGGTAAGGCTCTTGCTCGTCAACTGTCAGAGGTTGTCATCCCTGAGGTCGATACCTACCGCTTTGCAACTATCGTAGCTGGTGCAGCCCCTGAACACATCAAGACAGCAGCAATCACCAAAGATGACGCTTATGAGGCAGTCCTAGATGGTCAGGTAGCTCTTACAGACGCACTCATCCCAACAGCAGGCCGTGTCTTGCATGTATCTCCTAAGTTCTACAAACTTATCAAACTTGACCCAACCTTTGTTAAAAACTCTGACCTTGGTCAAGAAATCACAATCAAAGGTCAAGTAGGTATGATTGACGGATTGCCAGTTGTCCTTACACCTACATCACGCTTGCCACAAAATGTAGAGTTCATTATCGCTCATCCTGTGGCAACTACATCTCCTGTTAAGCTGGAAGACTACAAGATCCACGACAACCCACCAGGAATTAACGGTAAACTCGTTGAGGGTCGTATCCGTTATGACGCTTTTGTCCTTGACAACAAGAAAAAAGCTATCTACGTTCACAAATCAGCGTAAGGAGGTAAGTAATGGCTAGAAAGAAAGCTGAGGAAACCACAGAGGAAGTGGTGGAAACACAAGAAGTAGCTGAGGAAACCACAGAGGAAGTGGTGGAAACAGTTTCTATCAAAAAGTCAGTCACTTTAACTAAAGATGGGGTATCATTTACCCTGTCTGACCCTATCATGATTTCAGCCTTTGAAAACCAAGGCTATGAAGTGGAGGAATAACGAAAAATGGCAAAATTCAAAGCAACATCAAACGTTGTCTTTGTTATTGACGGCAAAGAAAAGCATTTTGATAAAAATGGTGTATATGACATGGAAGTAAAGACAGCTGATGAGCTAAATGCTAAAGGGAAACTTACCCACCCTGAACTCAGTCCATTCTTTGAACGTGTCGAAGAAGAAAAAGCAGCAAAGGCGGAGAAGTAACACCGCCTTTTTTAATTGGAGGTGGTTACTATCGCTTATTTAACTGAAAAAGAATTTGAGGACTTTGGTTTTGATGAAGTTGATGACTTTGACAAATTACTAAAGAGAGCTGAGGTGTCTGTTAACCTCTTTCTTAATGGTTTCTATGACTTTGTGGACTTTGAGAAAGAAATTGAGCACAGAAAGCAGGCTGTCAAAATGGCAACAGCTTTCCAAGTAGCTTATCTGGACACTAGTGGTATCATGACTGCTGATGATAAGCAATCAGTAGCCAGCGTGTCGCTTGGTCGTACCTCTGTCAGCTACAGAGACACTTCTCAGACATCTTTGGAAAGTGCTAGGTATAATTTATCACTTGACGCTCTGAACGCTCTGAAAGGAGCAGGATTTGGCTACAGGGGGGTAGGTTATGACAGACATTGACAAGCGCTTGTTAGTTGATACTGTGACAATCCAAAAGACCATAGAGGAACTAGATGGCTGGGGTAAGGCTAAATTAGCTGACCCAGTCACTCTGAGTCATGTTAGGTTTGATAGACAGTATCAAGTCCAAGGGACGCAAAATAACCGCAGAGAGTCCAAACCTAGCCTTTTGTTTGTGTATCCTAAATATTGCCCAGTAGTCCTAGATAAAACCTTTGAAAATGCCATAGTCAAAGACGGAGAGACAGAGTACAGGGTGACTACTGTAGTTCCTGTCAGCTATCCTCATAATAAGAAAATCTTTTGTTATGAGCTGGAGTGTATCTGATGGGGACTAGCGTTTCTGTCAAAATTGACCTAAAAGGCATTGAGAAAAAGGTATCATCATCAGCCTTGGCCAAAGGTAAGCTAGCTATTGCTAATCAGATGATGATTGACATGCAACCATTTATCCCACGAAAAAGTGGAGAATTAAGTGGTAGCGGTCAAGCTACAAGGGATGGAGTAAGATACCCTGGACCTTATGCAAGAGCCCAATTTTACGGTTCTAGCTACAACAAGCGTAGGAGCTTTACTTTTAGCCGTTACACCACTCCTGGAACAGGTAAACGTTGGGATTTGAAAGCCTCAGCATTACATGTTAAGGATTGGGGTAAGACTGGTCTTAGAGCAATGGGAGTTAAAGCATGAACAACAACGATTTTTCAGAAGTCCTTAGAGATTTCATCAACACACTAAACCTACCTCTGACTTGTAGACTTGATTACTTGTCAGAGAAAGAGGGCTTAGTCCTCTATCCTTTGCCTGGTGGCAAGATTGAAAAAGAGTACATGAACGGTAAGCAAGATATTAGTCTTGTATTTGAAGTGGCAATCAAAACCACTGATCACCAAAAGACAAGCTCTATCCTGTGGGCTATCAACTATGCTCTTGCTGATTTCAACCTTGAGCTACCTAGTCAAAATAATTCATATCAATTCAGGGGCCTTGAAGTCTCACAGCCATTCCTTAATGACCGTGATGACCAAGGCTTTTATGTTTACATGCTGGATATTACAGCACGTTTAGAAACAAATGGAGGAAATTAAATGCCAAAAATGAAAAACGCCAAGCGTAAACACTATGTAGCGCCTTGGCTATCAACAGCACCAGCAACCGAGCCAGCAGCTGACGCTTGGAAATGGCTTGCTGACGGTGTCACTACCGCTGAAGTCGAAAGTGACGAAGAAACAGATGATGTAGCATACTACAACGGTGACGGTACGCCAGAAACTACCGTGGTATCTGTCAAATATGGATATACCTTTGAGGGTGACTACATCAAGGAAGACGCAGCCCAGAAAATCATTGCTGATATGCGTTTCTTAACTGGAGACCAGCGTAAAGTGTGGTTCAAAGTTGTTGACCCTGATGGTAAGACACAGTATTCAGGAGTTGCCACTGTATCTGAAATTAAAATCGGAGGCGGTGAGGCGTCTGAATTTGAGGCTTTTGAATGCACGATCAGCTGGAACTCAGTACCTAAACAATCTGCTGTAGTCGGTGGATAAAGTAGCTTAGGGGAGTGAATGTACTCCCCTTTTTTTAATTTGATTAGTAGGAGAAAACAAATGGTAGTAATTAAAAAGCGTAGCAATGTCATTCCTGTGGAGTTTGATGGTTTTACCCTTGAATTTTTAGCTAATGACAAAAACATCCGCAACATGGAGGCGGTTGGTAAAAAGTTAAAAGTTGAAGGTCAGAAAGTAGCAGATACCGAAGATGAGAAAGCCTTTGACGCTTTGCAAACTATGGTAAAAGAGTCATGGGTTGACCTATTTGATGAGGAGGCATACAACAAGGTTTACGCTTACTCTGATGAGTCTACAGTTGACACTATGGTCTACTTGCTGAAAACAATCTCAGGAGTTGTAAGTGAATGGGAAAAACGTAATAACGGTGACGCACTCAAGAAGTATCTAGGTGACTGATATGCTGGACTTATCAAGGAAATTGACAGATGAGTTAGTCCTTGGTGATGATGTGTATCCAATGAACATAGCTTTTAACAAGGTCTTGAAAGTCATGGAGCTTATCAATGATGATGAGTTTGATGACATCTACAAGCCTTATCTAGCTATTCAGATGTTTACTGATGTTGATTTTACAGAGGCTCTGACCCCTGAACAAGCAACAGCTATCTTTAAGCTAATTTTTGAAGAACACATCCGAATTATTCCAGCTAAAGAAACTGCCCCAGTGCTTGACCTAGCAGGCAATCCAATCAAGAGTAAGATACGCTCTAAAAGTCAATCAGAAGACGGTGAGCGACTCTTTAGCTTGAAGTATGACGCCGAGTATATTTACTCATCATTCATGCAGGCCTACGGTATTGATTTGATTGACGCTCAGAATAGTCTGCATTGGAAAAAATTCAATGCCCTACTAAATGGGCTACCTAGTGATACTAAGTTTGCTGAGGTGCTCAAAATACGCTCTTATAAGCCACAAAAAGGCGATAGTAAGAAGTATAAAGAAAGCATGAAACGGCTCAAGAAAGAGTATGCACTACCAAAAGATTTTGACTACTAATCAGGAAAGGAGAGAAAACTATGGCAGATGGTTCAGTTACTATCAAGGTTGACCTAGACGGTTCTAGTGCCCAGTCAGGAGTCAGCAAATTAAAAACTTTGTTAGGTGGACTAGAAAGCACAGGCTCAAAAGTTGGGTCTGTTTTTAAGTCGGTTCTAGGAGCTAACCTGATTAGTTCTGCTCTCACTACTGGTATAGGTGTCGTTACTGGTGGTATCCGTGACATGGCTGGTGAGTTGACTAGCTCACAAAAAGCATGGAAGACTTTTGAGGGAAACCTACAAGCGTTTGGTCGCTCTCCTGAGGTCATCAAAGCAGCTAAGACTGAAATGCAAGATTTTGCTACCAAGACCATTTACTCTGCCTCTGACATGGCTAGCACTTACTCTCAATTAGACGCTGTAGGGACTAAGAATGTTGGTAGCTTGGTTAAGGCTTTTGGTGGTCTTGCAGCCTCAGCAGAGAACCCAGCCCAAGCAATGAAGTCATTATCCACCCAAGCAACACAGATGGCAAGTAAGCCTAAAGTAGCTTGGATGGACTTTAAGATTATGATGGAACAAGCTCCAGCAGGTATGGCGGCAGTTGCTAAAGAGATGGGCATGAGTACCGCTGAACTGGTTGCAGCCGTCCAAGACGGTCAAATCTCAACTGAGGCATTCTTTGACGCTATGAACAAGGCAGGGAACTCTGACGCTTTCCAAAAGATGGCTACAGAGTTCAAAACTTGGGACCAAGCAATAGACGGAGCTAAAGAGAGTCTGTCTAATAAGCTAATGCCTATGTTTGAACATCTCAACAAGTTTGGTATCAAAGCAATCAACGCTCTATCAGACGCTATGGAGAGCATTGACTTTAGTGGTATGGCTAATGGTCTAGGCAAGTTCCTTGATGGTATCAACGTTGAGGGTATTATCTCAAAGGTTAGCAGCACTATCTCAAATGTGGTTTCTAAGGTTCAGACTTTCTGGACAGCTTTTTCCAATACAGGGGCAGTTACTGCTTTTGTTGGAGCTATCCAGAGTATCGCTGGTGCTTTAGGTCATGTATGGGATAGCTTGACTGCCTCAAGCGTTCTAAACACTTTAGCTAGTGTACTTGGAAATGTGGTCAAGTGGCTTTCACAGGCTGCAACGGTAGCGGCTAACTTTATCAGCTCACTACCTGCTGGAGCAATTCAAGCGATTGTAGGTGGCTTAGTCGGTTTAGTAGCAGGGTTCAAGGCTTTTAACTTTTTGAAGTCTTTTAACCCGTTCAACCTATTCAAGCAAAATGCCACCAGCGGTGTGAGTGGTGCTACATCAGTTGTTAGGTCAGCTAGCGCAAGCGTGGTCTCAATTATCCGTAGCCTTGGGCAAAGTGTAGCAACTGCCGCTAGAGGAATTGGACAGGGAATAGGTGCCGCTTTTCGTGGTATTGGTCAAGGCTTGGCTATGGTCAATCCTGCCACTATCGCAGCCTTGGCAGTACCTATCTTGGCACTTGGTGCAGCCTTTGCCCTAATGGGTATGCAAGGACAAGGGATAGCTACAATCCTACAAGGTGTGGGGAGTGTTATTGTCAGCGTTGGTACTGCTATAGGGACTATCCTCAATCTAGCACTACAAGGCTTGGCCCAGGCTTTGGTTATTGTAGCCCCTGTGTTACCTACCATTGCCTCAGCTTTTGCTATGCTATCTCCTGTGATTATAGCGGCAGGGGCAGCAATCAGTATGATTGTTAGCTCATTC
>ENA-OWZL01000169-OWZL01000169.1-human-gut-metagenome-genome-assembly--contig:-NODE-169-length-19862-cov-7.63861_pt1 | contig 19862 bp, 13 predicted proteins | sample MGYA00249257_ERZ652109 | MGnify/ENA primary metagenome ERZ652109 (study PRJEB26925, sample SAMN05827267) | human gut metagenome | biome: ENVO:2100002; feature: ENVO:00000062; material: ENVO:00002003...
AGTAGCGAGAGGGGGATTCGAACCCTCGACACCACGGGTATGAACCGTGTGCTCTAGCCAACTGAGCTATCTCGCCATTTTCTTTTAAGATATGGAACCTATAGGGCTCGAACCTATGACCCTCTGCTTGTAAGGCAGATGCTCTCCCAGCTGAGCTAAGATTCCATATTGTGCTTGTTTCAGGCGGCTTATTTTTTGTCCGCTCCGTAACTTGCTTTGCTATTATATAATGGATTTTGTCGGATGTCAACACCTTTTTTGAAACTTTTTTAATTTTTTTTATTTTTCTAATTGTTCATACATTTTAAATCCATCTTATCACCTGAATTTTCCAAAGAAATACAGGTAAATGAAACCCGGAAACAGAATTGCTCATGACAACAACTCTGATGTACCGACAAGTTGATTCTTGAAACAATCTTGTCGGTACACTAATTCCGGGCTTCTTCTTCAAGAACTATCTTTTTATGTGTAGCAGAAATTTTTACTGATTCTGCCTCTATATAATTTTAACTGTATGGTTTTAGCTATATAATCTTTGTTTCTATTTCTTATTTTGTAATCTTTACAGAATTTTTCTGTCCTTTGCCCTTGAAAAGCTTCTGGTATGCACTTAATTTTGCTGCCGGAACTTTGATTACTGCCTTAGCAGAAATTCCCTTTAATGCAGATGCTCCTACTGTTTTGAGCACTTTAGAATTAACTGTAATGGAAGTCAGCGCTTTACATCCGTTAAACGCCTGTTTTCCAATTGTGGTTACTTTGGATCCTATCGTGACTTTTTTCAGTTTTGTGCAGCCATTAAATGCTTTATCACCAATTGCTGTTACATTAAATGTATAACCATTAATTTTTACTGTTGCAGGAACAGATGCACTTGTAAGAGTTTTCTCTGCCGGAGCATAAACGCTTACTGTTCCATTCTTGTATGCGGATTTAGTTACCTTGTATTTCAGGTTTCCGGATGTGTATACCTTTCCTTTTGCCGGAATCGCCGCAATTTCGAAATTCTGAATCGCTGTGCCAACATAATTGCCTTTACCTGTAATGATCACAGATGCTGTGGAGCCGGCTTTTGTGTTATTTGCATAGGAAACGGTGTAGTCTGTTCCGGCTTTCAGTTTCTTGCCGTTTAAGGTTACTGTTACTGACGGTTTAAGCGCCTTACCTGTATAAAGTTGAGTCTTGATTGTAGAAATTTGTGCAGATGCGATGCTGTTCAGAGATTGACCTGAGAACTCATAGTATGCAGGAATCTCAACAGCTTTTATTTTCTCTTCATTTGTCCACCAGTCTACATAAAATAAACGATGTTTATTTCCATCAATTCCGGCTGTTAAACCTTCGAATTCATCCAGATGAATGTATCGAGGAAGTACTACTCCATATTTTTTCTCACCATTTACATCAAATCTAAACTGCGCCAGAAGTCTGTTTGTAGAATATTCTTCATCCAGACTAGCATTGACCGTAACAAGATTTATTTCTTCATTCTTGTATATTTTTGTAAAGTAAAACCAGTCATTATCCTCTGTCTCATCCCATGCATACCTATATGTTGGATCAAAACAGTCTTTCGATACAGGAACGCCTGCTGCCTGCGCTTCTTTTGTATCAAACTGTCGAACGATCAGATTTCTTGAATATGTCTCACCTTCCGTTTCATATGTACCAAGTTTCAATGCTCCACCTATATACAGCTGCGCTGTCTGTTTTCCGTTTGTTCCAAGATAAATCTGCGGAATTGCTGTCTGAGAGTATTCTGCACTGTCAATTTCACCAAATTTCAGATAAGCTCCCGGCTGTCCATAAATGGTTATTTCCGGATTAATCACTGCTTTCTCAAAATTCAGATATTCAGATACAACCAGACATACACCCTCTTCTGATGTCAGTTCTTTACAGTTCAGGCTCTTCACTACAGCATCCGCAATCTTAATTTTATCTGCTGTTACATTTGCATTTAATCTGGCATTCATAAGTTCCACTTCTCCAGAGCCTGTAAAGGTTAAAGTATTCGCCTTTACAAGAATCCTGGACAGTGACAGTTTCTTGCCTGCCGGAACATTTACAGAAGAAATTGAAGCCGGAACAAAATTATCTGTATCTGTGCTTTCGTCATAATTATTCTGTCCCTCTATCTTCAGTGCTTTCGCAGCACTTGGAACAGTAAGCGTTCCACTGATCTTGGTGTTAGCTTTCATATTCATCAGATAATAGCCACTGGCATTGTTCTTCTTCTGATATGCATTTATATATCTTTCCGCCTGTGCTGTCGGTGCGACATTAATCCACACACATCCTCCATCAGGGAATTCTGCCCTTCCGTGTGCCTCGAAAATCTCCTTTGCTGACATTCCTTCACAATCCCGGAATTCCTGAAGATCAACCGCATTATCTTTATCCGGATTCCAGATTTTTCCATTCATATCCTGAGTCGTACCATCTTCTGAATAGACCCAAATTCTGGAAAGCATTTCCACAATATCTTCGTCAGACATATCATACTTCACTGCCTGTGTACCAGCCGGAACAGGAATATCTTCCCATTCACTTTTCTCATCTGATGTATTATATATAATTCCAATTCCGTAAGGACTGCTCCACTTCTCTCCATTTTCATTTTCAAACTCGCCAGTACCCCAGTCAAATGTTTTATGGAATACCGGAGCAGTCTTACTGTTTACAATGTGTATAAAAAAAGCATTTTCTTCCTGTGGATTGTTTTTGATATTATCCGTTTCATTGTAAATATTAAAAAATTCACTGGCACCAAATACCTGCAGATCATGGCTGTTATTTCTCAGATATATATTTTCCACTCCGGAAATACCACCTATCGCATTATTCTGCCCACAAAAGATCACTTTATCATCGGAACCAGTTCCTTTTAATACGCTTCTCATATCCTGACAGAAGAAAGCTGTCGTTCCTTTTCCTTCTTTGATTTCAATCGTCTCTGGCGGATCTATCATACCCCAGAATGCGATGTTTCCGTTCGGTGTAATACTTCTGGCTCTTGCATTCTCCACCAGTACTGTCATCCCTTCAGGAGCCACAAAGTCTGCTGCATCTTCCAGATCCTGGACGCTTACAAAACAGTATCCTGTATTTTCTCCTTCGATACTGTTTAACGCACTTGAAAAAGTAGTGTCTTCTACTGTTTTCATGTCCACTTCCGGACGTTCTTCATTCTGCAGGGCATTATTGTACTGTTCCTCTGTTATGTATGCCACTTCAAAAGATCCTTTTACCTGTTTAGCACCTGCTGCGTCTGTCGATGCCTCTGATTCTTCTGATGTAAATCCGTCCACTTCCGGCGCTTCGTCCGTACCAAAATCTGATACTTCTTCCCCGGATGTCCAGATTTCTGCCGTATCCTCTGCTTCGGCTTCTTCCTCCGTGCCCTGCATCTCTACAGTTTCTTCCCCCGAAGAAAATTCTGCACCCATAACAGCTGCGCTTTCTGCCACAGATGTTATGCACATAAGTGCTGCCAACAATAATGCGACTTGTTTTTTCTTCATACGTAAAACCCTCCTTTTTCTGGATTTGAGTGTATTAAAAAAAGCACCCTGCAAGATGTAATCGCAGCTTGCACAATTTGCGAGAATGATTTTTTTAGTACCTCTGTAATTTTATACACTGCCATCTTCATTTTTGACAGCGTTCAGAATCCCTTCAGGGATATCTTTCAAAAATATTTTACAGTAAAATCTCTTCCCCTATTTCATCCAGGAAGCTGTTCATCTCTTCTAGTGTCATCTTCTCTTCCAGTCCATAAATAATTGCTGCATCGTAACGTACGCGCGGATAAAGTCTCGGCTTCTGACCGATATCCAGAAGCCTTTGTGTATCCGACAGATCAAGAGAAAGGAGAAACGCACACTGCAGTAGTATTTTCCTTGTGGGGATTCGCTGACCGCCAAACAGTTTTCGTGCATAGGATTCTTCCAGATTCAGCTTTCGCACAATGTCTTTCTTTTTCATTCCACGCTCTTCGATTATATGCTCAAGATAAAGCCCTACCTCTACCTTGTTTCCTCGTTCCCTTGCAAAATATGCGGCGCCTTCCTCTTTTATCATTCCCATGATTTCTTCTGTTTCTTTCATTTCTTCTCACACCTCTTTCCTGTTCATATCTCCCTTCTGCCAAAACCCGAGGTTATATTTTTTGATCTTTACCACTGTCCGTTATCTGATGACTGATCCATAATTAAAAAGCAGATATGATACTGTTAAGTGTACCATATCTGCCCATTTTAGAGCGGGACAATTTTGTCCCTTTTTATGTATAAATTTCAAAATCAGGGGAAGAATCTATCTTCATGATTTCTTCTTTTTGTTCCTCTGTACAGTGTACCTCCGTCAGTCCCGAATGTCCAAACAGCGGTTCAAAATTTTTAATATCTGCATTGGAAATATCTATTACCTGCAGATTCTTTGCTCCTGTGACAGGAGACAGATCTTTCACCAGACTGAAACTTACTGACAGGAAATTTAATGAAGGAAACTGTTCGATTCCTTCCAACGAAGAAATCTGTGTTGTGAATGCAAGTGTCTCCAGCTGTGTCATCCCTTTCAATGGTTTCAGATTCTCCAGTATGGTACTATCCCCCCACATGAACAGCGCCTTTAAGGTACTCATCTGCGAAAGAGTTTCGGCAGCCGCCTCATTTACATCACACATGCACAGAGTATCCAGTTTCTTCATCTCTGTCAATGGCTCAAATATATTGTTTTCTACTTCCATATTACTCATATCCAGGTAATCCAGGCTCAGATTTTTCAGAAAGTCTATATCTGTCAGATTCATCCCCTGTATATTTAATCTTAAAATGCCTGTGCATTCTCCAATCACTGACAGATTCTCTGTCGGATTCTCCATAATACAGAGGGTATCCAGATCTATCAGATTCAAAAGCACAGAGAAATCTGTGATCATATTCTTGCTCAGATAAAGTTTTTTCAAAGGCAGCTCTTTTAACCCGGAAATATCTTCGATTTTCTGGTTACACAGCGCAAGTTCCTCCAGATTTACCATTTGTGCCAGATCCGAAAGATCTGTAATATTTCCGCGCACAGATCCGAAGCTGCTGTCCTTTCCATCCACATGGCGGCCTTCACCCCAGAATGTGTCCTCATCATCAAGAATTTCTTTTCCGACAATGCGGAGTTTCCTTACATTCTCCAGCATAGAGGCAGTTATTTTGTCTGTCTTTGAAAGCCCCAGTTCCTTGCGCACGGCTTCTTCTATCAATTCTTCTCTGAAGGTTATCTCTGCCTGTATCTGTTCTTCTGTCGCACTCTGTTCTGCCGTTTCAATCCTTTTGTTTTCAATCACTGTGCCATCCGGGGAAAAAATTGCCAGTATATAACCTGCTGCAATCAGTCCAAAGACTGCGCCTGCTTTTTTATAAACCTTTTTTCTATTGTTCGCCTGACATTTCTCAACTGCTCTCCTTAATTGCGCAGCATCCCCATATCTTTTATCAGGCTCAAAAGAGCAGGCCTTCTCTATGATCTTTTTCATTCTCCGGCTCACTGCACACTCAGAAAGCTGGTTCATTTCATAGCTCTCTGAAACCATATACAGCATTGTCTGTCCGATTGCATACACATCTGTACGCTGGTCTGTCTGTGTATAGCCATACTGCTCTGGCGCCGCAGTTCCTCTGGTACCCACCACAAAAGTATCACGCGACCCATCTTTTTTATAACTGCGCATAGTACCGAAATCAATGAATACCACCTCACCACCAGGTGTGACCACTATATTCTCCGGTTTTATATCCCGGTGTATCATAGGCTCATCCGGATTCTGAAACTGCTCTGCTGTCTGGCATATCTTCCTGCTGATCCTGCAGATTTCCGCTTCTGATATGCCACCTTTTTGCAGAACCATCTGAGCCAGAGACATTCCCTCTATATATTCCCTTACCAGATACACTTCGCCATTTTCTTCAAATATCCTGTATGCCTTTGGAATCCCGGACAATTTCCTGTCCGCCATTTTTTTCATGATTTCCATTTCATTGCGCAGAAACTCCGTCTGCCTGTTACGCCCCCATTTAAGCACGCACAGGATTCCGGTAGCTGACTCTTTCACCAGGAAAGTGGATGAATCTTCGCTTTCCTTCAGACATTCATATACAGTCCAGTGTTCTTGCATGTCTTCTGGCAAATAATCGTTCCATATCTTGTTCTCTTTCATACAATCTCTCCTGCTTTGGTATAACTGATCGCCGACAATCAAAAATGGGTCACATTTTTTCGCGTCACTATGATAATTTTATATCAGTTTCCCGATAAATCGGATTGTCTGTCGCTTTTTATAGAATTACTATAGATTGTATCAGAAAACTTATGGAAATCCTATATGTTTTTGCACAAAAAAAGATTCCCTCTCCAGTTTTACCTGAAAAAGGAATCTCCTGTTATCTTTACTTATTCAGCGTCTTCTGCTGTGTCAGTTGTATCTGCATTTTCTTCTGCTGTGTCATCTGTATTGTCTGCGTCTTTGCTGTCTGCATCATCTGCATCTTCTGTATCTGTTTCTTCTGCATCTGAGCTTTCTTCAAAAGGAATTACTGCACCATCATATTTCTCATTGATAAAATCTTTAATCTCATCAGATTTCAGTACATCTACAAGTGCCTGAATCTTTTCGCTGTCTTCATTGCCTTCTTTTACTGCGATTACGTTTACATATGTCTTTGCTGCTTCAGAATCGGATTTCTCATATGCAAGTGCATCTTTTCCAACTGAGAAGCCTGCTTCCAGAGCATAGTTTCCGTTTAATACTACGTAAGCTGTCTCACCTGTAACACGTGCTACCTGTGCTGCTTCCAGCTCTACGATCTCCACATTGTGAGGATTCTCTGCAATATCCTTAACAGTTGCATTTAATCCTGCACCATCTTTCAAAGTGATGATTCCGTTATCCTGGAGAAGAAGAAGTGCTCTTGCTTCGTTTGTGGTATCATTTGGTACTGCAATGGAATCTCCGTCTTCCAGATCATCCAGGCTGTCTTTTGTTCCAGGATAGATTCCAAATGGCTCATAGTGAATACCACCTGCATTTACAAGGTGTGTACCTTTCTCTTCATTAAACTGATCCAGATATGGGATATGCTGGAAGTAGTTCGCATCGAATTCTCCGCTCTCTACAACCTCGTTTGGTCTTACATAATCGTCAAATACGGTAACTTCAAGGTCATATCCTTCTTTCTCAAGAATTGGCTTTGCTTCTTCAAGAATTTCTGCATGTGGTGTTGCAGACGCTGCAACTGTGATTGTCTTGTCATCATCCTTTGCGTAAACTCCTGTGCTTAAAGTTCCTGCTACTAATACTCCTGTTAAAACTGCTGCCACTAATTTTTTCATAATAATTGTCCTCCTGAATTTTATATTTTAACTTTTTTCATAACCATTTTATAATCAACGATTTCTTAAAACTACTTTCTTCTGTCAATCTTATTTGCGATCATCATTCCCACTGACTGGAAAATCTGTACCAGCACCACCAGCAGGATAACTGTGACGATCATGATATCTGACTGATATCTGTAATATCCATAGCGGATGGCGATATCTCCAAGTCCGCCTCCTCCTACTGCGCCGGACATGGCTGAATAGCCAAGGATAGTTCCGATTGCAATCGTTGCTCCTGTGATCAGTGAAGTTCTGGCTTCTACCAGAAGAACCTTCACAATGATCCTTATATTACTGGCACCCATAGCTCTGGCTGCCTCGATCACACCTGCATCCACCTCTTTAATAGAAGATTCCACCATTCGTGCGATAAAAGGAATGGCAGCCACTACCAGAGGAACTACAGTTGCTGTGGATCCATAGCTCTTTCCCACTACTGCTCTGGTAAAAGGAATGAGCAGGATCAGTAAGATCAGAAACGGAATACTTCTCACAATATTTGCAATTGCATCCAGTATCTTATACAACACTGCATTTGGTTTCAGTCCCTCTTTATCAGACACTGCCAGCAGCACTCCCATAGGAAGTCCGAACAGATATCCCAGAACTGTGGAAAGAACTGTCATGTAAAGTGTTTCTCCCACACCCTGGACGATCATCATTATTGTCTCATGATCCCACATATTCTGTCACCTCCCCGATTGCTAAACCTTTTTCTTTCAGATACTGCTTCATCATTTCTGTCCTGGTACTGCCTTCCATAAACTCCAGTATCATCTCTCCCTTGGCTACACCACCTACATTCTTGGTATCTGCCTTCAGGATATTTACCGGTTCTCCGAAGGTAAGGATCAGATTTGCGATCACAGGCTCAAAAGCTGAATTCTCTGAAAATACGATTCGTATCTTCTCACCACTTTTGATCTCTGCCTGTCCTTTTTCCCTGCCGGCATCCAGTCTGCTGTCTGCGCCGATATCGGAGCCTGTATCCTTTCGGATCAGTTCTTTGGCAACCTCTGACTGAGGATTTGCAAAAATATCTGTAACCAGTCCTTTCTCAACCACTTCACCCTCATACATGATCGCCACATGTGTACAGATTTCACGCACAACCGACATCTGATGAGTAATGATCACTATGGTGATTCCAAACTGTCTGTTAATCTTTTTCAGCAATTCCAGAATAGAAGAAGTAGTCTGCGGATCCAGTGCGCTGGTAGCCTCATCACAAAGTAAGATCTTCGGATCCGATGCAAGTGCTCTTGCAATGGCAACCCTCTGCTTCTGACCACCAGAGAGCTGTGCAGGATAAGCATTCTGCCTGTCCCCCAGACCAACAATCTCCAACAGCTCTGCTGCCCTCTTTCTGGCCTCTGCCTTCTTCTTTCCTTTTATATAGAGTGGAAAACAGACATTATCGATCACTGACTTCTGCATCAGCAAATTGAAATGCTGGAAGATCATACCAATCTCTTCCCTCTGCTTCCTCAATTCCTTCTCTGTCAAATCTCCAAGAGCCTTCCCATCTATCAGAACCTGGCCCTCTGTGGGAACCTCCAGAAAATTCATACATCGTACCAATGTACTCTTACCTGCCCCTGACATACCGATAATCCCATATATATCACCGGAATCGATATTCAGGTTCACATCCTTCAAAGCCTCAACCACACCATCTTTCGTGTCAAAAGACTTCCGGACCTTCTCAATCACAATCCCAGACATCTCATTCTCCCTCTCTCTTATTCCCCGCTCCGTTGAGCATGAACATACTATACCACTACACTTCCAAATATGCCAATTCATAATATCTAGCGCCAGTTATAGTTTAAAACTATATTTTCACTGCTTTACTGTATTAAAATTTATATCTCCTGGATTTATTCAGAAAGAAAAACAGCAGGAGAAAGGTCATATTCCTTTCGTCCTACTGCTTTGAAAACGTAATATTCATTATTTTCCAAAATTACATCATCCACATCCGGTTCTTTGGGATTTGCACTTTTGCATCCATTACAGTTCATCCTCTGTCATATACATTTTGACTTGGATAATCAGCCTGAGAATATCCCAGTTCTACCCATGTCTGAATACCGGTTTTATCCTGCACAAATAAAGCTGACAGTGATGAACCTGTCCAGTCTCTCTTAAAAGTAACAACCGAGTTATTTTTTACTGTGGTTTTCACTCCATCATATCCATACTGAATTTTTTTCAGTTTCCAGCCTTTATTGGCTTTCAGGCTGATTTTGGCTTTCCACTGTTTTTTCTGTTTATTCCAGTTATAAATTCTGCTCTTGTTAAATTTTGAGGTAAGGTTTTTATTTCCAACCTTAAAAGATTTACAGGGATTCTTCCAGTTATATGCTACAATGGTAGTAGACAGTTTCTTTCCTGCATATTTAAAGGAAATTGTTGATGTTCCTGCTTTTTTGACATTAACTGTTAATCCATATGAACCCTTGTTCAGCACTTCTACAACATCCGGATTGGAATTCTTCAGACCGGTTGGTTCCTTCCCATCAATAGAATTTTTTATATATATGGTTTTTCCAAATGCAGACTGGGGTACAGAATAAATAGCTATATAAACTTTTTTATCAATACCGGGAACTGGTGACTTTGCATTTATAGAAATCAACTGTAATCCCAGTACACTGATGATTGTTAAAAATAACACTACTGTTTTTCTTATAAAAGCATTCTTTTTCATATCACTTATCCTCTCTTTTCAACTTGAATTGAGATTTCATATATTCCAAGGGATTTAATAACTGTTATATTTTATTATCAAATATCTCTCAATCCCTTGAAAACACTAAGTTTATCACAGGTGAGCTTTCCCTTATTGTTTCCCTTGTATTATATTGTCCCATGAGTATTTACGAACTCTGATAAGGGCAAAAACAAGGGAAAGAAAATCTTATTGAGAAGAATTTAAAGACTACACCCGGATCAGACTGTGCATTAAACGCACTTGCCATTGATCAACCACTTGAATATACAAGATTATATCTTGATGAAAATTTACAGATGTAGGTAAATGCAGAAGACTCATTAGAGCTTTAGCATCTATAACCGGATAATAGTAATGAGATAACTTATTGAATTTCTTTTTAATAAGTCATCTCATTACTTTAAGCAAAACAGTTAGCTTATGAGTCTATCTCTTTATTGTATACAGATATTTACTTATTCACCGAATCAGGCAGAATTTCCACAAACGTCTTATAAAAATCATATGTCTTTCCGTTTTCTTGTGCACAGAGAAGAAAGCGGCTGATGATTGCACCGGTACGGTACGTTTCCTGAATGTATACCAAGTGTTCGGGCAGATCATTAGGAAAACCGGTTGTCACTTCTTCTTTCATCAAAAAAGTTATATATCTGGCAGATTGTTTTTGCCAAAGAATACTGGATTCCGGAAAGGATGAACTCATGTCAGCAGAGACTGTAATCCCCCGTTGTTCCTGTGGCAGGGATTGTGAATCCTGCACCCTTGTATATAGATAAGGATTTTCAATATACCGGCACAGCTTATCTCTTTCAATCAAGTCAAAGGAAACAACACAGTCTGTATCAATATCTGTTTCCTGATACGGCTGTGCTTTCAGCATTTCCAGCATTTCCACTGCCTGCATATGATAGCGCAGCTTCTTCATACGTCTTGTAAGCATTTCCTGCTGTCGTTTTAGTTCTACTATTTTTTCGGCAAACAATTCTTGATGCTGTTTCGGTGTAGAAGCTTCCATACCACAGATTTCCTTCAACTGTAATCCAAGATTTTTATAAAAAATCACATCGGAAATTGTCATTAAATCTTCAATCGTGTATTCCCGATATTGGTTTTCAGCTTTTTTTCCGGGATGTAAAACGCCTTTGTCCTCCCAATATCTAAGAGTAGATGCCGGTATATCAAAAAATCTGGCTATTTCACCGATTTGAAATTTCCTGTCCATAAATATTCCCTTCCTGTTTTCAAAACATACTTACTGTTATTTCCCTACTATAGCATTTTTTCTATTGACCTTCAACCTACTTGAAGGTTTATCCTATGATCAGGAGGGAAACTATCATGGAAAACACTTTAATTTTTACTTCTGAAAAAGACGTACGCTTCGGAAAGCTATTGAAATTTATTATTCCGACATATCTGACTTCACTCTTTAACACAGTTTATACCATTATTGACGGGATCTTTGTGTCTGCATATGTTGGTACCGATGCTTTAGCTTCTATCAACATTGTTTACCCTATTGTGAACGTATTAACCGGAATCGCACTTGTATTTGCAACCGGAGGCAGTGCCGTTGCAGCTTTGCATATTGGTGGTAACAGAAAAGCAGAAGCAGACCGTTCCTTTTCTGTCAGTACGGTTGCAGCCATCCTGCTTGGGTGCCTTATTTCCCTGCTGGTTCTTGCAAACCTGTCTGCAATCCTATCCCTGCTCGGTGCGACTGACATAACGATAGCAGGCTGTATAACATACGCACGTTGGTGGCTTCTTGCTGCTCCTGTTGTAATCGGAAAAGAACTGTTTACATATTTTATCCGGGTGGACGGTGCTCCCACATACAGTTTTCTGACAGCTTTATCCGGTGGTATTTTGAATATCATTCTGGACTATGTTCTGGTCGGACGTATGCACATGGGAATCTATGGTGCGGCACTGGCAACGATTCTTGGACTGGTATTATCATTTACGATGGGAATTTATTACTTTATCCGTAAACATAAATTTCTTTCCTTTACTCTGCGTAATTTATCCCTACACGAAGCAATACACTGTATGATAAATGGCGCATCTGAATTTGTCGATCAGCTTGCCATAGCAATTACAACCATCGTATTTAACCGCACTGCACTCTCCTTTGCCGGTGAAGATGGTGTTGCAGCTGTTTCCATTATCATGTATCTGCAATTTTTATTTATCGGAGTCTACTTTGGTTTTTCTATGGGCATGGCGCCTGTGCTGAGTTATGCATATGGAGATCGAAAAATCAGTATCTGCCGAAAATTAGAGGGGTATGCTCATCGCTTTTTTATAGCAGCTCCGATCATCATTTATGCACTTACCTACTTTCTCGCTCCAGCAGGTGTGTCCTGTTTTACAGATAAATCCAGTCCCGTATTTTCCCTTGCTGTATCCGGAATGAGGATTTATGGACTTGGTTTTCTGTTTTCAGGAATCAATATTTACGCTGCTGTTCGGATGATGGCATATGGGAAGGGATATTTATCTGGTCTGATCACATTTTTGCGTTCATTTGCATTATTGCTTTTATTTCTGGCTGTGCTTCCTCGTATATTTGGTCTGACAGGAGTATGGCTCGCCGTTCCTGCAGCAGAAGCTCTGACCTTACTCGTTTCTGTATGGTTTCTGCGACCGATTCAACCACAAAAAGGAAAGGTTGTTCCGTAATCGTTCAATATTATTCACTCTGAAAGCAAATGGATAGCCACCTGATTTCATCGCAAATCAAGTGGCTATCTGAACTTTGAGCTTACCATGCATTTTTGATATACAAAATCCATTCTTCCAAGCTCTCAATATTAAATTGTCGTAATGCCTTACTATAGTTTTCAAAAGCCAATGGGTACATCTCCTGCATCCATCTCAGTGTCTTTTTCGGTCCCCAATAGGGTTGTTTCATAATATCGCAGAAAATCTCTAAACTATCAACCAACACCCAATGCCAACGGAACATACCTTCGCAGTCACTTCGTTTTACTCGGTTAAGCATTTTAAGGCACCAGTCAATATTTGATTGAATCTCTGCGTCCGTCTTTGTCGGACGATTTTGCAGATAAAACAGAATATTATCGATTAATTTTTTTCACTAAAGTAACGAGAATACGACGCGCAATTATTCAAAATATCTTTTGCTTTTTCTCTGTCTCTGATAATCATCCCATGGGCATCTAACTTATCCAACTGCTCATCAAAAGTCAATGGCTTTTTCAAATCCATAAAATCACTCCTCAACGTAAAAAAGCTGAGCACAAGTCTCAGCTTGGTCCCCAATGCCAAAAAGGCTTCGGGCAACTCTGTTACATATAGTATATTCAAAAAGCCACGAAATTGCAATAGTTTTTATTATTTTCATCAATAAAAATCTATAACATTGCATCTAAGCAGTTCATTACTACTATAGTAATTCCCTCAAATGCCTTAGTAGTCTAAACTGCAATAAATTCAATGCTTTCCGGCATATTCTGCCCCGTGGCGACCTTCACACTCAAAAAAGGGCGCTACCCAACCAGGCGAATACGCAAAGTTAATACACTCCTCCACACCACAATCCCGGCGCTCCTAAAAAGAAAGCGCAAGGGTGGAGTCCAGAGGAGGGACAGCGCTTTCTGTCCTTCCTCTGGGAACCTTCCGTCTGGAAAGTTTTCCCCTATTTTACTTAAAATATTCCACACCAGACTCGAATATTTTAATATCCTGCTCTCCATAGATATTAATGGCAACTCCGTCCCCGCGGCGTTCGCTATGTGCCATCTTACCAAGGATACGTCCATCCGGGCTGGTAATACCTTCAATGTTCATATAAGAACCATTGACATTCCATTCTTCATCAACGCTAAGCTGTCCGTCCGGAGTCACATACTGAGTTGCAACCTGTCCATTTGCAAACAGTTTCTCAAGCCACTCGTCATTTGCAACAAAACGACCCTCACCATGTGAAGCCGGGTTACAGTAAACACCACCAAGCTGTGCTTTCTGCAGCCATGGAGATTTATTACTTACAACTTTTGTATAAACCATCTTGGAAATATGACGTCCAATGGTATTGAATGTCAGTGTCGGAGAATCTGCCTTCTGTCCGCAGATTTCGCCATACGGTACAAGACCAAGTTTGATCAGCGCCTGGAAACCATTACAAATACCAAGTGCCAGACCGTCTCTCTCATTGATCAGCTTCATAACAGCTTCTTTGATCTTCGCATTCTGGAATGCAGTTGCAAAGAATTTCGCGGAACCATCCGGTTCGTCACCTGCGGAGAATCCGCCCGGGAACATGATGATCTGTGCCTGATCGATTGCTTTCTCAAAAAGCTCTACAGAGTCATGGATATCTTCAGCAGTCAGGTTCTTGAATACTTTTACATCCACCTCTGCACCTGCACGCTCGAATGCACGTGTGCTGTCATACTCGCAGTTTGTTCCAGGGAATACAGGAATAAATACACGAGGTTTTGCAACTTTGTTCTTGCATACATAGATGCTGTCTGCACGATAAAGCTTCTCATCTCTGTCAGCTGCCTCTTTATCATTCTCAGAAGAAACTGTCTTAAATACTTTTTCCAGAGTACCTTTCCATGCATTTTCAGCTTCGTCTACAGTGATCACTGTATTTCCATAGGAGAAGTTACCGTCAGCAGTTACTTCACCGATCACTGTATAAGTGATGGAAAGCTCACCAACCTTACCATCCGGAACTTCCAGGATAATATCGCCAAATCCAGGTGCAAAGAAATCTCTCGAATCAAGGTTATGCTCAATCTTTACGCCCATGCCATTACCAAATGCCATCTTTGCAACTGCTGCTGCAATACCATGGCGGTCAAGTGCATAAGCAGAAACAACTTTGCCGTCCTGCATATCTTTGTGAAGTTTTTCATACTGATCCATGATTCCTGCATAATCCGGCAGATCATACTGATCCTTCGGTGCACGGAGCCATACCAGTTTGTTTCCTGCTTTCTTTAATTCCGGTGTGATCACATCCTGGATCTTCGCAACGTCAACTGCGAAAGATACCAGTGTCGGAGGTACATCAATATCATTGAATGTACCAGACATACTGTCCTTACCACCAATGGATGGAAGTCCGAATCCCATCTGTGCTGCATAAGCACCGAGAAGTGCTGCAAAAGGCTGGCTCCATCTCTTAGGATCTTCTGTCATACGACGGAAGTATTCCTGGAATGTGAAACGGATTTTCTTATAGTCACCACCTGTAGCCACGATTCTTGCAACGGACTCTGTCACTGCATAAGCAGCTCCGTGATATGGGCTCCAGGAAGATAAATACGGATCAAAGCCATAGCTCATCATGGTTACAGTATCTGTTTTACCATTCTGTACCGGAACCTTTGCTACCATGGACTGAGTCTCTGTGAGCTGATATTTACCACCGTATGGCATAAATACACTGCCTGCTCCGATAGAACCATCGAACATTTCCACAAGTCCCTTCTGGGAGCATACATTTAAGTCTGCCAGAGTTTCCATCCATTTAGCTTTTACATCAGCTACATCCGGGCGCTCTTCAAAGAGGTTGCCTTCTTTGTTAGGGATTTCTACTTCTACAGTTGTCTCCTGATGTGCACCGTTAGTGTCAAGGAATGCACGGGAAATATTTACGATTTCTTTTCCTCTCCATACAAGTACCAGACGAGGATCCTCTGTTACAACTGCAACCGGAATTGCCTCCAGGTTCTCTTCATTTGCATAGCCAAGGAAAGTATCTACATCTTTCGGGTCAACTACTACAGCCATACGTTCCTGAGATTCGGAGATTGCGATCTCAGTTCCGTCAAGACCTGCATATTTCTTCGGAACCTTGTCAAGATCTACCCTCAGACCTGCTGCCAGCTCACCGATAGCAACGGAAACACCGCCTGCACCAAAGTCATTACATTTCTTAATAATATGGCTGACTTCCTCACGGCGGAACATACGCTGGATCTTACGCTCAGTAGGAGCATTACCTTTCTGCACCTCAGCGCCGCACACTTCAATAGAAGCTTCTGTATGAACCTTGGAAGAACCTGTAGCACCACCGATACCGTCACGTCCTGTACGTCCTCCAAGTAAGATAATGATATCTCCCGGATCAGAATTCTCACGGATAACCGCGCGCCTCGGAGCAGCACCCATAACAGCACCGATCTCCATACGTTTCGCTACATAGTTAGGATGGTAAACTTCTTTTACATAACCTGTTGCAAGACCAATCTGGTTTCCATAGGAGCTGTAGCCATGAGCTGCGCTTCTTACCAGTTTCTTCTGCGGAAGTTTACCCTTGAGAGTTTCTTTTACAGAAACAGTAGGATCTGCTGCACCTGTTACACGCATTGCCTGATATACATAAGTACGTCCTGAAAGCGGGTCACGGATCGCACCGCCAAGGCAGGTAGCTGCACCACCGAATGGCTCGATCTCAGTAGGATGGTTATGTGTCTCATTCTTGAAGTTGATCAGCCATTCCTCTTCTTTACCGTCTACGTCTACAGGAACTACAATACTGCAGGCATTGATCTCATCAGATTCTTCCTGATCAGCAAGCTTTCCTTCTGCTTTCAGTTTCTTCATAGCCATCAGAGCCAGATCCATCAGGCAGACAAATTTGTCCTTACGACCTTTGTAAAGTTCTTCTCTGTCAGCAAGATATTTCTTGTAAGTATCTACGATCGGTGCTTTGTAATCACCTTCGTCAAATTTTACATCTGTCAGTTCTGTGGAGAAGGTTGTGTGACGGCAATGATCAGACCAGTAGGTATCCAGTACACGGATTTCTGTCATGGACGGGTCACGTTTCTCTTCTTCTTTGAAATAATGCTGGATATGCTGGAAATCCTTGAATGTCATTGCAAGATTTAAAGAATCATAAAGTTCCTTTAATTCTGCTTCCGGCATTTCCTTAAATCCGTCAAAAATCTTAACATCTTCCGGTTCCGGGAATACAGTTACCAGTGTTTCCGGTTTCTGCAGACCTGTCTCACGGGAATCTACAGGGTTGATGCAGTGATGCTTGATAGCATCAAATTCTTCATCTGAAATAGTTCCTTCAATTACATAAGTAGTTGCGGAACGAATGATAGGCTGTGCATTCTCATCCAGGAACTGTACACACTGAACAGCAGAATCTGCTCTCTGGTCAAACTGTCCCGGTAAAAATTCTACAGAGAAGATGCGGGAGCCTTCTGCTGCCTCAAAATTCTCCAGATATAAATCATCTACAGGTGGCTCTGCAAAAACAGTTTTACATGCTTTATCAAAAACTTCATCAGAAATATTTTCTACATCATAGCGGATCAGCACACGTACTGCTGTTACGGATTTAATTCCCAGATAGCTGCTGACCTCATGTTTTAATTCCTTTGCCTGTACAGCGAAGGCCGGTTTCTTTTCTACATAGACACGTCTTACGTTACTCATAGAAACTCCTTTCTTATGTATGCATTGTTTTAAAAATGCTTGACTATTGCTTCTTTTATAGTATCATAGGAAATATCATTAGTAAAATTAATATATCTTATATTTTTTATTAATATAGTTAATTAATCACCGTTCACACTCCACTGTCGACGAGATATTGGGGAATGAATATGCCAAAATCCCGAGACATACTATCTAAAGTTCCATTGTTGCCGACAATTTGTATCATCACATTATTTTATGAAAGGATTTATTTCTATGGATATTAATCTTGAACTATACAAAGTATTCTACTATGTTGCCACCACCCTCAGCTTCTCAGAGGCCTCCCGCCAGCTTTTTATCTCCCAGTCAGCAGTCAGCCAGTCCATTAAAACTCTGGAAAAGAAGCTAAATCATCCTCTTTTTATCCGCAGTACCAAGAAAGTATTGTTAACTCCTGAAGGAGAACTTCTGCTCCAGCATGTAAAACCGGCGCTCCAGCTTCTGGATGAGGGAGAATCTCTCCTGTCCGGAGACAATCTGCTGAAAGGCCAGCTGCGTATTGCTGCCAGCGATACGATCTGCCGGTATTTTCTCATTGATTATCTGCAGAAATTCCATCAGACCTATCCTGATGTCCGCATTAAAGTCACAAACAGTACCTCCATCGGCTGTGCAGAGCTTCTGGAAAAGGGTCAGGCAGATCTGATTGTATGCAACTGTCCCAATTCCAGACTTGGCAGTCATTTTCAGACACGTGTGCTAAAAGAATTCCACGATGTATTCGTTGCCAATACAGATTACTTTCCTGTACACACTGTTCAGACCGAACTGCAGGAGCTTCTGAACTATCCAATCCTGATGCTTTCCCCAAAAAGTACCACCAGCGAATATCTGCGGGAAGCATTTACAGCCCATAATCTCAAGCTTCTTCCTGAAGTAGAGTTAAACAGTAATGACCTGCTTCTGGACCTGGCACGGATCGGACTGGGGATTGCCTGTGTTCCTGATTATATGTTAAAAGAAAATGATCAGCTGACACCGCTCATGTTAAAAGAGCCTCTTCCCGGACGTCAGCTTATACTTGCCCAGCATGACAGTCTTACTGTCTCTCAGGCTGCTGAACGCTTTATTGAAATGTTTACTTCCATACTATGAAATTTCTATGCTGCAGTTGCAAAGCCTTTGTACAATAAAAGAAGTCCTCTCTCAGTACTGAAACAACAATTTTTATAATCGCGTTTCTTACTGAATGAGAACTTCTTATTATTTTTCTATTCTGTTTTTCAATCTGAAGTCCAGCGGATATTCACAATCCACTTCACTATTTGGTCAACTTTCTTATTTCGGCATTACAGCCAGTGCATCAGTAATATACTGATTATCGATTGCTGCAAAGAATCCGCCGTCTGCCTTGGTTGCATAATCCATATCAATCGGCATTTTTCCAAGTACAGGAACCTTCAGCTCTGCTGCGATCTCATCAATATGGCTCTCACCGAAGACTTTGATCTCTTTTCCGCAGTCCGGACATTTCACATAGCTGTAGTTCTCTACGATTCCAAGTACCGGTATCTTCATCATCTCAGCCATATTAAAGGCTTTCTTAACGATCATCTTAACCAGATCCTGAGGTGATGTTACGATCACGATTCCTTCGATCGGCAGAGACTGGAATGCTGTAAGCGGAACATCACCTGTTCCAGGAGGCATATCCACAAACAGATAGTCTACGTCGCCCCAGATAACATCTGTCCAGAACTGTTTTACCATATTTGCAAGAACCGGACCTCTCCAGATTACAGGAGTATCCTCTGTAGGAAGCAGAAGGTTGATGGACATTACCTTGATCCCGTTTTTTGTGATCATCGGGTAGATACCTTCATCATTTGCCATTGCTGCACCCTTTAATCCATACATTTTCGGGATGGACGGTCCTGTGATATCCGCATCCAGGATACCGACTTTGTATCCCTGTGCTGCCATCATGTTTGCCAGAGAGCCTGTTACGAAGGATTTACCAACTCCACCCTTTCCGCTGACAACCCCGATCACATGTTTTACATTTGACTGAGCATTCATTTCTGCCTGAAAGCTCTGCTGTTTCTTGCTGCTTGAACAACCTTCGCAGCTTGCTTTGTCGCATGAAGTGTTGTTACATTCTTTTGCCATAATTAATCTTCTCCTTTATATTTACGCACTGCTGTACTGACAAAATATTGTTACTGTTCACTCCGTTCACAGTAACGTAGCCAAAATTCATTCCAGATTGCCT
>ENA-OWZL01000190-OWZL01000190.1-human-gut-metagenome-genome-assembly--contig:-NODE-190-length-18104-cov-5.40955_pt1 | contig 18104 bp, 18 predicted proteins | sample MGYA00249257_ERZ652109 | MGnify/ENA primary metagenome ERZ652109 (study PRJEB26925, sample SAMN05827267) | human gut metagenome | biome: ENVO:2100002; feature: ENVO:00000062; material: ENVO:00002003...
GGATGATGCAATTTTTAAGGTTCCTTGAATCTTACCAGATGCTGAGTTCATGGCATTTTCTAAAGCCTCTTGATCTTGCATCATTCTTTTACAGTAGTCATAAAAAATTTCGCCTTGTGCCGTAAGAGCAATCCCTTCAGCAGTTCGCAACAACAGAGAATGGCCCAAGGCTTTTTCCATGTGGCGCAACCGATAACTAAGTGCTGGTTGCGATAAAAATAATTTTTCTGCAGCCCTTGTAATATTGCCTTCATCGACAACGGTTACAAAGGTTTGCCATTCTCTATTATCCATACAATCTCCTTTTATCGCTTATTACCAAAGATGCGCAATAAGGATAAGAATAAGTTAATGAAATCTAAGTATAGGCTCAAAGCACCTGTGATTTCAATGCGGTCTAAAATGGTTTCATCCTCCAAGAGCGCTACTTGTGTCACATTATTTTTAATGCGGTTCACATCGATAGCTGTAAAGATGGAGAATACTACAACCCCTACATAACCTAGAACTAAGCTAACAGTATCGCTAAAGCCACTAAGTACAGCCCAGTTAAAATAACGAGCCCCTATCATCACAAAAGATACGATAATCATACCAAGTAAGGCAGCCATTACATATGGTGTTAGGGATGACAAATTACGTTTCGTAGTAGCCCCTACCACAGCAAAGCCGATGAAGAACGCTAACGTTCCAATTAACGCGGGAATAACTACTTCAAATACATTATATCTCAATGATATCAAGGTCAATGTAAGACCATTCAATGCACTGTAGAGGAAGAACATGCCTTTTAAAGTCATAACATTGGCCGTATACGCACGAGCACTAAATAGGAATACTACGCCTAGTTCAACTAATAGAATAATATTAAAGTTTTCGTATGCAAAGCGTAGCCAGTTTGGATTTGCCAACGCAGCCACTCCAACACCGATAGTCGTAAGTAAACCTACAACCATCCACAAGAAGGATCCCTTTAATCGTTGGGATACAATACTTTCAACCTGAGCAACTTGAGAATTACTAGGTCCTGTTACATTATATGGATTCATAGTCTCACTCCTTGTATTAAGCATTCATATTTTGAACAGCCTATATTTCGTCACTTACTCCCGTCACGAGATTAGGCAGTCCCTATATTATAAAATTATTATCCCTAACTATCGAGCATTAGCAATGCCAGCAAATACCTTGCCCCGTTCGCCATCGATTGTTACCTCTTGACCTTCAAGAAGTATGTCATGAGCGTTTTTAGCACCTAAAATTACAGGAATACCATAGGTAATGCCAGCAATAGCACTGTCAGATGTATAACCATCTTCAACAGCGATAATACCGCCTGCACGTTTTGCAATAGCCATCAATTCAGGCTCCATTGTGCCCACCACAAGGATGTCGCCGTCTTTGAAGCTTTCATAATTATCCTTATGATTAGCAGCAATGAATACAGTGCCTGTAACGGATTTACGCAAAATACCATTACCAGATAAGAGTACTTGGCCTGCAATATGAACGCGAATCATATTTGTAGTACCTGTCGCACCAGATGGTACGCCAGCCGTTACCACAACTAAGTCACCAGACTCAATGGCACCTGTGCCAAGAGCACCTGTAATGGCTTGTTTAACCATTTCATCAGAGTTAACAATTTCATGACCTTTAATAGCCTCTACGCCCCAACATAATTGCATGCGACGAATTGTTTCTTCATGCGGTGTTACAGCAATAATTTTGCAAGCCGGACGATGCCGAGCCGTGCTAATTGCAGTATGACCAGATTCAGTACATGTCAAAATAGCAGCAGCCCCAAGGTTTTGAGCGATGCGCACGCTTGCTAAACATACAGCACTGGTAGTCGTCATATCCACATCTTGACGAGCACGACTTTTACTATCGTAAATAGCAGCTTGTTCTGTTACCTCAGCAATGCGTGTCATAGTCGTAACCGCCTCTACTGGGTAAGCACCATTTGCAGTTTCACCAGACAACATGATTGCATCCGTACCATCTAAGATGGCATTGGCTACGTCACTTGCTTCCGCCCGTGTAGGACGTGGATTTTGAATCATTGACTCTAGCATTTGGGTTGCCGTAATAACTGGTTTACCCAAGTCATTACATTTTTCGATCATCATTTTTTGAAGTACTGGTACCTCTTCGGCAGGGATTTCTACACCGAGGTCACCGCGAGCAACCATGAGGCCGTCCGCTACTTCCAAAATTTCATCGATGTTTTTAACGCCTTCAGCATTTTCAATTTTCGCGATGATCTTGATATCTTTTTGTTCGGATTCAAGAATACGACGGATGGCTACAATGTCTTTACCGCGTTGCATAAAGGATGCGGCTACAAAGTCTACACCTTGTTGACAGCCAAAGCGCAAGTCCGCTTCGTCCTGTTCAGATACAGGAGGCAAGCTAAGCGCTACACCTGGCACAGCCACGCGTTTACGGTTACCGATTTCACCACTGTTTTGAACGGTAGTAATGATGTTATTCCCTTCGATGGCATCGATGTTAAGTGTTACAAGACCATCAGCCAAGAGGATTTTATTCCCAACGGACACGTCGCCAACAAGACCTTTGTGGTTCACGGAGCTAAGCTCTTTTGTGCCTTCCACATCATCGGTAGTCAACGTAAATTGTTGACCTGCCTCAAGGAATACCTTGCCCTCTTTAAATAGGCCTAGGCGTACCTCAGGGCCTTTTGTATCGAGCAATAAAGCGATTGGTTTATTAACAATCATCGCCGCATCACGCACCATTTGCATGCGCTCTGCTTGCTCTTCATGAGATCCGTGGGAGAAGTTGAAACGAGCCACGTTCATGCCAGCTCGCATCATATCTTCTAAGATACCAAATTTATCCGTTCCCGGACCTACAGTACATACGATTTTTGTACGTTTCATTGTTCCTCCTATGAAAACCATCCCTTTTGGATGTTCATATATTATATCAATGTTGGTAAAAGCTATCTGTGCCCTACGCAACATGTGTTATTAAGTAGTGAATATATTTATTACTACCTTAACCTCTATTGAGGTTCTTATGCATATATTATTGTACCTCTACGGATCCATCACCTAAGATAGCTTCAATAGCCTTGATGGATTCATCACTAGGATCAAAGCACATGTTCGGTGGCAAGTTAATGCGCTTCCGTTGACGGTGCAAGTATATTGATGGTGGCACAGAGCCTGCGGTGTTCATTAACAGCCGTTTTAAGGCTTCACTATTTTCTGGCGTGTCATATTGGCTGTAAATATGGATGGCCACATGTTTTGCCTGACTATAGTTTACCTTTAACGGCATAATGCGGTCTGCAATAATTTGCACACCCTTTTCATCCGCATCAACGCGGCCTTTTACCTTAACAATCATATCAACAGCAAGGAACTGTTGACTTTGGCTAAAGACCTTAGGAAACGCCACTACGTTTGCCGCACCAGAATAATCTTCGATACGAAGAATGGACATAACCTCGTTTCGTCTTGTCATGCGGTCTGTCTTATTTTCAATCAACCCGCCAAAGGTAATGGTTTGACCATCGTATTGCTCTGGATTTTCTACAAGAGCCCCCAGTTCAAATAAGCCCTCTAGCTCCTTAGCATAACCTTGCAATGGATGGCCTGTAATGTAAAAGCCTGTATATTCCTTTTCATCCTTTAATTTATCATCTTCCGATAAATCCTCCACATTAGGAACAGGGATGAAATCTACAGACTCCTCTATATCGCCAAAGAGGCTCATGGTGCCCATCGCAGCATCCTTTTGCTCTTTAGCACCAACAGCTTGGGCGCTTTCATACATATGCAACAATTGGTTTCTGTTTTCCTTGAAACCATCCATGGCACCGCACCGAATGAGACTTTCAAGAAGTCGTTTATTAACAACCTTGTTGTCCACGCGTTTGCAGAAGTCTACAATATCCGTGTAAAGACCGTGCTCATTGCGCTCAGTAATCAAGCGATCGATGGCATTATCCCCTACATTCTTGATGCCCCCAAGGCCGAAACGAATGGCATCACCTTGTACGGCAAAGCTGCGTTCAGAATAGTTAATATCTGGACCTAGTACCTTAACGTTGTGCTTCTTGCAGGCATTGATATAGTACGTCAATTTTTGCATGTTCTGCATGAAGCTCGTCATGGTAGCAGCCATGAATTCAGGAAAATAGTGGGCTTTCAGATACGCCGTTTGATACGCGATGTACGCATAGGCCGCACTATGTGATTTATTAAAGCCATAGCCCGCGAAGTATACGAGCAAATCAAATACTTCGTTCGCAATGGACTCTTCAATACCATTATTTATGGAGCCTTGAATAAATGACTCACGTTGAGCCTTTAGTACAGATTCCTTTTTCTTACCCATGGCGCGACGCATTAAGTCCGCTTGACCAAGGGAGAAGCCGCCCATGGCGGATGCAATCTGCATAACCTGTTCTTGGTACAAGATTACACCAAAGGTATCTTTCAAAATCGGTTCCAAAATTGGATGTAAATAGGTAACCTCTTTTTTACCATGACGGCGGTCGATAAAGTCCGCCACCATGCCAGAGCCCAATGGGCCTGGACGGTACAAGGCAACCAATGGAATTAAGTCTTCGAAATGTTCAGGCTTAAGGTCCATAACGAGCTTTGTAATACCTTCCGATTCGAGCTGGAATACACCAGAGGTATCACCTTTTGTGAGGATATCACAAGCTGCCTTATCGTCTAATGGAATAGCATCTAAATCAAGGTCTATACCACGGTTCGCCTTGATGAGCTTTAAGGCATCCCCCATAACCGTTAAGGTACGGAGTCCCAAGAAGTCCATTTTTAAAAGGCCCAATTCCTCGATGTTATCCTTATCGTACTGCGTTACAAAGCCTTCATCATTGGCATTTTGTACCGGTACATGGTCATCTAGAGGATCTGCAGAAATTACGACACCCGCCGCATGAGTGGACGAATTGCGCGCAATCCCTTCTAGCTTTTTACCAAAATCAAATAACTCTTTAACGTTTGAATCAGCTTCGTATAAAGCTTTTAGCTCCTTGCCTTGCAGAGCCTTATCTAAGGTAATCCCAAGTTCATTGGGAATCATCTTAGCAATGCGGTTTACTTCAGCTAGTGGCAAGTCGAGCACACGACCTACGTCTCGGATAACGGCACGAGCTGCCTCAGTACCAAAGGTAATGATCTGAGATACGCGAGCTTGGCCGTATTTTCGAGTTACATATTCGATGGCTTGACCACGCTTTTCGTAGCAGAAGTCAATATCGATATCAGGCATGCTTACCCGCTCAGGATTTAAGAACCGTTCAAAGAGCAAGTCGTACTTTAATGGATCAAGGCCTGTAATGCCAAGTAAATACGCAACCACAGAACCTGCTGCCGAACCACGACCAGGACCTACTAAAATGTCGTGCTCACGGGCATAGCGTACATAGTCCCATACGATGAGGAAGTAATCCTCAAAGCCCATGGTGCCAATAACATCTAACTCGTAGTCTAAACGTTTTTGTAATTCTTCAGAGGTCTCACCATAGAGGCGTGGAATTTCTCGTTCACATACCTTACGCAAATAGGTCTTAGACGTTTCCCCTTCTGGCACATCAAAGTGCGGCAAATGATGTTCGTCGAAATTAAACTCTACATTGCAACGGTCTGCAATTTTTAAGGTATTTTCGATGGCCCCAGGAATATGTCCAAATAGCTCAGCCATCTCATCCCCAGATTTTAAATAGAACTCATCATTCGGAAATTTTAAGCGATCTACCTCAGCACGACGTCGGCCTGTAGAAATACATACCTTAATATCCTGCGCATCTGCGTCCTCTTTTAAAACATAGTGGAAGTCATTAGATGCTACGATACCAAGACCGTATTCCTTACTAAGTTTAATGAGCTCCTCTTGAGCCTTTGCCTCCTCTGGCAAGCCATGGTTTTGGATTTCTAAGAAGAAATTATCCTTACCGTACGTCTCGATATACCATTCAATGGATCGCTTAGCGCCTTCCATATTATCTTGTAAAATATACTGAGGGATTTCCCCTTGAATACAAGCACTAAGGGCAATTATGCCTTTACTGTATTGACGCAATAAATCGCGATCTGCACGAGGCTTATAATTAAACCCTTCAGTAGAGGCTTTCGACACGATTTTTACGAGATTTCGATACCCTTCCATGGTCTCCGCTAATAGAATAAGATGTTTTAATCGTTCACGGCTACGGCCTTCCTGCTTATCAAGACGGCTACCTTCTGTGACATATACTTCACACCCAATAATCGGTTTAACGCCTTGGGCCACACATTCCTTATAAAAATAAATGGCCGCGTACATATTGCCATGGTCTGTAATGGCAAGGGCTGGCTGATTTAACTCCTTCGCACGACGTACCATGTCAGGCAAACGACTGATACCGTCCAGCAAACTAAACTCTGTATGACTATGTAAATGTACAAATGGCTGCATGGTACACCTCCTTTAAGGGCGATGAGCAAAATACACGTTCAATGACTTCTTACGAGCCTTCCAATCTGGCAAAAACTGTGCCACTAGATTGTGAAAGTTCTTGGAATGGTCTAAATATTTAAAATGAGCAAACTCATGAATCATAACGTACTCAATATACGCCTGTGGCCCCTCTAATAAACGGGTGTTCATCTTGATGAGCTGCTTGGCTGGCGTACAAGAACCCCAACGGCTCTTCATACGCTGCTGTTTTATGGTTGGCATAGGCACATCAATACCTTGCTTGTGGTAGCGCTGATACACGACCTTTGCCCAATGAACAAAGACCTTTTCCCCTAAATTACGCCAATAACTTTGCATTAATTTATGCTTAGCCTCAAAGGTCGTACCACGAGGTACCACCATGGTAAGGATGGCTTTTCCGTCAAAGCCAATATGAGGCTTTCCGTCCTGCTCAACTAGGCGCAACGTAACAGGAATGCCGAGGATTGATAAGCTTTCACCATTCACATACTGCAACGCATCGACGCACTTGGCATTCAATGCATCAATCTTGTAACGAGCCCGCTCAATGAAGGGCATATTCTCGATGACAAACTTGTCCACCCGATAATCCGGCACATAGGCATTCGCCGACACATGGATCACACCATCCTTTGTAATGCGCATGTTCATGTTCTTCACACGCTTGATGGTTAACTCATATTCAATTCTGTCGCCATTATAGGTAATAGACCTAGTTGTTGAAGTATTCATACCTTTTATTTTATCATAAAACACTCATAAAATCGTAAAATTCTGGTAATTTTAATAGGAATTATTCGATATAGGTAAAATGATAAAAAAAAACAGATAGCTGATTAAAGATAATCAACTATCTGTTTTTGAATTAATATTATTATATTCTAAGGTTGACTGAAGATAGTCAACTCCCAATTCCCATCATATGGCCTGGTATAAAATAAATTTCCACCAAATTTTCCAAAGCCAAATTGATAAGAAGTTACCATTGAATCAGATACTTTACCTATCATCTCATTGCCTGTAATAGCTTGTAATGGAGGAATAATTAACTCTACAGTCTTTTCTTCTGAAAGATTAGATTTAAAGCGGATATGATTTCCCCAACCGCCACCTTTCATACGTCCACCTTCACCTATTTCACTAATCTCTAGTTGGTCATTCTTTTGTATTATATCTTTAGCAACCGTAATAAAGTTATTTACTCGTTCACGATGAAATGGTCGTTGTCTTGACTCTCTAATATTAATAGTCACAAAAAGAATAGCAATACATACTAAAAATATTAATAACAATTTTTTCTCATATAACGCCTTTTTTATATTAAAGTATATAAATAAAATAGCCCTTAACAATAAATACTTAAAGACCTAACTATAATATTAGAACTTGGAATCTTAAATTATACTGCTATTAAAAAGAGATTCGGCTACCTTGTGATTTAAACCTTCTAGGCGCTTCTGTCAATTTCTTATATATATCAAATGTTTCAGATGGGCCCAAACTTTCAATTGGTTGTAAAATCATCTTATCACCGTAATACTGTTGTTGTAATCTAGTAAAATTACTTATAGTTGCAACATCTTCTAGATTTAAATAATATACAATAATTGTATTGTTCTCTTGATTGATAATAACATAGACATCATCATCCATCGCATAAATTTTATCATTAATAATGTCCATCGAAATACCTTTTTTAATAAGATAAACACTATAGGACTTATCAAAAATTGTATTGTATCTGCTATCGACTACATACCGATACTGTAAATCATGAAATAACCAACACCCACCTATAAAGAGAAATAGACCAAAAGTAATTACCAATACCTTTGATAGTTGTAGTAGACTCTTTAAAAAATCTATTATTTTATTCATATTTATATAATTGTAATATTTCTCCATAAACTCACTATAATATAACAACCTACAAAAGCTTTTATCCCTAATAATGAATTATAAATGCAATATTTCTAACCAATTATTACGAGCTAACAGTACACGATACCCATCATTCTCTGAATCCTTTGTTACATATACTCTATATGTTTCATTTTCATATACATAACGAGACGTCGTCTGATCAACTAAAGTCCATTCTCCACTTAAGGGCTTTATTGATTTTATGTCTTTATGTTGTGAATCTTTCTTTATGCTTATTGATACAGCTATAGATAAGAGATTTCTTCTATTCGAATCATGTACATCTCCATCGATTATATATTGATCTCGTGGAAAAGCTGCATTTAAAACTTGCGTCAGTTCTATTCTAGACTGCTCAATAGTATCATTAAACAAAAACTTATAGCCTAATCCACAAATTAGCCATAAACTAAAACAGCCTAAAAATATGTACCAAACAATAGAATAAATTGTTCTATATTTCATACTTAAAATCCCTCTATGTTACCTATATACCAGATGCATTAAAAACCATACACGCAGCTAATTCGACAATCATGCCATATATGATTGGATTAGCAACTTTTCTATCTTAAAAGCCTAGAAATTAATGCATCAATATCACAAGTATCAACATAAACAATATAAATATCCGTGGAGGAATTCTATATTTAATTAATATTTTATTCTCTTTCAGCCCCGAAAACTGTGGAAAGAAAAATAAAAAAATTAATATTACACACACGAAGAGAAAAGAATACCCTTCTTGAAAGAGCAATCTTTCTATTACATTCATAATTCCGTCCTAAACAAATAAATTAAATCATCTTATTTATTGTCAAAAACAAATTCCACTATAAACAATCCAATAAGCATGAGGATTGCAATAATTCGTGTTAGAGTTGATTCAATAGAACCTAGACGCTTAAAGTCACCATTAAAACGAATCCCTGTATATTGAGGAAATATTATTGCCCATAACAAGATTAAGGTCGCAAGTACCCAAGAATCAACAATTTTATTTATAAAATCTATTATTTCATCCACTAAATACAATAGTCTCTCCCTATATTAAATTTAATTTACCTCATTCGATCTAGATTATAATAGACCATTATCCATCAGTAACCCCAACAAAGTAAATATTTCTAAAAATAATAAGATACACAAAATAATCCTTACTACACGTCTCACTATAGGCTTAGCAGGAGCAAAAGATTCTATGCTATCATGATTCCCAATCAACTCAGGAATACAAATAAACGCAATAGTAAGACCTATAGCTTGAATTGCACCGCTAACCTCATAATTTGTATTATATAAATTTAGTAAAGAATCAAAGAACTCCATTTATATACTAAATCTCCTTATAGTTTAGATAATACAGAATTAATACAAGATTTAAATTATCGGTCTTTTTCTAATGTAACGATTATAGCCTTTGTATTTATATCTCGTATAATTTCAATTTCAATCTTGTCATCTAGATCATAGCCTATGAGATGCCGCTTTTTTACTTCACGCCATGTTATATGTTCTTCTGAAAGCATATCCTTTACTGTTTCCAAAGTAATACCTTCATATGTATTTTTAAAAATATATATCTGTCCATTTCTACCTGTAGCAAAGTGCTCTTCACTTACTTTATACGCAGATATACCTACTAACTTTTGTTCATATACTGTTAGTTTTTGTATTTGCTCAGGCCTTTTAATATACGCATGTAAAGTAACAAGTCCCAATATGAAGAATCCCAACAAGATAAAACCAATATAAAATTTAACCGTAAAAGGTGCTCGATTCAATATAGATTTTACACCGCTCCATACCTTCATAATGTCTCCTATAAGACCAGTAACTATTTAATCCACTTCTATATCTCAATTATATATTAAAACAACTTATATCACCAACGAATATTTTAACATTGTTATTTTTTATTTATTTTTATATTTAACCTTAATAAAGAATACTAAAGCTTGAGCTCGGTCATTTATATTATGATAATACAAAAGCACCATCTAATAAGGGATCTCTTACGTATCGTATAGAATTCCCAATAGATGGTGCTTTTTATAATTCAGCTAATTAAGTTGTTCTAATAAACATGTGCCATTCAATCTACAAGGTAGTATATTAAACTACTTTAGATTCCGTCGTGCCGCTAAGCTACCAGCGCTGTTAGCTAGGCCCGCCCGATTGATATGTGGGTTCCCATGTTTATACGTTTTTGGCTTGCTACTTTTATCTTCTACCTTTGATTTCTCAAATTTAGTAAATAGATTATCTAGCTCGCGCAAAAGAGCACGTTTTTGTGAGTCTTTCAACTCGAATACTTCACCTTTATAGGCGATGTATTTATTTTTGAGTACAGGACTGAGATCATAGATGGGCTCGTGTTGTTCTCCATTTACATCTAGCAGCTCATCCAAGGTCAATCCATAATAGCGAGACAGGGCACAGAGTGTATCTAAATCTGGTTCGCGATACCCTGTTTCGTAATTTGAAAGCGCCGCATTACTGATACCTACGGCCTTTGCTACTTCGATTTGGCTTTTGCCCATGCGCACGCGAGCACGCTTTAAGTTCTTATAAAACTGCATGTTCATCACCTACATCGATACATAAACAACTACAAACTATATACTTTTATAATAATGTATCACTGATTTTTTAATGTATCACCAATTTTTTTGAAAGCTTCATCAGCAACGGCTAATGTGCGTTCGATTTCACTGCTCTTGTGGCAAATAGATACAAAGTTGCTTTCATAAGGGCTTGGCGCATAGTAAATACCATGGCTCAAGTTATGGTGGAAGAACATTTTAAATTGTTCTTCGTTGCACGCTGCTGCATCATCAAAGTTCTTAACTGGTTTATCAGTGAAGAAAATGGTGAACATGGAGCCTACCCGTTGCACGACAACAGGCACATTGTATTGTGCAGCCAAGCGTTCAAAGCCTTCACAAAGGGCTATGGTTGTATCTTCTACTTGTTTGAAAATAGTTGGATCCCGTTGCAAGATGGAAAGCGTTGCAAGACCAGAGGTTACGGCAATCGGGTTACCGCTCAATGTACCGGCTTGGTAAATAGGACCAGCTGGTGCAATTTGGTTCATAATCTCACGAGCACCGCCAAATACAGCAAGAGGCATGCCACCGCCAACGATTTTACCAAGACATGTAAGATCTGGTTTGATATTGAAACGTTTTTGTGCACCCCCGCTACTAGCGCGGAAGCCACACATAACTTCGTCAAAGATCAATACTGCACCATGAGCCTTAGTCACTTCGCGCAAGGTTTCAAGGAAGCCTGGTTCTGGAGGCACACAGCCCATATTACCTGCTACAGGTTCTACGATAATAGCCGCAATAGTATCGCCGATCTCGTCGAATAGCTTGCGAACCGCATCAGAATCATTGTACGGCAAAGTAATCGTATTTTCTGCTACGCCTTGAGGAACACCAGGGCTATCTGGTACACCAAAGGTAGCTAGACCAGAGCCAGCTTTCACCAAGAGTGCATCGCTATGACCATGGTAACAGCCAACGAATTTCACGATCCGATCGCGACCAGTATAGCCACGAGCTACGCGCAAGGCACTCATAGTGGCCTCAGTACCAGAGTTAACAAGGCGGATAACCTCCATAGATGGCATGAAAGCTTGTACCTTTTTAGCCAATTCTGTTTCTAGTAGTGTAGGCGCACCATAACTAGTGCCGCGAGGAATCGCCTCTTGCAAGCTTGCAATAACCTCAGGGTTCGCATGACCCAAAATCATAGGGCCCCAGCTCAACACATAGTCGATGTATTCGTTGTTATCAATATCATAAATACGGCTGCCACTAGCGCTGCTGATAAACGGAGGGTTAGAACCTACACTGCGGTAGGAACGAACAGGACTGTTTACTCCGCCTGGCATATAACGTTTAGCCTCTTCAAAGGCCTTTTCAGATTTACCGAGTTGGAACATGGTTTCTCCTTACTTTTGTAACCATTTAGCTATATCTATAGCATGGTACGTAATGATGATTTTAGCACCGGCGCGCTTCATAGAAAGCATTGTTTCCATAACGAGGCGTTCTTCGTCGATAAGACCAGCTGCAGCAGCGGATTTAACCATCGCATATTCACCAGATACATTGTATACAGCTACAGGTAATTCATAGCGGTCACGTGTTTCACGAACGATATCCAAATAGGACAAGGCTGGTTTAATCATGATAATATCTGCCCCTTCAGCGATGTCGAGTTCGATTTCTCTGAAAGCTTCCAAGCGATTTGCTGGATCCATTTGATAGGATTTGCGGTCCCCAAATTTAGGTGCAGAGTTAACGGCACCACGGAACGGACCATAGTACGCAGATGCGTATTTTGCAGCATAGCTCATAATAGATACATTAGTATAACCTGCCGCATCAAGGGCTTCACGGATAGCACCTACACGGCCATCCATCATATCGGATGGAGCCACCATATGGGCACCTGCTTCTGCTTGGCTTACCGCTACTTTACAAAGCAATGGCAATGTTTCATCATTTAAGATTTCATGATCATCAATCATGCCACAATGGCCTGTTGTAGTATATTGGCACAAGCACACATCAGCTACGACCAATAGATTTGGCACAGCTGCACGGATAGCTTTGATAGCTTGTTGTACAGGTTGGGACATATCCCATGCGGAGGAACCTTGTTCGTCCTTGTATGTAGGAATACCGAAGATTTCTACCCCAAGAATACCAAGATCATATACCTCTTGAGCCATTTTTACAGCTTCATCAACAGATAAGTGGTATTGGCCTGGCAATGTATCGATTTCCTTTTTGATACCTTCACCAGGAACGATAAATAATGGATAAATTAAATCAGTTACGTCGAGTGTCGTTTCCCGTACCAAATCACGCATTTCTGGATTGATACGCAAGCGGCGAGGACGGTATGTTAAATCGTACATGTGATCCTCCTAAATGTCCTTTATAATAGCATTGACTAAGCCATCAGTTGTATATACATCGCTGATGACAGCTGGTTTAAGACCTGCACTCATAGCTGTAGCAGCTGTGATAGGTCCGATGCAAGCAATCTTAGTATTGCCTAATAGTTTCAATGCATCATCGCCCAATAATTGAATTGTATTGGTTACTGTAGAGGAACTTGTAAACGTAATATAGTCTACAGTACCTGCAGTTAATGCATTTACTAATGCTTCTTGTTGAGATGTATCTTGTGTCGTTTCATATAAACGCAAGATATCTACATCTATATCGTGATGACGCAAAGAGCGTGGAATTACGTCGCGCGCTACTTTTGGTTGGATGAGCAATACGGAGTCCCCTGCTTTGAGCTCTTCTTCAAGAGCCTCTACAGCAGATTCAGCTTTATAGTCTACAGGAATAATATCTGGAACAATGCCGTATTTTTGAAGTTCACGAGCTGTAGCACAGCCAATAGCTGCCACTTTAGAATTACCTAATGCACGTGTATCCTTGCCTTCTTTATAGAGAGCATCAAAGAAGTAACGAACCCCTTCACCAGATGTGAATACGATGCATTGGTATTGTTTTGTATTATTGATGATACGACGATCTTCATCAAACAACTCCAATGGAGATGTTTTAATCGCTGCCGCTTCTACTACATTAGCACCTTGAGCTGCTAATTTTTCGCGGAATGCACTAGCTTGGGAGCGAGCCCGTGTAACTACAATAGTTTTACCGAATAACGGTTTATTATCGAACCATTGTAATTTTTCACGAAGGTTAACTACATCGCCTACTACGATGATAGCTGGCGCTTTTAGTTGTGCCTTTTCTACGTCTTCTACTACATGTTCAAGGGTAGATACGAGAACTTCTTGAATCGTTTTTGTACCCCAACGAACAAGCGCTACTGGTGTAGAAGCTGGACGTCCATGAGCCATCAATTTTTCTGCAATAGTAGGCAAGTTGCCAACACCCATTACAAAGCAAAGTGTATCTACCGCTGTAGCAAGGCCTTCCCAATGAATGCCAGATACGGCTTTAGTTGGGTCCTCATGACCGGTTACAACCGCAAAGGATGTAGCCATAGCGCGTTGTGTTACAGGAATACCTGCATAAGCAGGGGCTGCAATTGGAGATGTTACGCCTGGTACGAATTCAAATGGTACACCAGCTTCCCCAAGGGCCATCGCCTCTTCACCACCGCGACCGAACACGAGTGGATCACCGCCTTTTAAGCGCGCTACGATTTTTCCTTCTTTACCTTTTTGAACTAATAACTCGTTGATTTCCCATTGGTGCATTGTGTGATCTTTACATTGTTTACCAGCGTAAATCAATTCTGCATCTGGGCGTGCCCATTCGAGTAAATGAGCATCTGCTAAATAGTCATATACAATTACATCTGCTTTTTCAATGCATTCGCGACCTTTTACAGTAATGAGTTTAACATCGCCAGGGCCTGCACCGATTAGATATACCATACCTGTCATTTTATGATTCCTTCCTCTATGAGAGCATCCACAATATGTTTGCCACCTTCTTCATATAAGGCTTTTGCAAGGTTTTTACCAAGAATTTCAGCTTTTTTTGCTGGGCCAGAAATTTCTCCTTCGTATACCGTTTTACCGTCGAGGGAAGCAATCATGGCCTTTAATGTCAATTGACCTTTATGGATAGTACCATGTACCCCCATCGGCACTTGGCAACCACCATTTAACTGACGCAAGAAACTACGTTCCCCTTCAACGGCATAGCGTGTAGCTTCGTCGTTAATAGGAGCTAGCATTTCAAGCATTTCCGTATCGTCAGCACGGCACTCGATAGCGAGAGCACCTTGACCAACGGCAGGAATCATTTCATCAGCTTTAAAGACTTGGGTAATTTGATCATCTAAGCCCAACCGTTTAAGACCAGCTTGTGCCAAGATAACACCATCTAATTTTTCTGTTTCAATCTTGCTCAAGCGAGTTTGTACATTGCCACGGATAACCTCCACCTTAAGGTCTGGTCGCACATGCAATAATTGGGCTTGACGGCGCAAGCTACTTGTACCGACGCGAGCACCTTCAGGCAATTTATCTAATGTTCTATACACGGGGCTCACAAGTGCATCGTAAGGAACTTCACGGGCGGAAATAGCGCCTAAAGTAAGACCTTCTGGCAACTCTGTAGGCATATCTTTCAAGCTATGTACGGCGATATCAATGTCGCCTTTATGCATGGCCTCTTCTAGCTCAGCGGTAAATAAACCTTTACCACCAACTTGAGCCAGTGGTTTTTCCAAGATACGATCCCCTTTTGTATTAAAGTGAACTAGCTCGACCGTAATGTTTGGGTACAGACGTTGTAACTCTGCACTAATATGTTCAGCCTGCCATAGGGCAAGGGCACTTTTTCGCGTGCCGATTCGAATATGGTCTCTCATAGCCTTACCCTTCTTTCTCAAGATTAAACATATCTTTGAATAAATCCCAGTACAAACCTTCTTCCTCTGTACCAGCGATTTCGTTAAAGTGAATCATCGGTTCACGTAACATTTTGCGGATGATCATGCGACTCATTGAGTCCATAATACGTCGCTCCTTATCAGAAATATCAGGCAATTTCGCTAATGCGCGATGTAACTCACGACGGCGAATGCGTTCTGCTTTTTCTGTGAGCAATGCCATCATAGGACGCACAGTCAAATAGCTCAATTTATCTAATAACTCTTCAATAGCATCGTGAATGATAGGCTCTGCACGACGAGCTTCCTCTTCGCGCTGTGCCTTATTTTCTTCAACTACACTTTCAAGAGCGTCGATATTAAACAGGTAAATACCTTCCATATCTGCTACGCCGGGATCAATATCGCGTGGTACCGCAATATCAATCATAACGATTGGCTCACCTTTGCGAAGAGAGGTAATTTTCTTTGCTTCACGTTCAGTAATAATATAGTGCGGCGCCCCTGTAGATGTGATGAGGATATCCGCATCTTTAGCGTAATCTACAAAGTTATCGAGCTTAACAGCTTTACCATTAAATCGCTCTGCTAAAGCCTCTGCCTTGGTAAAGGTTCTATTGGATACAAAAATCGTTTTTACGCCCTTTGCTTGTAAGTGCGTTGCGGTCAACTCACTCATGGTACCAGCACCTAAGATGAGTACCGTCGCTTCAGATAATGGTTTATCTAGGCTGTCCTCCGCAAGGTTAACAGCAGTGTAGCTAACGGATACAGGCGTATTAGCAATACCTGTGTTCGTCCGTACCTTTTTACCAACACTAATAGCGCGTTGGAATAAGATATTAAAAATTGTGCCTGTACAACCTGCGCTATAAGCCTGAATATAAGCCCCTTTTAATTGGCTCAAAATTTGACCTTCCCCCAATACAAGGGAATCAAGACTTGCAGATACACGGAATAGATGTTCAATGCAATCGCGCTCTTCATAGAAGAAAAAGGCATCTTCATCGATATGGTCGGCACCTTTTAAATCCTTTAACACAGCCAGCATATATTCTTTAGGGAACTCTACACCTTCTAAGGCCGCATAGATTTCAGTTCTATTGCATGTAGACAATATAACGCATTCTGCTACACAGTCGAATTCATAGAGGCGGTTTAGTGCTGAAGCAACCTCGTCCTTATCAAACGAGAAACGTTCACGCACCTCAACAGCGGCACTTCTATGATTTAGACCTAATACCACTAATTTCATGGGCAAGTTTCTCCTCTATAGTCCTCCACTCTCCCTTGAGAATGGCTTCAAAAGTTTCTACTGTCAGATGGTTTCGCCAAAATTTCTGTCGAGCCTCTGGGGTAGGAAGTAGTAACTTTACTTCTTCTCTAAATATTTTAAGTCTAGGCATAGCCTTTTGCAACTGACCATAACGATTCATCATATCTTGCCTTATGAGGCGATTGATACGAGGCCCTACGTTATTAGCGCTAATAGCGATATGAAGATCGCCTAGTTCAAGGGACGAAGGCACAGTAAATCTGCACGCCCTAGGGTCATCACTGCGATTAGTCCAAATACGGTGTTTTTTCCCCATATCATATAATATATCGTTTAATTCGCCATTATCTGTACAGATAAAGAACAAACTGCTCGTTATAATGTGGTGTTCATCGTCCATTGTGAAAGCACGGTCGTACCAAATGATACGATTATCCTTTGCCCATTGGCAAATCCTATCTGTTACAGTGGGAGCAATTACCACAATGTTGCACGGCTCATTAATAAAGAGCTGTATTCGTCGCTCTGCTACCTCTCCGCCGCCTACGAATAGGATTGTATCTTCTGTTGTAGGTTGAAATGTTATGGATACCATGGCTGTCCTACTATATATAAAAAAATCGGCTTGATGGTCAAGCCGATTTTCAATTGCCTACATGAATCGTTTCAGATATACGCCGATACGCCCCTTACGAGATGTACCTGTAATGGCTTCTACCTTCATTCGGCCACGACCACGCATAGAGATCACATCCCCTTCTTTAACTTCTTGGGATGCCCCCTTAGCTGGTTGCCAGTTTACTTGCAATAATCCTGCATTAATAGCGCTTACTAATTTAGTACGAGACACGCTAAAACCAGAACTTGCCACCGCATCTAAGCGCAAAGAAGCAACTGTAGTGCGGACTTCTTTAATTTTTTCTTCTTTTGGTGCAATATCTGATAGCTCAATAGCCTCTACACTGTCTCTTATACACATCTCCGAGCCCACGAGACTCGACGTCATCTC
>ENA-OWZL01000195-OWZL01000195.1-human-gut-metagenome-genome-assembly--contig:-NODE-195-length-17593-cov-4.88955_pt1 | contig 17593 bp, 19 predicted proteins | sample MGYA00249257_ERZ652109 | MGnify/ENA primary metagenome ERZ652109 (study PRJEB26925, sample SAMN05827267) | human gut metagenome | biome: ENVO:2100002; feature: ENVO:00000062; material: ENVO:00002003...
GACAGGTTGAACTGATGTACGGCAAACTGGCGTTCCCGACTGGTCAGGGTCCACAGGTAATGACAGCAACCACCGAGCAGGGCGCTACGCTGATCATGTCTTACGCCTTCGACCACATCAAAGGCGTAACCACTGCGCGTTTCACCACTCTGTACGGTTGCTCTGTACTGGTTCCTGAATATACGGGCATCGTTATTGCCGGGCAGTAATTTTAGTGGGGCTTCGGCCCCATTTTTATTGGGAGAAGACAATGGCACGAACAATGCTCTATAAGCCTGGCAACATGATCACCTGTGGTCAGTTTGCTGTCGATTACATCATTGTTGATGACGAAGAAGTTAAATCTCACCTGAAAAAAGGCTGGGTAAAAACTCCTGAAGAAACCGCAGCGAAGCAAAAAGTGGCTAAGGCGGAAGAAGATGGCGAAAACGAAGGGTGATCTCGTTCTAAAGGCTTTACGAAAAGCCGGGCTGTATTCCAATGCCACGTTGACAGATGCTGACCCTCAGGCAATTGAAGATGCCATTAATGACCTCGAAGACATGATGGCAGCATGGCAGGCTAAAGGTATCGAGCTTGGGTATCAGTTTGCTGATACAGAAAACGGCATCATGCCGTTACCGGACGATGATTCAGGTATCCCTGCATGGGCAAATGATGGCGTCGCTTTGAAACTCGCTGTGCAAGTGTGCATGGATAACGTCATTCAGCCGTCGGATGCTCTCCTGACCGCTGCTGACAGTGCATATCAGACAATCTGTATCGCTTTAACCAAAATACCACCACTTGAGCGACGAAATGACATGCCTCGAGGTAGTGGTAACAAAAGCGCGTTTACGTGGAATCGGTTTTACATCGAGAAAGATGATCCGAGTACGTGAGGTGAATAAATGCCGATTCAGCAACTTCCGCTCATGAAAGGTGTCGGCAAAGACTTCCGAAACGCCGACTATATCGACTATCTGCCAGTGAATATGTTGGCTACACCCAAAGAAATCCTTAACAGCAGCGGATATCTTCGCTCATTCCCGGGCATTGCCAAACGTTCTGATGTGAATGGTGTATCTCGAGGCGTCGAGTACAACATGGCGCAGAATGCTGTCTATCGCGTGTGTGGTGGCAAGCTCTACAAAGGCGAAAGCGAAGTCGGTGACGTCGCCGGAAGTGGTCGCGTATCAATGGCGCATGGTCGGACATCTCAGGCTGTAGGCGTTAATGGTCAACTGGTCGAGTATCGTTATGATGGCACGGTTAAAACCGTCTCAAACTGGCCTACAGACAGCGGATTCACGCAGTATGAGTTAGGTTCGGTTCGTGACATTACGCGCTTACGTGGGCGTTATGCGTGGTCAAAAGATGGTACTGATTCATGGTTCATCACTGACCTTGAAGACGAATCGCATCCTGACCGTTACAGCGCACAATATCGTGCCGAGTCTCAGCCTGACGGCATCATCGGTATCGGGACATGGCGAGACTTCATCGTCTGCTTTGGTTCATCGACGATTGAATATTTCTCCCTGACTGGTGCAACCACCGTTGGTGCCGCTTTGTATGTCGCACAGCCATCACTGATGGTGCAGAAAGGCATTGCCGGGACTTACTGCAAAACGCCGTTTGCTGATTCTTATGCGTTCATCAGCAATCCGGCAACAGGTGCGCCGTCTGTATACATCATCGGCTCCGGTCAGGTGTTACCAATCGCCAGCGCGAGCATTGAGAAAATCCTCCGCTCCTACACTGCTGATGAACTGGCTGATGGCGTGATGGAATCGTTGCGGTTTGATGCTCATGAGTTGCTGATTATTCACCTGCCGCGCCATGTACTCGTGTACGACGCATCTTCAAGCGCTAATGGTCCGCAATGGTGTGTGCTGAAAACAGGCCTGTATGACGATGTGTACCGCGCTATCGACTTCATTTACGAAGGCAATCAGATAACGTGCGGCGATAAGCTGGAATCGGTTACCGGTAAATTGCAGTTCGATATCAGCAGCCAGTACGACAAGCAACAGGAACACCTGCTGTTTACTCCATTGTTCAAAGCGGATAACGCAAGAGTGTTTGACCTTGAAGTTGAATCGTCAACTGGTGTTGCGCAGTACGCTGACCGCCTGTTCCTCTCTGCTACCACTGACGGCATCAATTACGGTCGTGAGCAGATGTTTGAGCAGAATGAACCGTTTGTTTACGACAAACGCGTTTTGTGGAAGCGAGTCGGGCGCATCAGGAAAAATGTCGGCTTCAAATTGCGCGTTATCACGAAGTCACCTGTCACTCTGTCTGGTTGCCAGATAAGGATTGAGTAATGGCTGATTCGAATCTCAACACCCCTGTTATTGTGCAGGCGACGCGGCTCGATACATCAATCCTTCCACGCAATATATTCAGCCAGTCTTACCTGTTGTATGTCATTAATCAGGGGGCTGATGTCGGCGCAATTGCCGGGAAGGCAAATCAGGCTGGTCAGGGCGCTTACGATGCCCAGGTAAAAAACGATGAACAGGATGTCGAAATGGCTGATCACGACGCAAGAATCACCGCAAACACAAAAGCGATAAATCTCCTTGAGGTCAGGTTAACAACCGCCGAAGGGAAGATAGTCATACTACGTAGCGATGTTGATTACTTGCTGGATGAGGTTATCGATATTCAGGCGCATCTGGTCACTGTTGACCAAATGCTGGATGACGTAGAAAACGATGTCTCTGGCATTAAGAGTGATTACGTATCGAAAACCGTAACCGAATCGCAGTCTCTTGCGTCACCGCTGGATGTAAAAACATCATATTCAGTTGATGGCATTCAGGTTGTTGGAGCAAGAAATACCGGATGGACTGCAGCCACAGGTACACCTCTTTTGGGCTCATTCAACGCTAACCAGTCATACACAGTCGGCACTACGTACACACAATCCGAAGTCGCAGCCCTCGCTACAGGGTTGCAGCAGGCGCGGCAGCGTATTCTGGCGCTTGAAACGGCACTTAGATTACATGGGCTGATTGACTGATGATTACATTCAAACCAACGCGAAACATCGACCTGATAGAAGCCGTAGGAAATCACCCTGACATTATCGCCGGGAGCAACAACGGTGATGGATACGACTACAAACCTGATTACCGTTACTTTGAGGTGAACGTGCACGGGCAGTTCGGCGGAATTGTTTACTATCAGGAGATTCAGCCGCTAACCTTTGATTGCCACGCCATGTACCTGCCAGAGATTCGCGGCTTCAGCAAGGAAATCGGGCTGGCGTTCTGGCGATACATTCTGACTAACACCACCGTTCAGTGCGTCACATCGTTCGCTGCGCGCAAATTCCGCCACGGGCAGATGTACTGCGCAATGATTGGCCTTAAGCGTGTAGGGACCATCAAGAAATACTTCAAAGGCGTGGATGACGTGACGTTTTACAGCGCCACACGCGAAGAACTAATCGACTTCCTGAATCACAGGAGATAGCCATGTTATATGCATTTAAGCTGGGCAGAAAACTGCGCGGCGAGGAACCTTATTACCCTGAAAAAGGCGGGAAAGGTGGCAGTTCTGATAAAAGCGCAAAGTATGCAGCAGAAGCTCAGAAGTATGCCGCAGACCTGCAAAATCAGCAGTTCAACACCATCATGAACAACCTGAAACCGTTTACTCCTCTGGCTGAGAAGTATGTCGGCAGCCTCGAGAACTTATCGTCTCTGGAGGGGCAAGGTCAGGCGCTTAACCAGTATTACAACTCTCAGCAGTACAAAGACCTTGCTGGTCAGGCGCGCTATCAGAGTCTGGCGGCAGCGGAAGCAACAGGTGGATTAGGTTCCACCGCAACCAGTAATCAGTTAGCAACAATCGCACCAACGCTTGGTCAGCAGTGGCTGTCTGGCCAGATGAACAACTACCAGAATCTGGCAAATATTGGTCTTGGCGCTCTTCAGGGGCAGGCAAACGCCGGGCAAACATATGCCAACAACATGAGCCAGATTTCACAGCAAAGCGCGGCACTGGCGGCGGCAAACGCTAATAGACCTTCCGGCCTTCAATCTGCAATAGGCGGGGCTGCCTCTGGAGCAATTGCTGGAGCACAGCTTGGCAGCATTGTTCCCGGTATTGGTACTGGTATTGGTGCCGCTGTTGGCGGCGGTCTTGGTCTTCTTGGTTCACTGTTTTAAGGGTTAATCAATGGCTACGTGGCAACAGGGTATTAATTCTGGTGGTTTTCTGGCTGGCATTGGTGCGCAAAATGAGAATGCGCCAAAAGCAAGCGACATTAACGCAACGCTTGGTCTGATCCGCGAAAACAATGAACTGGCTCGATCAGGTGCAAATAACGTTGGTCTGACCGCGTTACGTGGTCTGGCTGGAGTTGCTGATATTTACAATCAGGAACAGCAACAGAAAGCGATTAGTGCGTTCAATAAGGTTCACGCTGATGCATGGGCTTCTGGTGATCCATCGGGACTATTTAAGTTTGCCCAGGAAAATCCAGCGTTTGTTGCACAGGCACAACAGGCGTTTTCTGGTCTTAATGATCAGCAACGCAACGATATGGGCGATTTAGCCATGAGGGCTAACGTCGCTCTTTCTCAGGGACCGGAAGCCTACAGTAAATTCATTACTGACAACAAGGACAGGTTAAATCGCGTTGGTGCTAATGCTGACTGGATGATTCAGACAGGTATCCAGAATCCAGAGCAGCTATCACACATGCTGACTACTATGTCTCTCGGTGCGCTTGGACCAGAAAAGGCGTTTGCTGTTCAGGATAAGATGGCTGGTCGTGAAATTGACCGAGGCAGGCTGGCAGAGACAATCCGCAGCAATCAGGCTGGTGAAGCACTTCAGGCGAGAGGGCAAAACCTTTCCTATCAGTCAGCAATGACTGGGCACAATATCGCAGCACAACGCTTGGCTCTGGATCAGCAAGAGTTCGGGTTTAAGATGCAGCAAGCGCAGGAAAAGGCTCAGCAGTTGATTAGTGAAGCACCTAAGCTGTCAGTAAACATGGAAAAAGGCATCGAGACGGCTGTAAACAATGCCACAGCATCATCAAACTCAGCCAATTCTATGAGTGCGCTTGCTCAACAGTTCAGAGCAGAAAAACCAACGACAGGTTTGTTCGGTAACGCACAGAACATGTTCGCAAAACTTACCGGAAGCGATACGACATTGCGTGATTTGCGCATCCGCCAAAATGCCCTTGTTAACAGTCAGGTTCTTAAATTCCTACCTCCCGGCCCAGCAACGGATAAAGACGTTGAGATCGTTCGACAGGGTGCGCCAACTGACATGGATAACCCTGAGACGGTCGCAAGATGGCTTGATGCAATGGCAAACCTTGAGCGACGAAACGCGCAGTTTAATGAGTTTAAAGCCGAGTGGATGAGCGCGAATGGCAACCCTGGACAATCGCGTAATGGCGGTCAGATATTGGGGTTGGATGTTAAAAAAGGTGAATCATTGGGGAGTGCCGTTAAGCGGTATATGTCAATGAATACTGACGCAGCACCAGCGCAAGATTCGACACCTTCAGGAGAAACACCGAATCAGGTTGGATCATATACCTCAAAATCAGGCATTCAATTTACGGTGGAATGATGAAAGTAACTGCAAACGGTAAGACATTTACCTTCCCTGATGGTACGAGCACGGAAGATATTGGATCTGCCATTGATGAGTATTTTGCTGGACAGTCTGTTCAGCAACAAACTGTCAGCCAGGATAGCAATGAACCAGCACGTGAAGAACCATCATTGATGCAACAAGCTGGCGATTGGCTCACTGGTGGTCAAAGTGCAGGGCAAATTGCAGAACAGGCTGGTCGTGGTCTGGTAAACATACCATTTGACGTATTGCAGGGTGGCGCAAGTCTGATTAATGCAATCAGTCAGGGGCTTGGTGGTCCAAAAGTATTGGATGATGTCTATCGTCCAGTCGATCGACCGACAGACCCTTATGCGCAAACTGGAGAAACAATTGGCGGGTATTTAGTTCCAGGAGTTGGAACGGCAGGAAGCATGGCTATTGGATCACTGGCAGAGGCCGCAAATCAGAAAGGCGATTTCGCACAAAATGCAGCAAAAAATGCCGGAGTTAACCTTGCCGCTCAGGGGGTTCTTTCCGCAGCAGCAAAGGGAATAGGGCGTGGAATAACGGCTATAAAAGGTGATATTGCGCCAGAAGTAGCGAAGAAAATTGCCACATCAGAATCGATGGGCGTGACACCAATGACATCTGATGTTATCCCGCCGAAAAATGCTTTCACTCGCGGCCTTACTCAGGATGCCGAGGGGGCTTTGCTCGGGACAGGCTCAAAGCGAGCGGAGCAATATGCAACGCGTAGTAAGCTGGTAAGCAATTATTTTGACCGTTTTGGTGAGTACAACCCTGATGATGTGGTGAAATCTCTGACCACCACGTTAAGGGGGCGGAAGGATGCCGCTGGCGCTGTTATCAATGACGTCACCAATAAAATGGGTAATGCCGCAGTTGATACCACAAATACCATGAATGCTCTGAATACAGCGATCGCAAGACAGGAACGGCTTGGGACGTCTGCCAATCAAAGCCTGCTTACATCCTTGCGTAACCTACGTGAAGAATTAGCAAACCCTGCAACTGATTTGGATGTTACGTTTGATCTCTTGCGTCAGCACAGAACAGCATTTAGATCTAATGTTCAGGGAGATGCTATGGTCTTCCCCAACCAGGCAAAAGCAGCTACCAATATGGTAGAGAATGCAATGTCAAAAGACCTTCGTAACGCAGTTGCAAAAAACCTCGGTGCGTCAGACGCAGCAAAATACCTTAAAGCAAATTCCGATTATGCAAACGTTTATAATAAGGTGCTTAATAAAAACATTGCCAACAAGCTCAACAAGGCAAGCAGTGAAGCCAGTCCTGAACTTATAAATACCGTTGTATTAAGCAGAAAACCATCTGACGTGAAACGAATCTGGAGCGCACTGGATGATAAGGGGAAAGATGCTATGCGTGCAGCTTACGTCAGCAAAATAGCGGAAAAGGCCGGGGACTCTCCAGCCAAGTTCATCACTGAAGTTAATAAGCTGAAATCTCAGTCAGGCGGTGAAATTTACAACACTATTTTTTCTGGAAAGCACATGAAAGAGCTTGATGCTCTTCATGAAGTTCTACAGCAAACAGCAAGGTCAGACACCGCAAATGTAGTAACTCAGACGGGGCAATCGCAAGCCAACAGGATAAGGACGATTGGCGCAACTGCGACCCTTGGCGTATCAATGGGGCTTGAGGCTGGTTTTGGTGCAATGATGCGCTTGTATGAGTCCAAAGCAGCAAGAAACATGCTTCTCCGCCTTGCAAACGTCAAGCCTGGAACTCCGGCATATGAGCGAGCGTTAAATCAGGCTGCTAACGCCGTTCGCCCTCTCCTAACTAACGAAGCTACCAGGCAGTAGAAATGAACGCCAAGGAAGGCTATTTAATTCTCTTTTCAATGGCTGCAATTATTGCTTTTCCTGATGTTTCAGGAGATTTTGTAGCCATATAAGACGAAAAAATCATGTCGGTCATTCTTTCATAACTTACTATTTCCCACTTAGCCAATGCATGGGACAGTTTGTAGTTGTCATCAGTTAGTGCCCTTATGGAATTTTTTAAGTGTTTATTCTCTTCAGTTAATCGCGCAATTTTTGTATCAATTTCATGTGAGCGATCTAATTCCTTAACCTGTTTCTTGAGGGCAGCTAACCCTGCATATAGTACGCAACAGGATATCCCAAGAGCGAGTACTACTATTTCTAACACACCAACCTCCTTAGTTTTTCGCAGGATACCAGATGATACTTTATTGGTGGAGTGGTGTGTGAAAACGTGTCAACGACAAACCATCCACAACTTGGACGAATGATTTAGCAAAAAGTGCTATTTTTGGTGTTTGGTGTCATAGAAAAGTGAATAGCTCACTTTTCAACATTGCATGAAACTTGCAGGAAATGTGACATTACCTTATAGGTAACTTCGGCGAAAATGCAGTAAATGTGAAACGTAATGGTTTAAACATGTCGCTAAAGTGGTTGTAAGTTAGCCTCCGAAGGATTGCTGATAGCTTTGTTATAGTATTAAATGACATTTGACATAGTTGGATACTTAGCTGTGGCTATCAAGATGGAGGTGTGTTCATGCTTACTTGTTTTGATGTCGCCGACTACTTCCTGTCGCGGTGTGACGAGGATAGCGGTGACACAATCTCTAATTTAAAATTACAAAAGCTTGTTTACTATGCTCAGGGTTTTTCATTGGCGTTGCTTGGCGAGCCTCTTTTTCAGAATAAGATGGAAGCTTGGATGCATGGCCCTGTTGTCCCTGAGCTTTATCGCCGTTATAAACAATATGGTAATGGCGCTATCCCTTCTCCAGAGTCTTTTGATGCTGAAAAATTCAGCGAAGAACAGTTAGAGCTATTAGAAGAAGTCTGGGATGTTTTTGGGCAATTTTCTGCTTGGAAACTGAGGAACATGACACACGAAGAGTCACCATGGAGATCAAACTATATTGAGGGTGTTGGTGGTTCTGAAATTAGCTCTAAGGAGATGGCAGAGTACTTTGCAACTCGGATTAACTAACGAGATGGCAAGAAAATCTAAAAGGATTATCCCCCCTGCTGAATCTACAGGTAAGTTAAAGTTAGGGCCGCAGTCAGGGGGGAATTCAGATCAAAAGAAACCGAAATTTTCATTCTGTTACATCCAAAGCTCTCACTGCATAACGAAATGCCAAAAAGATGAGAAAGCTGGCTTAGCTGATAAATTATACAGATTAAGTCAACTAACATGGGCAGAGATTAAGCAGCAAGGTAGGCATAAGCTTGGATTTGAGAAGATTGCAAGGGGTGCAATTAAAGCAGGTATCCCCAGTCATATAACGGAAGACGTAGATCATTTCTTGGCTTTTAGATTTGATGATTTGAAAGCCATGGTTGGTTATCGTCTTGGATCGACATTTTTTGTTATATGGCTTGATAGAGAGTTCAACCTATACAAGCACTAATAAAACCCACCGTCAGGGGGGGTTTTTGTACAAATCCTTCAGCGTATCAAACACCATCTTCTTAACAAGATCTGACTGCTCATCAGCGAGTCGTTCTGCATCGTCACGATATCCAGTCACAGGCGATGGTTTTGATAGAGCATCTTGGACGATTTGTAACAACTCGGAGTTCATTGATCTCCCATTCGCCTCCGCCCTGAATTTTAATTTCTCCCTTACTTCCATAGGCATACGGAAGTTAAAGTGCGGATCATCTCTAGCCATGCCATCACTCCAAGTTAGTGTATTGACATGATAGAAGCACTCTACTATATTCTCAATAGGTCCACGGTGGACCTATATTGTGAGGTGAATATGAAAGGAATGAGCAAGATGCCGCAGTTCAATTTGCGGTGGCCTAAAGAAGCATTGGATTTGGTACGCAAGGTGGCGGAAGAGAATGGTCGGTCTGTTAACTCTGAGATTTATCAGAGAGTAATGGAAAGCTTTAAGAAGGAAGGGCGCATTGGCGCGTAAAGTGGAAGCCCCAACTGCGGGAACAGTCAGGGCTTCGGTTGTCAGTAAATCCGTGGAGAAAAACCAACATGAATAGTATAGCAATTTTAGAAGCAGTGAACACCTCTTACGTACCATTCAACGGTCAGCAAATTATCACCGCCATGGCTGCCGGAGTTGCATACGTTGCGATGAAGCCAATCGTTGAAAACCTTGGAATGAGTTGGGGTACTCAGCAACAAAAACTTATGAAACAACTAGATAAGTTCAACTGTATTCATATGAATATGGTTGCCGCTGATGGGAAGCTTCGTAAGCTACTCTGCCTTCCTTTGAAGAAGTTAAATGGATGGCTGTTCAGCATCAACCCTGAGAAAGTTCGAGCTGACATCCGCGATAAACTGATTCAGTACCAGGAAGCGTGCTTTACTGTACTGCATGACTACTGGACAAAGGGAAAGGCAGAAAATGCACGTAAGAAAACATCTGTTGATGACAGGACTCCGCTTCGTGATGCTGTAAATATGCTAGTCAGCAAAAAGCATCTAATGTACCCAGAAGCTTATGCAATGATTCATCAGCGTTTCAATGTGGAAAGTATTGAAGAGCTTGATGCATCTCAGATACCGCAAGCCGTAGAGTACATCCACAGGGTAGTGCTTGAAGGTGAGTTCATCGGCAAACAAGAGAAGAAAACCAACGAGCTTTCTGCAAAAGAAGCAAACAGCCTTGTATGGCTATGGGATTATGCCAACCGCTCACAGGCATTATTCCGCGAACTGTATCCGGCGCTGAAACAAATTCAATCGAACTATTCCGGCAGATGTCATGACTGCGGTTATGAGTTCTCCCGTATTATCGATATAGCGAGAGACGTTTTAATCAATCACTCACGAGATGTTGATATCAATGAGCCAGACGGACCAACGAATCTTTCCGCATGGATGAGACTTAAGAATAAAGAATTACCTCCTTCAGTACATAACTACTGACAGATAACCAACGCAACGACCCAGCTTCGGCTGGGTTTTTTTATGCCCAAAATTCACCGTAGCCATGCTGCGGCGATTCCTTGTATCTGGAGCAAATTAAATGACAGACATTACAGCCAATGTTGTAGTGAGTATGCCTTCGCAACTCTTCACTATGGCCCGCTCTTTTAAAGCCGTAGCCAATGGCAAAATTTATATCGGTAAAATTGACACTGACCCGGTAAATCCTGAAAACCAGATTCAGGTTTATGTAGAGAACGAAGATGGTTCTCACGTTCATGTTGCACAGCCAATCGTCATCAATGCCGCAGGGTATCCAGTATATAACGGACAGATTGCCAAATTCGTTACCGTGCAAGGCCATTCTATGGCTGTTTATGATGCGTATGGTGCACAGCAGTTCTATTTTCCTAATGTGCTGAAGTATGACCCGGATCAGTTTAAACAAAAAGTATTATCAAATGATATGCTAAATATGTCTCCTCTTTATTTTGGAGCTAAGGGGGATGGGATTAGCGATGATACTGAAGCATTTGTCGCGTTGGAAATGGATATAAAAAATAGGGTTATTGATTTAAGTGGAAGAGCATTTTTTGTTACTAAAAGTTTTATTGAAAATAGCTATATAAATGGTTCTTTTATTCGTGATGGCAGTAAACGAATTGCGATTGGTGATCTTAAATTAAGAGATAAAAGAGAGCCATTGATATTTTCCGGAATGCCAAAAGTATATAACACCAGACACACGTTGCGCAGAACTGAAGGTGCGGGTGGTTTATATGCGGTCATTCAGGGGTGTTGTTATGATGAAATTAACGACAAGATTTTTACTTTATCATCTACCACAGCATACGGTTATTGCATTAATGCCTTTGACGTGACGAATTCTGGTGAACTAGGAAGATACGACAGAACCCGTTCTACTGAACTTGGGCATCAGGGGCTTGGATTGCATCATAATCCTGATGGTACTGTCGTGCTGTGGACATCGAAGCCTTATGGAACCGATGCCGCCAATCAATGTATTTCGATGGAAAATATATTGAGTTACACAGGGACAACCAACGGGGTATCTGAAGGTTTTATCACCTGGAAGTTGTTCCCCTATGATGGAATGAGCGCAAGCTCTACTCCAACTGTATCAAGTTGTGAAAACTATCTACTTGCCAAGAAAATTTCATCGGATGGAATTACCTGCACGGTTCGTGTTTTCGACATAGTCAGCATGTGGAATAACAGATCTCATAAAACTGATTATAGTGATGATTATTTAGTTGAGTTTAGCTATCAAAAACCATCACAAGAAGCATTTACCCAATCAATTGCTTGCGATGGGGCATACATTTACATACTTGAGTCACATACGTATGTTGGCATGACTAATTATATTTACGTATTTGACTTAACAGGCAGGTTTATTGAGCGAGTAGATATTTCAACTGTTGGTGATGATGAAGCAAAATCTGACAGTACAGGAACTCCTGTTTATAAAGAGCCTGAGTCCCTAACAGTAATTAGAACGGAGAGTGGGTATGTTTTAACGCTGGGAATATGCACATATAAAGGAGTTGCTGAGAACGGGAAAAATGTATATCTGTTTGATATAGGCAGGTCTGGTTCGGTAGTGCAAAGCAAAGCAAGCCGTTCTGTATCCAGTAATACTGGTCTTCATAGTTCTGGCTCCCCGGAGTTCAAATATGGAGTAAGGGAATACAATGATACTTTTCACTGGACAGTTTGGCCAACAAGAAAGGGTATTCAAACTAACCGGGATAACCCTATATTGTTTCTTGATGGCGGAATTACTGGTGGAATGCAGTTAGCTTCAAACGGCACGGAAGGGATGAGCAACTCATGGGTTTCCCGGCATCAGTCAGACACCGCAGAAGGACCAAGAGCAATAATGTATAAGTCTCGCTCTGGTGTTGTATCAACTGATAATTTTGGAGCTCTGCAGACAGGGGATGTATTGGGTACTCATGTATGGGCCGGTGATACAGGTAGTAAGGCTGTGCAATGCGCACACATTAAATGCGTCACAAGAGGTAATCCTTCCGGAGACAATATCCCGGTTGCTTTCTACTTTGGAACCATGGGAGAGATTGACGGCTTGCGTGACAGATGGGTATTAACAGAATTAGGTCATTTTCGACCATCAGGTTCAAATCTTTATGATATTGGTACACAGTCGAATACTGTCAGAAACCTGTATATAAATAATAGCCCCATTGTAACCAGCGACAGAAATTACAAGCAGGATGAAGCTTCATTATCTGATGCAGAACTACGGGTTGGAATGGCTATTTACCCGCTGATAAAAAAATTCAGAATGAAGGATGCTGTAAAAGAAAAAGGCTTGTCAGCGCGTGAGCATATCGGTGTAATTGCGCAAGATATACAATCCATCTTTGAATCTGAGGGGCTTGATGCATTTTCTTATGGGGTTCTTTGCTATGAAGAGTGGGATGATGAGTATGAGAAAGTCTATGCAACAAGAAATGTGACCAGAAAAATTTTAATTGATGAAGAGTCTGGTCAGTATGATGAAATCACAGAGGAAGAAGAGTATGAAACTGGTGAAGTAAGGTTAATTGTGGAATCAGGAAGAAAATTATCAGTGCGCTATGACGAGTTAATGTTTCTGGCAATGAGCGCATTATATCATCACCATGAGCAGGATATTGCCAATATCACATCAAAGATTAATAATCTGGAAAAATTATTAAAGTTAACACTAAATGGTTGATATGTGGTACTTTTAATGTATGCCCAGCTACATGCTGGGCAATGTTTTAAATTTCAGCTATAAAACCTTCATAATTATTTTGTAAAAAAGGTTTGATGAACTTACGCTGAGGGGTATAAATCATATCCTGATTTACTAAATCTGAGCGGATGTTGAAAGTGGTTGAGAGCATGTTAAAGAACATCCTTTTCTTTTGCTCGTTGCCACCTGCTTTACCACATACCTTTTCCATCATTTCAAGGCATATCACCAGCCACGCATTGTAAAGCTTGGCCTTTTCTTCGTTAGTTTTTCCGCAAAAGTAAATCGTGTTAATAACCGAGTTAAGAATGAAGTGTCTATCTTCAAGAGGAAATTTTTGCCTTGATAAATGACCATTACCATGGAATGTTAAATGATAATAATCTTTGTCAGCAAGAATAGATATATTGTTTGCTACAGATAGAGATTGAACCATAAATATTTTATCTTCAGCTACGGTGATAGCTGGGTTGAAGAGAATGTTATGCTCTTTAAGCATATTTCTTCGGAAGAATTTGAAAATAGTTAACGACCGCAAGAGGTGATGCTTGGTTATATCTGCCTTATCTACAATTTTCACCTTGTATGGACGGATAGGCACCTCGCGATTACCATCTGATGCAATTTTGAAGTAAACAATATCACTATTATTTTTATCAGCAATATGAACCCCTCTCTCAAGAAGAGTTTCGTCAATATAGTCATCGGAATCCATGAAGAAAATATAACGTCCTTTTGCTGCTTTTATCCCCTCATTTCTCGGGGTTGAAGCGTTACCTGAACCAATTTCTCGGCGAATAATTCTGTAGTTAATATCCGGTGATATATTATATTCTATAGCAGTAATGCTTTTGTCACTTGAACAATCATCGACAAAAATAACCTCAAAGCGATCCTTATTAATTGTTTGGTTATTAAGTGAGTTAATGCATTTAAGAATAAGTTTTTCACGATTATGAACAGGGATAACAACTGACACATCTAATGGGCAAAAATGGTTAATCTCATTAACTACAGTTGTTATTTTAGTAAAAGCCGCCAACAAAGCTGTTGTTAAATCAGTAGAAGATAAAAGGCTTTCTTTTTTAGTATTAGCTTTTATGTTAAAATAGAACCAATTATTACGAGGTACAAAATCCACGCTTACAAATGGCTGGCTGGCTGGCTGGCTGGCTGGCTGGCTGGCTGGCTGGCTGTGAAATCTAATGCAAATTTTACCCCTTTATATTCGAAGTCAATAACGAAGCAGTTCTCATTGTATAACCATGTTTTTTTTATGTGGTCACGCAGTGTTGTTTTCTCAAAGAACTCAACTATATTTTCAGAAATAGCAGTAATATCAGTTTTCATTGTACAACCTCTATTATTAGCAATGTTTATTGGTATTCAAAAATAAGGCGCTAATATTGGGGCCACCATATCTTTGTCGTGTTTAATTATTGTTTGGCCATTCGCATCGCGCTTTGCTATGTGGCGTAATATTATTTATGAGTGCGAATAGTTTCGCTGGTTATTGTTTTGCTGGTCATAATTTTGGCATAGTCAAATCCACAGAATATCATTTAAGTATATCTAAGAGCCGAGCATTATATGTGCGCATGTATTGGATGTGAAGGTCGAGCATTAGTCCGGGATGTCATATATTCCTGAAAAGGTAACATGCTTAATAATTGCTAAGAAAGTACATACCTAATCTGAAAGAGTCTGGCTATAGGTTTGCGCACAAGATCATAGAACTTGTTTTGTTTATAGATAGCACAACATATGGATTTAGTTGAAATTGCATGGATGATTTGATCGCAGGAACTCAGAATTGCAGATGAGACAAAACTGAGACACACAAAGCTTTGCACTGGATTGCAAGGCTTTGTGCTCTTCTGTGGGGCTACATGTTTGAAGATTGTTGTGCCGTATTTGTGACATACACATGACAACATCATGCATCAACTTTCTGTTTGTGCCATCAACTATTGCTTGGTGAATGCGGTTAATGCTTGCTAAAACAGATAGTTATGATTGGTGCTACAGATTCGTAATGCGAAGGTCGTAGGTTCGACTCCTATTATCGGCACCATTCTAACGTCTCCCCAAGTCTACTCAAGTATTTAAAAACCTCTTATAATCAGTATATTAATGCCCCTTTTAGTCTTTTGACGTCTATTTAAGTACCCCAAACTCTACAAGCAATTGAGGGGATTTGCTGTTCAGTTTAGTGGAGATACCCCCAAGTGAAACTCAATGCCCGTCAAATAGACACTGCCAAGCCAAAAGAGAAGGCTTACAAGTTGGCTGATGGTGGTGGTCTGTACCTCCTGGTAAAACCTGGTGGAGGAGAATATTGGCGTCTCAAGTATCGTGTAGCTGGTAAAGAGAAGCTGTTAGCACTAGGTGTGTATCCTGAGGTCACCTTAGCTGATGCTCCTGCAAAACTTGAAGAAGCTAAAAGAGGTATCTCTGGGGGAATCGATCTGATGGAAGTGAAGCGAGAGGAAAAGATTGCCCGGGAAACGCAGTTAAACAACACCTTCAAAGATATTGCCCTTGAGTGGCACAGTAACAAATTATAATCACAATAATAGTGTATATAATTATACATTGTATGCTTGGTAATCATATAATGATAAAAGCTTCCGATAATCAGTATGAGATTTGTCCTTAAACTCCTGGACATGCTTTTCTAAATCTTCCAATGGTATATGTCCATTTATACAAATAAAATTCTAGTGATAAATACCTTCAGGTATGATTAGACAACATCTTTATTCGATGGGGGTTAATCTATATTTGATATCTTTCTTTTAAATAACAACGCCATTAAAAACGCTTTGTTTAATGACGTTTTTTTATTGTTTCCTATATAAAGCCTAACCAGCATAAACATTGGTGGCTCTTATGCTCATTGTAATTAAATGAGAGTGTGATTAATGTCTTTATATATTCTGGTAGTTATTCTCTCCAGAAGAATACATTGTAAGAAGATGACTGTTAGTATGTTTTAACATCAATTAACATTAAGGTTTGATAATAATTTTTTGTTGGCGAGTTCAAATGTTTTCATTTCATCATCTGATAGCCCGCTCCAGATTTTCTTTAGCATTACATTTTGAGTGTTTATTAGTTTTTGAGCAAGTGTAACTCCGTCAGGGGTTAAGCAAATACTTTTGCTTCGACGATCGTTTTTATTATTAATTCTTTTGGCAATATTCTTTTTTTCTAATTTGTCTATGATGTGTGTGATGTTTGTTTTGGAGAATTGTAACTCCTTGTAAATATCAGAAGGGGACTGACAATAATCATCAGACATATATAATGAAACTAACACCATAAATGTTGAAGTGTTTATTCTATACTCGCTCAATTCATTTTCTATAATACTCTGGATTTTGTCATTTACTCTAATATATAAGTGTATTAACAGACTCTCCTGAGCCGGGTATGCCGGATTTTTGATTTTTTTGTAGTTTGTTATAGTTTTTAATAAATCTATATTATTCATAATTCCACCACACGGCAAAAGAAAACTCATGAAGATTACTCAACCTGAGTGTTACATGAAGTATCGTGAACGCCGGAAAATCTAAGTTCCAGCCTGTACCGTAATCAGATAATCGCAGCAAAGGGACAAAGCAATAGTCCCTTTGCTGCACAGCATCAGAATGAATAACGAATATTAGCGTTTATCGCATCATCTGTGTTGTATTTACCGAATGCAGAGCGTTCAACTTCCAGCCCCAGACGCGTATTGTCGCCAAACCGGGCATTTAACCCCACACCGTAAAGCATACGACCGTCTTTTCTGCCATTAATCTGATGTTCTCCCGCTGCATCCTTCAGGTGAACGTCAGCACTGTCCGTCAGATCGAACTCATAATGCAGGCCGGCACGGGCTGTCAGACTCCAGTCCTTACCACTGAAGGTTTTACCGGAAACAACGCCGGTTCTGCCTACCAGAGGATTAACGCTGTTACGACGCATTGAGACATCCATTCCACTGTCGTTCCAGTTAAATGTTTGGCCCTGCAGTCTTCCCCAGACCAGTTCCGCCTGAGGTTCAACAAACGTCGTATCTGTCAGATGATAACGGTATCCGACTTCTGCACCTGCATACAGTGAATGGCTGCGGAAGTTCTGTTTACCAGCTCCGGCAAAGTTCAGGTCATATTTGTTTTCATTGTGAATATATTTGGCAATCAAATCAAAGTAAGCGCCGGACCGGAACAGACCACTGGCATAGAAACCACCACCCCATGATTTTGTTTTACCGCTGTACAGGCCTGCTGACGCATCTGTGTCAGTGTAGGTGGCCATCACGCCGGTAAAC
>ENA-OWZL01000204-OWZL01000204.1-human-gut-metagenome-genome-assembly--contig:-NODE-204-length-16990-cov-44.7381_pt1 | contig 16990 bp, 21 predicted proteins | sample MGYA00249257_ERZ652109 | MGnify/ENA primary metagenome ERZ652109 (study PRJEB26925, sample SAMN05827267) | human gut metagenome | biome: ENVO:2100002; feature: ENVO:00000062; material: ENVO:00002003...
CCCCATATGTCCGTGTGTCACGGACAAATTCCCCCAAATGTCCGCGGTACGCGGACAATCCATCATAATGCACAAAAAGCGGGGGTATATTTTTGTGCAATTTTACTACTTGACAAACCGTAGTCTAGTAATCTTGCACAAAAACGACCCCCAAAATTATACAATATGCACAAAAAAATAGCAAGGAATAAGCCCCTAAGGCTCCGAATGTCCGCGGGTGACGAACAAAAAGCGCCGAATGTCCGCGGCTTCCGGGCGCTGTCCGCGCCCCGCGGACAAATTCGGCGGGATGTCCGCATGTGGACAAAAATACCCCCGGAGTCCGCTGGCGACGGACGGAGGGGGGGTACTCTTCAGCACTTTACTCTACTAAAGTGCATATATTCAAAAATTATTTGACAATTTACAGAAATAGTGCTATACTAAACTTATACGAAGGGAGGTGGCATTGCAATGAGATTGCCGGGAGTAATATGTAAATGTGGGAGCGAAGATATTTTCGCATCGCAAAGCAAGCAACACATAAAACTAATATGCGCAAAATGCGGACGTTACATTAAATTCGCAAACAAGAATGAAAAGAATCTAATGCAAGAAATACTACAAAGAAATCCATTTAATGAAAACATAAAATAAGGAGGAACAAACAATGAAACTAAACCAAATTTGTCCACGCTGTCACCACAATGAATTCGACGTAGAGCCATCCAACTTCATAGGCTTTAAAGTAACTTGTTCCATCTGTGGGAAGCGTCTCCCGCAGTTTGGGAAAACATGGGCTTTATCTAAAGAAATAACTATGAGATTAGCAGGTATGGATTTACCAATTACAGTACATTCAGAAGACACATTTTTCAATGAAAAGGGGGACTTATAATGAAGATAAATAGAAAACAATTTCAAGAATTAATGTTATTGGCTACAGGATTTCGAATCAGCTTAGATTTTGAAGGTTATTATATCTTAAATTACAGTGGTTTACATTTATATCGCTGTAGTGAAACAATCATTCTAATGAATAATGGCAATACAAGCGATACTGTGAAAATTGAATTTATAGAAGATATGGAAATTATTTTTGATAATGAAGAAGAATTAATAAGATTTTTCTCTCTTTTAATGGATGAAAAAATATCAACATGGCATTACAAGAATTTTCTAGGAAATATTTACTCAATATTGCATATAGGAATCGGGACATATCAACTTGTATCTAATACGCTTATTGTGAAATGCATAATGGAGGTAGAATAAATGAAAATTTCAAAGAAAAACTTAATGGCATTTGTGAAAAATCATGCATATGGAGAAGAAGTACTTGGCAAGGGAACTACTCGCTCACAAACAATAAATTCATTTTTTGTGGAATTTATGTTCGGTGAGAGAGTTGGTGAAATAAGGATGTTATGCCAAGAAGATGTATATACAGTAATATCGTTAGAATTAATTTCTGATGAGTCATTAGCAGTTTTTGAAAGCTTAGAAGAATTTAATGATTTTATTAGTATATTCTTTTCTATTAAACGATCTAAGGATGACCATTTAGATATGATTGATTTTTTTGAAAATGATATTATTGTAGATCAGATCGTTATTAATCCAAGCGATTGCAAGACGTTAGTTACAATGAAGTATGGTATAATAACCGAAACTTTCATATTGTATAAATAAGAGAGGTGTATATATATTATGCCGAAGAAACCTAAAACATACGACTTTGAGGAAATCATGTCTTTGACAGACGAACAAAAAAGACAAGTAATACCACAGCTAGCATCTGTAGCGAATCAACGCTTACGAGAGTTAGAAAAGCAAGGCGAAACAAGATGGGCTTATGAGCGGGTTATAAAAGACCTCGCTCTTCCAAAAGGGGCAACTCCTCGTTTTTCTTATTCAACAACGAAGCTGAAACGGAAAGCAGCCTTAGATAACTACTTATCAAGTATTCTTCGTTTTCTAAATTCAGAAAGCTCAACAGTAACAGGAATACGAGCGATCAATAAAAGGCGAGTAGAAGCATTTAAAGAAAAAGGTTATACTATAAAAGATGAGGCTTTATTTATTGACTTTTTAAAAAGCGGAATATTTACAACTTTAGCGAATGTAGCGGCTTCTGAATTCATTTTGGAGGACATAGATTTAGCTATGGAGCAAGGATATACACTAGACGAAATCATGACAGGTTATCAAGCGTTCATAGATAGAGATTTATCTTTGCAAGGCATGCAAGCAGTTAGGCGATCCTATCGAAGAAGTTCCAAACGAAGGAAGGACAGAAGAAATAAGCAATAAAGGCGGTAAAAAAATGCGAAAATTATTAGTTGACACAATACAAGGGAAAAAAGAAGAAACAGTATTCAACTTAAATGATTTTCCATTTAAACATTTAGATACGTGTGATTTATGCAAAAAAGGAACTCATAGAAAATACTATAACGTACCATCTGCATTTGACATTGAAACGACAAATGTAGATGGCGTAAAAAACGCAAAAGGAGAATATATCGTTTCTCCTTTTGCTTTCATGTATCATTGGCAATTTTGTCTTGATATATTTGTAATTTTCGGCAGAACATGGGAAGAGTTCACTGAATTTTTTGACAAATTGTCCGAAGAATGTGGGGGGTTTACGTTATGTGTCTATGTACATAATCTTGCGTTTGAATATCAATTCATAAAAGACTTTATAGAAATTGAGAACATGTTCGCAAAGGCAAAGCATCGACCCATGAAATTTACTTCCCACAAAGGGGCTATTGAATGGCGTTGTTCCTATTTTTTAAGTAACATGTCATTAGCTAAGTTTTGTGAATCATCGGAGCTCTGTATTCACTATAAATTACTAGGCCAGTTTGATTATAATAAAATACGAACGCCCTTCACTTCTCTCAACGAAACGGAAGAGGGCTATTGTTTCAATGACGTATATGGGCTTTGCGAAGATATACGTACATTATTAAAAGAAGATACAATAGCCACAATTCCATTAACTTCTACCGGGTATGTAAGGCGGGAAGTAAGGGAAGCAATGAAAAAGAATCCTGAAAATAGGGTGATCTTTGAAAAAACGGCTCTGACTGAGGAACAATACAATATGTGCAAGGAAGCTTTTCGGGGAGGCGACACACACGCCAACAGAATGTATGCAGGCAAAATTTTATTAAATATTGATTCCTATGACATGACATCTGCTTACCCAAGTTCTATGGAATTAGATTTATACCCTATGTCTAAATTTGTGAAAGTAGAGCCAAAGAATGACGAAGAGTTTTATAAAATGCTTGATAAATACGCATGTTTAATGCGTGTCAATTTTTTCAACATAGAATGTCAGCATTGTGCCCCATCTCCATATATACCGATAGCAAAGTGTAATAAATTTAGAAAGCCCAAAAATGATAATGGGCGTGTACTAAAAGCGGATTATTTGAATATAACATTAACAGAGTTAGATTTCGAAATAATAGAAAATATGTATGAGTATGAATCATTTTCTATAGAAAGAATGTACATAGCGAAAAAAGACCATCTTCCATATGAGCTAAGGAAAGTTACGTTTGAATATTTTAAAATGAAAACAGAATTAAAAGGCGTAGAGGGGCAAGAATATTTTTACATGAAAAGTAAAAATAGAATTAATTCTATCTTTGGAATGATGGTAACTGCAATTGATCATGCTGAAATTGAAACAGACGGGCATGAATGGACAGAGCGTAGTTGCGACATCAAGAAAGCATTAGAGGACTATTATAAAGCACCAAATTCATTTCTTCCATACCAATGGGGGGTATGGGTTACTGCATACGCACGTTACCGTTTAAATAAAATGAGGGAGAAACAAAGGATAAGGACAGTCTATAATGATACGGATAGTTTAAAAGGGATCAATTACAACAAAGAAATATTTGACGAAGAAAATAAACTAATTATACAACAATGTAAAGAAAATGAGATTCCGTTATTTGCCTATAATAAAAAAGGCGAAATTCAATATATGATGGTATGGGATCATGACGCCCACTACGAACGTTTTAAAACATTAGGCGCTAAGAAATACGTATATGATGAGAGAAATAAAAAAGGGGAACTAGAATTTCACATCACAATATCAGGAGTAGACAAGAAAAAAGGAGCGGAAAGAATCGGATGCGTTGAGAATTTTGACGTAGCTCAGTTAAATAAAGAAAAAAACGCAATCGGGGTCATGCATGACATTGGGAGAAAGACATCTTATTATAATGAAGAAGAAATTCATACAATGGAAATAAATGGCGAGCGTTTCACAACGGCAAGTAACATTGCCATGATAGATAGTACTTATGAGCTAGGAATAACCGATGAGTATTACAACGTATTAAAAAATTATTTTGATATTTCCGCAATTTGTTATTGACAAAATTAGAAACCCATGCTATATTATATATAGAAAGAAAAAAGGAGAGAACAACAATGAATAAAAAAGTCAAAAACGTATTAGAAACATTAAACGCAATTCTTAAAGAAAATGCTGGAAAGAGAATTTCAATAGTAGATGGGGGAGACATCCTTAAATTTAATAATTACGGATACTATGTTACACTATACAAAGGCAAAGTAGTTCTTTGCGATAATATAGGCAAACCATTAAAAGTGATTATATCAGACAACGATAAAGAAGCATTATTATTTATTAAAGCTGGTAATACAGATTATTGCGTTACAATAATGGATATAGAAAGCGAAACTATTTCAATTACATTATAAAGTCGAAACTTGGCGAGTGTGCTCGAACCTTTTAACCTAACCCAACGATTACCCCGTGATGCTCATTGTGTTTAGCCATGCACATATGAACTCCTTTCAAAAATCTCCACTCGCCAAGTCTACCGGAAACAGGCGATCCGGTACTGATGAGACAGCCTAAATAGAATTACATTCGTGTCAAGAAAAAACAGGAAAGGAGGAAACAGAAATGAAAAGAAGTGATTATTATTTCACACGTTCCATTACAACTGGTTATGTTTATGGAATTTATCAAAAGATCGACGGCCAGCTCGTCAAAGAGGGAGACGTTACAACGTCTACTATGATTCGATCCAACAAAACAATGGAGAGTGTTATCACAGAATACTTTAAATCACTTGGTGAAATCTTAGAAGATGTGAAAAAATATGTATGCGTATTGGATCATACAAATACATCCGTATACGGAATCAAGACAGAAGAAGATTTCTTAAAAGTAGCAGAAAAAATCGAAGAATAAAAAGGAGAACACAACTATGTATAATGTAAATTTTGTAAGTGATGATATTGTATCAGCAATGGGATATGCCGTACCATTCAAAGAGATGGCAGGAAAAACGATTACTGCCGTAGGTGCTTGCATCATGGACGTAGACGACCATGAGATTACATTTATTAAAGGGGACGATGGAGAATACTACAGCGGATCATCTGAGCCAGTCCGCAAATCCATGAAAGCGCTGTTAAAAATGTTTACGGAAGAAATGGAAAATGGACTGAAAAAACCACAGGATTTCAAATATACAGTTGAATTCGATCAGGGCGGTTCAGGAACAAGAAAATATATCATTGCGAAATGCAAGAAGTGTTAATAAATAGAAAGAGGGAGTTTCACTCCCTCTTTAAAAAATAGAAAAGAGAGGTACTTTACATGACACATTTTTCTTTTATATCAACTTATATTGAGCCATTCATGGGAATTATTCTATTAGCAGTTTTACTATATGGTCTTGTCTTACTAGTGGAGCTGGTTTTTTATTTCTCATTAGACGCACTGCGATATATCATAAGGAAGGTGAAACGTCATGCCAGACGTAAAAAGAAAAGAAGATTACATAGACGTAAGTAAATATTACGACTACGAGCGCATATTAAGTCAAAAAGATTCAGAAGGCCTTGTCCCATCCACATACATGATAGACACAAATAGAGGTGACGGGAAAACGACATCTTTTCTGATCGATGCTCTTCTACGCTTCTATAATAACTCATACGAAACGGTATATCTGTTCAGAGAAAAACAAGAATGTAAAATGGTTCCTTATATGTTCGAAGATGTGTTCAACACTTATCCAGAACTTTCAGGGGAGTTCAAGCGAGAGGAAATAGCTGATGGAATTATACAGCGTTATACATTAAATGGGAAGCCATTCGCTTTAGGTGTATGTTTAAAAGATGAGGATAAAATAAAAAGAATATCCGGCTTATTCTTTAACGCAACAAGAGCGATTTTCGAAGAGTTTCAGACAGAAAGCGGAAAATATCTAACTAATGAAGCTGTAAAACTCCAATCTATCTTTACATCTATGAACCGTGGAGGTGGGAAGCGAGACCGAAACATGAAACTAATCATGCTGGGAAACCACATTTCCTTATTAAATCCCCACTATGTTATGAGGGGAATTCATAAAAAATGGAACCCCAGCCAACGTTATTACAGGGGAAAAGGCTGGGTGACAGAAATACATTACAACCAGTCAGCGGCAGAAGAAATCCAGAATTCCGCTATGTTCCGTTCTTTCGTTGACGAGAACGGATCCAACCGTTACGGGAACATGATTTCCGGCGATAACTATTTATTTGAGGCGGGAACTTTTATTGAACAACCCGTTGGGCGTTCTCATTATTTATGCACATTGAAGCATAACAATGAATATTTTGGGGTATGGGAGTACTATCAGCAGGGCGTTCTATACGTTTCACGGAAAACCGCTAAATACGATCAAGTTATCATTACATTCAACGCTGGCGACCATTCCACCAATACCATGATGTTAAACCGTTATTCCTTTCAATTCAAGCTATTTAAAAAAGCGTTTGAGGGAGGCTATCTCTATTTTGAGGATGACAGAAGTAAAATTGCTATTTTTGACATTTTGGGCTTGACGTTATACCAATAATATGCTATATTAATCATAGGAACACAATCCATGCGATAGCGCAAAAATAAAAGACCGAGCCTTAAATGGAAGTCGTTAAGGGAGGGTGGTTCCTCTAGTCATGGAATAGTTCTCGAAACTGCCTGTTACGATACTTTCTCAAGAATGTATTGTAACAGGCTTTTTCTTTTATGCGCTATCAAAAAACGCAAAGGAGGTGGCCTTTATGCTAGGAACTCTTCTTACCACATCTTCGGACGTTGAAATCATTCAGGGGCTTGTCGAGAATTTAGGCGTTCCAGTAGTTATCATTATTGCGATGGGTGCCTTTATCTGGTTTATGTACACGCAAAACCGGGAAGATCGCATCGACAGTGAAGAACGCTGGCAAGAACTATTACTAGATGAGCAAGAACGTCATCAAGAGGAAATGAAGCAGTTCACAGAAGCGCTGAACAATAACACGGTAGCGCTTACAAAACTTACTACACTATTAGGGGGTGAGAAAGATGAGTCTGAACGGAATTGACATTTCCCATCACCAAGGAGAAGCAGGAATGACCGTTTCCATTTTTGAAAAAATGTCTTTTGACTTTGCCATTATGAAAGCGACAGACGGCACAAGATTTGTAGACGCATGGTGCGACAAATATTATCAATCGGCAAAGAAAAGAGGAAAACTCCTTGGAGTATACCATTACGCAAATGGAACAAATGCGGAAAAAGAAGTCGATTATTTTCTCACGCACTGTAAAAACTATGTGGGAGAAGCGCTCATTGCATTAGATTGGGAGAAAGCCTATAACCAGTCATTCGATAATCCAAACTGGGCGAAACAATGGTTAGACATCTTCTATGAAAAAACAGGCATTCGCCCTCTCATCTACATGAGTGATAGCGTAACTGAGGCGCATAACTGGTCGGACGTAGCCAAAAATTATGGGCTATGGATTGCCCAATACCCCGACGATTCCATCGTCCATGGGTATCATTCAAATCCATGGCGTGACGGAGACGGCCAAGGAGCGTTCGCTATCACAGCGATACACCAATACACCGCATCCGGGCGCATATCCCCGTGGACAGGAAACCTAGACTTAGATATCGCCTATATGTCAAAAGAAGCATGGGGAAAATACGCAAAAGGAAACGGCACTTACAACCCTGACAGCGCCGGAGGCGCTGGAAGCACTGGAGACAACTCTACTTCACTCGATTCCCTTGTAGGAAAAGAGATTACAGTAAAGGTCACAGGAGTGAAGTGAAGTCCAGTCCAGTGCAGTGCTTTCCACTCCACACCACTACACATGCGGTTGAGTTAGCGAATGCGAGCGGAGCGAGTATGAGCTTACATGCTGTTGAGTTGGTGAGTGCGTAGCACGAGCCTACTAACAGCGGTGCTCTTGGAGCACTAACCACGGTGCCGACATCCGGCGTAGACGGATTAGGTACTGATTGCGGATTTCCTTGTAACTAGTAAACCAATATTTTCATAACTGCATTTGTCTACAAGTTCGTTCATATGTTCTTGACTTAGCGAGTGCGTAGCACGAGTTTACATGCTGTTGAGTTGGTGAGTGCGGAGCACGAACCTACTAACAGCGGTGCCCTTTAGGGCAGTAAGAACGATACCGCTTTCGGTATTAAAATTTATCTACAGGAGGTTTCGTACATGGCATGGATCGTAGCTGAATCAAGACCGCTGAATAGCGAAGAAATGAGGAATAACGCTCAAGAGCAAGCGAATTATATGATTAATTTCGGTTTTACTGCCAACGCAATCTCCGCTATTTTGGGAAATGAGCAATCAGAATCAACAATTAATCCCGGTAGATGGCAAAGCGACATTGTCGGAAATATGTCAGGCGGTTTCGGACTTGTTCAATGGACCCCGGCGACAAATATTATTAATTGGTTGACTGCCCGTGGACTGCCTAGGACAGACGGTAACGGACAATGTTTGTGGCTTGCTACGGAAAGCGGGAACGGCCAGTGGATTCCTACTGGCGCTTATCCGCTTTCTTGGGATGAGTTCAAGAACTCAAAGCAGTCCCCGGAATATTTGGCAAGGGCGTTTCTCTACAATTTTGAACGTCCTGCCGATCCGGCGGCCACAGCGGCGGCGAGAGCTAGACAAGCCCTAAACTGGTTCAATACTCTCGATTGGAGCGGGGCAGGGTGAATCTATACCGCTCGCCTCAGCTCTGAGGGAATAGAGGGTTCAAGATATTGGTACAGCTCTACAAACCCATTCTACCCTGACTATGGACTTCCGAACTGTACGTGTTACGCATGGGGACGATTTTGGGAGATTTCCGTACAATCCGGGGATGAGCATGTGCCGCATCTTCCTACTGGAAATGGCGGTGAATGGTGGGGCGCTGTTTCTGGATATGAAACAGGTCAGACGCCAGCGCTGGGAGCGGTTGCTTGTTTTGCAGAAGCAGGAAGCTTCGGTCATGTGGCAATCGTGGAACAAATTACGGAATGGGGATTTCGAAGTAGTAACTCAGGATATCCAAGCAGTTTTTTCTTTACAGATGAGCATAGAAAAGATAACGGCTATCTTGGAACATGGATGACAAATGGAAGATGGAGTTTTCAGGGATTTATTTATAATCCTTATGCCTGCCAATCTGTGACACCGCAACCGCCGGAAGATAGCGGAGGATCAAAGTTGTGGATGTATTGCGGGCGAGTTTTTTAGGGAGGTGAACATAATGGCAATTACAAAAGAACGACTGAATGAGATTTTTAATAAAATGACAGCAGATCAGGAGCTTACACCTGAGTACATGGATGAGCTGACAGCGTATCAAGCAGAGATTTTGGGAGATCCAGACGATCAGATTGATGATACTGAAATCAAAGAAGTTCGTGAACGTGTTTCCACATTGGAAAAAGAAAACAGCGATTTGAAAGCTGAAATTAGAAAACGGTTTTTCGCTGTAGCGGAGGACGCACAAGATGTAGACGGCGCAGAGGATACAGAGGAAGACGAAGAGGAAGAAACAGTGGATTATTTCACTGAGTAGAAGGAGGTATTATAAATGATTACTCAGCCATTAATGAAAGATGGAAGTACTGGCATTAAAAACTCACCTGCGGCAATGGCGGCAATGGTGAATGATGTCATTGAAAAAAGTGACGTATTAAAAGCCGCATTAGGCGACACGAGGGCAGACGGAGAAGATTCATCTTCTCTTCGCCAGATCGGTCAGGTGCTTGACAGCTTACCGAAGTATAGAAACGCCTTCCAAGTTGGCTTATGGAATATGGTAGGCATGATCCTTGTCAATAATATGTATTGGAAAAATGATGAGTGGGTTCGCAAAACGCTAAAAGGAACCTTGGAGGTGGGAGATTCCATCGAGGATATTTGGGTAGAAGTTGCTACGCCTGAGCAGTATGACGCAAATGGAGCTTCTACACTGACAGACTTCAAGAAAGCGGATATTCTTTCCAGATTCCACGTTCTGAATTACCAGAAGAAATACCAGAGGACAGTAAGCCGGAAAGATTTTAGACAGGCTTTCTTTAGCTTCTCAGGGGTTTATGATTTGGTAATGCGGATTGTAGACACCATGTACAACGGAGCTAGATGGGATTATTTCCTCGCCTGCAAATATCTTCTCGCACGTAAAATCAATGATGGTGTTATGAAAGTGGCTACCGTTGAGGATTTAACAAACACTGAAAATATTCAGGATTTTCTCATTCAGGTTCAGAGTGTATCAAACGATATGGAATTCCCGGACGAGGAAATGACAGAGGCAGGAAATATTAATTCTACAGCGAAAACAGACCAGCTATTTATTCCAAGAAATGACGTACAGGCAAAAGTAGGAGTAAAAGCTCTTGCGAATGCATTTAATCTGGAATACGCTGAATACAGAGGCGTAGAATTAAAGATTAATAAATTCCAGTTTACGCCTACAGAAGAAAAAAGACTTGCAATTCTATTTGCGAATGATCCGGGATACGTTCCGCTGTCAGAAACGGAAAAAACAGCTCTTAATAGCGTATTCGCTGTGCATCTTGACAAAGATTGGTTCTTCTGTATGAACTATCTGTTTGAGTTCTATGAATTCGAAGATCCATCTACACTAAAAGAAAACTTCTTCTTGCATGATTGGAAAGTGATTTCTTACAGCCCGTTTAGAAACGCTGTTGTTTATACAACACAATCTCCGACTATCACGAGTGTAACGGTTACTCCGGATAGTGCAAGCGTTGGAAAAGGCGCACAGTTGCAGTTATCCGCTGAGGTGGTAGCCACAGGCTTTGCAAGCAAGAAAGTTTCTTGGAATGTAAAGGGCGCAAATAGTGATGAGACTACAATTACACCAAATGGACTTTTAGTTGTGGGAAGCAATGAGACCGCCGCCAGTCTTACTGTAAAGGCAATTTCTCTCGCTGATTCTTCGAAGAATGGCTCCGCAACAATTACTGTGCCATCGGTATAAATTTATAAGCAAGGCTGGAAAGAAAAGTCCAGCCTTGCAACAGTAAGGAGGAAACAATATGCCAGTCGTAACGCCTACAAACCAATTAAAATTATTGCGTGGTGTGAGATTATCAGTAGATGATCGTTATACGATTTACTGGACTAGTAAAGCGGCGCAACAAAGTTATTTTTCCTCAAAGGCGGTTCATAGCGAGAATAATTTAACGTATTTATACGTTGGAGAAAACACGCTGGAAATTGATGGATGCTCAGAAGATTACACGGATGTAAACTATATGATGTTTCAGAATAGTCAGTTTGGTGATCGCTGGTACTATGCATACATTACGTCCATTGAGTTTGATTCCCCAGAAAGTGCTGTAGTGAAGTTTGAGCTTGATTATTGGCAGACATACTTCTTCGACTTGCAAAACAACGCTTGTATGGTGCTGAGAGAGCATGTAAGCGATGATGCGATAGGGGCGCATATTAAAGCGGAGCCTGTAGATACGGGATTTCCTGTTATCAGTAATTTAGTATATGATGACATTATGGAGCAACCAGCATTAATTTTAGCCAGCTCCTTTGATCCAGCGTCTGAGGGATATGATGACGTAGAAGGCGGCGTGTATGGGGGCATTTATTCCGGTGTGAAGCTTACTTCATACAGTATGTATGATAGTAGTAAAATTGATGATTTGAATACTGTATTAAAGGGAGCCGCCGCTAATAACAAAGCGAGCGGGATTGTAGATTTATTTGTATTCCCAGAAGCGTATTTTACAACAAAAAACGCTCCCGTATCGAAAGAAAAATCATACCCAAAATATTATGGCTCATTCGATGGATACACCCCACATAATAATAAACTTTATGTATATCCTTACAATTACATGGTTCTTTCCACTACAAACGGAGTGCAGAAAGAACTTCGCTTCGAATTATTCGGAGGTAATACTTGCGATTTCCTGTTTTTCGGTAGCCCTTACAACACTCCGCAAATTATAGCCGCACCCATGAATTATAACAATACTGGCGCTACGGATACGGCCGTCAATTTAACGGAATCCGTAGTATTAGAGGGATTCCCTCACTGCTGTTATAATATTGACAGCTTTAAAGCGTACATTGCGCAAAACGGCGGTTCTATGGCTATTGGTATGCTCTCTAACGCTTTCGCAATCGGCGCTGGCGCTGTGGGAGGTGTTGCAGGATTTGGAGCTGTTTCCGCTGGTATTAGCGGAATGGCGGGGAATGTAAATAATCTTCTTGTACAGGCGAACAAGCCACCTCAGACGAGAGGATCGGCAAGCGGTGGAGCGCTGGCGGCGTACAGAAGATTGGATTTCATGTTATATACACTAAAGTGCCCAAGGGAATATGCGGAGAGTATAGATGAGTATTTTGATGTATATGGATATGAGGTAGATGAGGTAAAGGTTCCTAATTTCAGAGGAAGAGCGAATGTAAATTATGTAAAAGTGGCAAAGAGTACATTGACTGGATTCATTCCAAGCCAATATTTGACGAAAATGAAATCGGATTTGGAAACTGGAATGTGGTTTTGGCAAAACGCTGAAAATGTAGGCAAATTTAATTTAGCCAATGGTATCGTATGATGCTATCGTATGATACGATAGTAAGCCGCTATTGCGCGATATAACAGGAGGTGAAGAAATGGGAAAGAAAAGAATACGAAAATCCGCTTGCGGTGCGTCAAACGATATAGAGGCCATCATGCAAGAACTTACAGCTAGAACGGAAATATATTGGTTGAATAGGATGCTAAATATTATGATCGCTCGTATCCAGTGGAATAACTTACCGAAAGAAATCGATGAGCGATATTTAGAGTGGATATTGAACACGGGAGGAATAGGCGTTGGATTCCGTTATGAAAATGAATTGTGCTTTATGAAATCCGCTTTGGGAGGCGATTTCGATATCTATAATGTTCCTAAAATACGAGAGGCTTATGCGGTTGAGGGCGTGCACGTTGAATTAGACGAGACAAATAGTGTTATCTGTTTTAATAATTTAACAAGAAGCAATAATATGAATGAGTTGTTCATGTTTTCCGACCGTATGAGAAACATGAATATGATTAGAGATATGAATATTGACCTACAGAGAATGAGCGGTATTATTTATTGCGACGAAACGCAACGCTTGAGTATTCTAAATTGGCTGAAAAATATGTGGAATTATGTTCCATTTACAGTAGGAAGAGGCAAGACAAGAATGGATGATCGAATGAGAATTGAATCCATTAGGCCTGATATTCCTATTGTGTTCGACAAACTGACAGATGTGCAAAAGAGTGTATGGAATGAGTTTTTGACTTGGGCTGGAATCAATAATAATAATATTGACAAGCGTGAGCGTGTAAGCAATTCAGAAGTACTTGCTAATAATGAAGAAATCATCATAGCGAGAGAAAGCGCTTTGATTCCTAGAAGGCAATTCGCTGAAAAGTTTAATGATATGTTTGGAACAAATATTGAACCAATGTGGAGATGCACAATGAATCTAAGTGATATCTTCTTAAATGGCGAAAAAGGAGGTGGGATATATGGCTTTAGCGACTCAGACAATTCACGATCTCAGGAATAAGGGATGGGACTTCGGTCTGAAAGATTATCCGATATGGAGTGAGGAATATAGAGATACTTTAAACGCAAAGCTGCTAAATGAGTATGAGTTTGAGGAAATCGGACAGGAAACGCCTGATATGTTCACTTTCTATTTGAATAGAGCGATGGCTAAAATTATGCCTTATTACGTTCAGTTATACCAGACCACAACATTACAATTAGATATATTGAATCAATATGATTTTAAGGAAGAAGAGGATAGTAATTATACGGACACAAAAGAAATTAAAGATAACATTGATAGGCAAACCAGCAATGATATACATTCCCAGTCAACGGCTAATGTAACGTCAAGTGGAACTGATACGAGCATTACGAGCAGACCGCCGCAAAGCCAAATTAATATTGGGAATATCAAAAGTGGAGTATACGCCAGAGATGGTAGTTTCGGAGAAAGCGAGAGTACAAATGATACAAGAGATACGTCAACAACGACAAATGCGGGAACGGAAATCCAAGACAATACTAGAAATGATAAGGGAACTGGGTTTGAACACAAAGGCAGAACTAAAACCGGACGTGATAAACCCGTGGCTGAACTTATTCAGCAAGCAAGGGAAACGCTGATTAATATTGATAGAGAAATTATCGAAAATGAAGAAATCAGTAAGTTATTTTATATGTGGTATATTTAATGCGTAATAAGTATGGAGGTGTAAATATATGTCTTGTCTCAATAATTATAACTTGGATGTGATACTCAACCAACTGAACTGCTGGTGTTTGCAGTGGAGGGGTAAGATTGCGACTGTATTTCCGAGTGGAATGACCCAAATTGAACAAATTCAAGAACTTTTCACGGCTGTTAAAAATTGCTGTGAAGCGCAAGTTGAGGTTATGGAAAAGTTCTGTGAATTATACAAATTTGTGCATGACTTTTTTGACAATTTGGATTTACAGGAGGAAGTAAATAACTGGCTTGAACAAGCGTTAGAAGATGGGAGATTAGGAAATATATTGCAAAAAATTGTATATTCTCCAATTAATGTAAAGCAAGCCGGAGCGGTTCCAGATACAGGAGAGGATTTAACTGAAAAATTAAATACTATTCTAATAGCTCATCCAGATGGAGAATTTTACTTCCCAGACGGAACTTATATTTTAAACGGAACAATTAATATTGATAGTAATGTAACATTTATATTAGAAGAAAATGCTATTATTTCCACTCCGGGAAATGATTTATTTACTTTTACACTATTAAATAAATCGTTTAAAATGATGGGAGGGCAGATACAAGCTGGTACATTAGATAACTTTAATAAGAAAGCTCTGACAGGAAATGTATTTAATTCTGGTCTGTTTTCATTTACAAATTGTAAAGATGTATTCATTTCTCATGTAACAAATAATTTTAATACAACAGGAAATACTTTTAAATTTACAGACTGTGAAAATGTTAAAATAAAACAATTCGAGGGATATAAATGTCTTTATGCATGTATTATATTTTACGATGGATGCAAAAACGTTTCTGTCGAAAACTCTATATTCAAAGAAATCAAACGAAGCACGAAACAAGAGTATTGTTATCCAGTCGCATCAGGATTTTCGACGTATTCGCAAGAAATATCGGCAATAGAAAATTATGTAATAGATAATTGTGAATTTGACGATTGCGATTGGGAAGGTTGTGACTGTCATGGAGGAAAGAATATTCGATTTTCTAATTTAAAAATGCATAATTGCAATAGATTTGTTACTATTTATTCTGATAACAGACCGCAATTAAAAGATTATAATTTTGAAAATGCTATCATTGAAAATTGTTATTTTGTAAATGATACAGACTATGAACCCCCTACACCAGACGCATCTATCTATTGTAATGGAAGATATAACAGATACTTCACAAATATGTTATTTAAAAACATATATTTAGAAAATCCTGTATGCTATGACAGTAATGAAAATACTTCATATGGAGCGATATTTACTAATTATAATAGAAATGTAAGATTAGAGAATGTTAAAATTGTCGCAAATAAGACATATTCTGTAAATCCTTTTGTAATTTATGGCTTATGTATGAGAAATCTAGTCATTAAAGGAATGGAAATCATTGGTATGCCTGGATTAACTAATGATGGGCCAATTCATTTGCAATACGCAACGGGCGAGATGGATGATATTACAGTATTGAACAATTCAATAACATATGCGGCCGTATTCACAACAAGACCATGCAGATTGATTTTTGGACGTAATATTGGAGGGTGGTTGACTAGACAATTCTATGTTGCGAGAAATACACATTTAATGAATGAAGGAGAAGTAATACCATTTGGCTTCCCGATGCTAAGTCCATCTAATTCATATGGAAGTTTTGCTACAACTACCCATAAAGGTTATGGACTGAGTTTAGGCTCTAATGATGCGGAGGTGTCTAAAAATGTAACTATAGTAAGCGGAAATAAAGAATTGAATTTGAGAGAAGAGTATTATTTCGCACCGGTGGGAACAAGTGTGACTGTAAAGCAAGGAGACAATACGCTAGATACAATTATTACAGATTTTAGAGAGAATTATGTCACTATAGCAGATGCACCAAATTTCGGAGGATCAGGCACAATTACAATAAACAGATTATTAAGAACAGAAATTACAACGCCTCCAAATCAGGGTTAAGTTCGCTTTAGTGTAGTAGAGTAGTGAAGAGTACCCCCCCTCCGTCCGTCGCCAGCGGACTCCGGGGGTATTTTTGTTCGCCCGCGGACATCCCGCCGAATTTGTCCGCGGGGCGCGGACAGCGCCCGGAAGCCGCGGACATTCGGCGCTTTTTGTTCGTCACCCGCGGACATTCGGAGCCTTAGGGGCTTATTCCTTGCTATTTTTTTGTGCATATTGTATAATTTTGGGGGTCGTTTTTGTGCAAGATTACTAGACTACGGTTTGTCAAGTAGTAAAATTGCACAAAAATATACCCCCGCTTTTTGTGCATTATGATGGATTGTCCGCGTACCGCGGACATTTGGGGGAATTTGTCCGTGACACACGGACATATGGGG
>ENA-OWZL01000214-OWZL01000214.1-human-gut-metagenome-genome-assembly--contig:-NODE-214-length-16507-cov-6.74532_pt1 | contig 16507 bp, 24 predicted proteins | sample MGYA00249257_ERZ652109 | MGnify/ENA primary metagenome ERZ652109 (study PRJEB26925, sample SAMN05827267) | human gut metagenome | biome: ENVO:2100002; feature: ENVO:00000062; material: ENVO:00002003...
ATCTGACACCCTCTTTCCCCCCATATTCATCTGTCGTGTGGATTTTGTAGCCCCATTATACACGCTTCATCACCTCATGTCAAATCATTTTCCAATTGTCATCTCATTCATGCAATTAATGAACATCGTTCATCAATGCGCCCCGGAACCTCCGGTTCCGATGTCACGTCAGTTTGACAATGAGTAAGGCGGCCAAGATGACCGCCATAATCAGACATGCTGTTATTTGTTCCTCGTGCATCTTCATTCAGTCTTCATCCAACCAAACATGCTTTACATGATGCACTGCCCAGTCGAACACGCAGTACATGATATACCAATTCGCCACGGTAACCAGCACTGCCACAACTATAACGCCGATCACGAACCACGCAAATCCCGGAAGCTCTAGAAACATGTCAATTCCTCCATTCACCCTTCGACTTATCCCTATAACTGTATTATAGAACAAGCAAGTGATAATTTTTGCGATAATTCGAATTAATGAACAACGTTCATTTATTACCGCTCACCAGACACATAATAGCGATACCTAACATAGTGCCTACTACAAGTGCAATATAATGCGACAACATTCTAACCCTCCCATCTAAGCCAACAGTTCCAGCTCCTATAATACCCGCCGGTCGATATCTCGTTCCCGGTCTGGTCTCCCGGCTGCCCTCCGGCCACGCCCCCGAACTCGTTGATATGCGCGCCCACGAGCATACCGTCTCCGAGATACAGCTCCACGTGCCCGGTGCCCGCCGATATGTCGCCCTCGAACAGAACGATATCCCCGCGCACCAAGTCGGACGCTGCCGGGTTGCCGTTGTACCTCTTGAAGCCAAGCCCCGTGAACACGCTGGACATGTTGTAGGTGGAGGGGGAGGGGAACGGAACGTCCCATCCGTTCTCGCGGAACGCCCAGGACACAAGGCTCGAGCAGTCGAAGTCGACCCCTCCGTCTCGCGTGGGCTGGTCGTAGCCATGGGAGTTATCGTCGGCGATTCCGACTGCCCACAAACACGCGCCCTCAACGCCCGATCCTCCGGGTGCCACGCTTCCCGATCCGGAGTTCAGGTTCTGAGCGCTGATCTTGGTGAACATCGTCGTCTTCGTCCAAGAGCGGCGAGTGCGGTTCAGAACGTATACGTTGTCTTCCCACGTCCCGACATTCTTGAATCTGTAGAAGTCTATATCGTTGAAGTATATATAGCCGTCGTTGCCTATAGTCCCAATGTAGGCGTTCTCAACGCCGCCTTTCTTAGTGGCGCTGATTATGATCACGCTCGCCATATCGATTCCTCCCGGCGGATCTATTTCCCAGTAGTTTCCGTAGTTCAACGCGAGAACGACGTTTCCAGCCCATTCCGGCTTGCATCCCGGCGTTCCGGGGTTAGCATGGCTAGGATACCATTTCGAGTACTCCACAACCGATTCTATCACGCTAATCGAATTCGGCGGGTAAAGATGCCCCCATTCGCTGTAATTAGGGTCTCCCGACGATTTAACGTCTCCGATGATGCAATTCAATATCAGCCCCGTGTCCAGCTGGAAATCCACGTAGTCTCCGACACCCCCGAACGCCTCGGTGCACGCGATCACGTATCTTCCTTCTATGATGGCGAATCCCTCTGCATCATAGTTCTCACCCGCATCCGCCCGAAGCTTGTACTGTAGCGAATCGGGCGCGGTTATCAGCGACCAGCCCATATAGGTGTAAACGCAATTTCTACCGCCCAGCTGCGGCACTATCTCCCGCGCCATCACAATCCCATCCTAACGATGGTTCCTACGTAAGCGTTCTTAACGCCGCCTTGCTTGGTAGCGCTGATTATAACCGGCTCAGCCATCAGTAATACCTCCCCAACTGTTTCATGTACTTGATGAACTGTCGAAGATGGTACTGAGCTTCTTTTCCAACTTCCGGGTCTGATACTTCCAGCTGCTTCTTCCCGGTGTCGCATATTCTTATCTGTACAGTGGCGGATATATACATATCAGTTTCAACCGTGTATTTAACATCTTCGATTTTATAAACATTATCCTCGATGATCTGAATAGTATCTACCATGTCGCCATTCTTAGTCGTGATGATCATAATCCCATCCTAACAATATCCCTGAACCAGTTGTTGAGCTTCATCGACTCGTACCGCACGCATCCCATATCGTACGCCTTTTTCAAGTTAGCCAGATGGGGCGAGGATTTGAAACCTTTGAGCAGCAGAGTGTTCGGCTCATGGTCTTCCGTCGTGGCGGCGAACACGTGGCGGCACTGGCGGTCAACGTCTTCCGACACGTAATAGCAACCGTTTCGGTTGTCGCGCCATATTCCGATAGCATCGTCGTAGTAAAGGAGCGTGAACTGGTATTCGGCATTCTTGCCCTTTCTCGCGATGAACTTCGGATTGTCGCGCAACCACTTGTTCTCGGCCGCATAGGCCGCATAGTCGCTGCCCGCTATCGCCTGGTAGAAGCGCGTGCCCTTCTTCGCTTCGATCAGCTCAGGGGGCGCTACCATCTGCGTCAAGAACTCGCCGCGCCTCCATACGTCCGTCTTGTAGGGAAGCTCCAACTTGAAGTAGTCCATATAGGGGTTCGCCGAGGTCACCGCGTTTCCCCAGAACATGCAGGTTACGTCGTAATCACGCGAACCGGGTCGCGCGATGGTTTCGTAAAGCTCCAAGAACGCCGTCACCTCGTCGGGAAGGTACGTTTGGAACCCCTTGTCGATGACGAACTCGTCGAACAGGATCGTGTCCACGTTGTCCAGCGCATCGGACTTGAGCTTGCGCGCCGTTGACAGCGCTTGCGCGTAGCCGCATATCTCCTTGTCGATATGCAGGATGTTCGATTCTGCCCACAGGGCGTGGCCTGGGAACTCGACTTGCACATGGTTGAAGAGCCGTCCGTCCTTGCGGGTGGCCAGGTTCTTCAACTCCTCCTCCGTGCGCCGCAGGTACATGAAGCGCCTTCCCGTGCGCAGGTAGCGCTTGACGTAGTGCTGCAGCCCCGTGTACGTCTTGCCCGCGCCTCGGATTCCGTAGATGAAATTGAAGAGGCAGTTGTACGAAAGCGTCTTGGATATGTCCCAGTATTTGGCCATTATTTCAACGTCACCACTAGATGCCGACCGCATTCATCAGCCCATGCGGTGATTTTCAAGACTTCGCAGTCTTCGACGGATCGCACGAACTCGTTATCCAACGATTCCACCTGTATAGTAAATTTCCCAAGCTCGATATCATAGAAGTCGCAATCGAGAATAGGGATGAGGTCTTTGAGAATCATGGTTCCTCCTTTGACTTGGAATGCCCGCCCTTATCGAAGAAGCCCCTGCCATCATGGATGTCCAAGCGACAGGGGCTAAGTCAAAGGGCGCTAACCGAAAAGACTATCACAGAGGGGGCTGTTCTCCGTATGCGCCCGTGCCCGTTTCACCGGGTGCCCCACAGACGCAGAAGATAGCTTGCTTTCCGGCGCATGACCATCATACATTACTTCTCTTCGATTGTCACGCGGAATCTATCGTTTTCCAAAACCGACTGCGAAGGCGACGGGTCAGGTTGTCCCGAAGATGGGACGCCCGCGTACGCTTGCCACGCGCCGACGCTTCCGAAGAAGTGATTCACGTCCAGGTTGCCCGCGTATCCGGGCACCTGCCCGTCGGACGCGTACTGCCAGCAGCCGACTAGGCCGTCCGTCTCCGGAGGCTCGCCGGGGTCGTAGTCGAGTCCCGGGCGCAGCACGTCGGGGTAGCTCGCGATCCAGCGCATGCAGTTCTGCTCCACGCCGCCCTGGTTGAATCGCCAGGGGTTGGCGTAGATCCACGGCCAGATTCCGGTCTGATCGTGGACGATGTTCACGAACTCGTTGACCCACTCAACGCTTTGGCCGCCCTCCCAGTCAAGCACCGGCACTCCCTCGCCGAAGTAGTTTGAGGTGTTGCCGATGAAGTGAACGGCTTCGTTCGCCGGCGCGTTGCCGTTCGCGAAGTGGTAGAAGCCCCAGGGCTTGCCGTTTCTGCGGCACCATTGCACCCAGCCGTCGCAGTACCCGTCCACGAAACCCACGCCCTCGGTAGCCTTGCAGATCACGAAGTCCACGTTGGGAAACACCGCATCCGCGTCCAACCCAGCTTGCCAGTTCGATATGTCGATGCCCCTAAGCATTCTTGATCAGCTCTTTAAGCTCTTCTCGTAGCTCCTTAATCTCGTTCGCAATGTCGTTAAGTGTGCTAGTAAAGTCCTTAAGAGTACGATTGTACAGGTAAAACATGCCCACGCAAGCCACGATAGGGAAGCCCAGACTACCAATAAGAGTGACAATGTCGTTAACATCCATGTTTGATTCCTTCTAATTAGAATACCAGTTCATGCTTATATTGAAGGACAGTCCCGCCAGATACACCATGCCGTCGGTAGAAGCATGCAAGGAAACCGCGCCGTTCGTCTGAATCGAAAGCACGTCCACGTTAGTATCTACTACCACGGGAATCCGCACTTCGGTCGACGGCCGGCATTCCGCAGGCAGGGTCGTGAGCGTCGCGCCCGGCGTGTAGTTCATGATCATGCAGTCGCCTTGGAACTGCACGTCGTTCACGCAGGACAGCATGACCCGTTCGCTGGTGAACATCGCTTCGGGGGTGGGGGCGTGGTCGTACGCCCCCTTGAAAGTCTTGAAGAAATTGGGGTTGCCCCCGCCTGTCGGTTCGGTCGCCATCAGTTGCCCATCACGAAGTAGGAAACGGGAATGGAGATGTTGGCCGATACTATCAACGTGTTGCCGCTTTTCATGTAAGGGGTCAAAGCTCCGAACTCGATCCATGCGTTCGCGCCGCTAGCGGGCAACGTCTTCCCCTTCGCATCTCCGAAGCGAATGCTGGTTCGATTGAACGCATTGTCGACCCCCGCCGACACCACCGTCCCCCATGAAAAACCAACCTGAGTGTTGAGCAGCACGAACGCCGGTGTGTTCATCCTGATGGAAACCGCGGTTTTAGTGGGCTGGAACGCGAAAGACAGCGAGCCGCACAATACGCCGTTCACGATCGAAAGGGTGACGGAAACCGACGTGGTATTCGTTATCGTTTCCACGACCGCACCGGAGTTATCATGCGTCGTGAACGTGGTCTCTTGGGGAAGGGTGTAGGAGATGTTAGATGAATTGCTCAGCCCCAACAACGCCTCTGAAAGCCATTTGGCCAGGTAATTATGCCCTGATTGCGTGGGATGCACGTTATCGGAGGACATGAACGACGCGGGCGTGAACGCCATCGCGTAAAAGGTATTGGGGATGAAGCGAGTCCTATGCCAAAGATTATTGTAGTACGCCACCGTCGCAGCCGCATTGACTTTCCGCCATAGGTTGTCGTCCGTGGTATCCACCGATGCGTATGCCGGCTTATTAGACGCGAACTGGGGGATAACCACCACTTGAGCGTTGGGGAAGGCGGAAAGAGCGTATGAAACGAATTGGTTGACTGCGGCGGCGATCTCGCTGGAAGTGTGAGGATAGTCGTTCGACGACCCGCAAACCATCACATAATCGATATCCCCGGTTTTGCCGGGATTGGCATCCGCCCATGCTTTCAACCGGTTGATGAAGTTGTTCGTGCCGCCGGATATATAACCGGTGCTTCCCACCGAGAGGCTCGTCAGGTTAGCCCCTAGAATGTCTCCGAGGGTGTTCACATACGGCTTGGTGACTCCTGTCGTGTTAACGCCCCATGAATCGGTCACATACAGGATATTGGAGCCTTTGAATTCCTTGGAATGCGCCAAACTAGACGTTTTCTCGGCAAGATTCGCTATATCGGCGGTATTGGCCGCTATGGCCTCCGTGTTCTTCGTGATCCGGCCGTCGAACTTCTGCACCTGCTGGCGGTACTGTTCGACCTGAGCGTTGTAATTGCCGGTCAGCACCCAATAAGCGGAATTCGAGATGTCGATGCCGACGGGAACGAACGTCTTGGACGTGTAGGAATTTCCCTCGTGGATCACGATCTCCAGCGGCTCGTAGCTGTTCGCGCTAGACCACTCCGGAGGGTCTGCGAACACCGGCACGTAGCGCATGCCGGTGTAGGTGTAACCCGGAGTCGTCGGACAGGGAACGCCCGGCATCTGGTCGGTCACGGTGGCGGTGACGCTCGCGCTCGCGCTTCCCGCGCCAACCGTCATGTTCTTCGTGGATTCTGCCATGTTCTTCTCCTTTACCATTTGATGATGAGGTGGCCGTACGTTTCCGAGTCGTCGGGGTTCATTCCCGTGTCGAACTGCAGGAACTGCCAGGTCGCTGGGATGTAAGCCTTGAAATGCCCGTCGTCGCCAAGCCCGAAGCACACGAACTTGACGATCCTAGCCACCAGGCACTGCAGGTTCGCATCGATCCAGTTTATGATCGAATCCAGGTACAGATGAACGTACTCGCCGTTCTTGATCGCGTCCACCTCGTTTTCCAGCGCGTCCACCTGCGCTTTCAGCTGGTTGTAGAACGCCATCAGGTCGTTCACGTTCTGGCCTTGCTTGTTCAGGTTCTCGATGACCTCGTTCAGCTTCTCGGTCACCTTGGCAAGCACCTCGTAATAGCTCAGCTCGTCGCCGTAGACGGCCGGCAGAACCATCTGCACGTAGTAGCGAAACGGCGCTACATCCGGTGTCGGCTGGTTCATGCGCTCCTCCTTACCATATCGTCATGAAGCATTCGCGCAGCGCTTTGTCTTCCACTACGTCACGGTCTATATTAACGAACGTGTCTCGCCAAATCAAGAGCAGTTCGGCTTCCGCCTTGTCGTGCCCGGTCTCCGTGCGCGACAGCTTGTTGTCGTAGCTGCCGCTCGAATCCGACTTGCCGGAATCCGTCGTGGAAGCGTCGGTGAAGTCCGCCGTGGACGCGTAGTTACCGGCCTTGATGTTATCGAAGTTGAGCGCGCTCATAGGCGTGTCGCTGAAAATGTCCTGCGCATTGCTGGTCGAAGTCGCGCTGGTGTTCGCGTTGTTGGAGGCGGTGCCGGTCGCGTCCTCCGTGATCGTCCGCGTGTGGTCGATGAGGGGCTGGATCCCCTTCGCCGTGATCTCCGACAGGTACATCTGGTTGTAGTACGGCATGACCATGAACATAGCGTCGCGCAGGTTCCAGCGGAAAAGACCTGCGGTTTCGGAACCTATCTCGTACATCCAGTAATGGCGTATTATCTTGTTGTTCAGCGTCTCTCGGTACGCTTCGTCGAAGATCGGGTAGTCGGCCAAGCCCAGCTTCTCGTAGGCGTTGTTCCAGTTGTCCTCGTGCAAGTCCCAGCCGCCGTTTGCAAGCGTCTGTTCGACCAGCCAGCGAAGCTGCAAGCTGTACTTGCTCATTCTCCGTTCACCTCGATCCCGTTCTCCTCGGCGTACTCGCTTTCATTGAACTCGCCGTCGGCGATAGCCCACTGCTCCTCTTGGCGCTTCTCCGACACGCGGAAATGCACGTCCACGTCGAGACCGAAGATCTTGTTTATCTGCTTGCACGCGAACTGCCGTGATTCGAGGCGGCAGAGCCGCTGAGCTTCCGTGCCGCCGAGGCTGGCGAGCATCTCGTCCACGATGACGCGCTCCGACTTGGACTCCGAGCTTGCGATGCCGAGGAATCCCAGCGCTTCCTTCCAGTACTTGTCCTTCAGCTCGTAGAGCTGTTCGGCGACGTACGGCGACGAATTGTCGAGGATGTCGATGGATTCGAGGTCGAAGTCCTTGTCGGTCATGATGAGGGGCTTGTACTCGTCCACCTGCGCCATCATGTTCTCGAAGCTCAGGCGCTGCTTCTGCGAGCATTTAACCACGCGCGGGGTCTTCTGCTGGTACACGTTCACATCGATCGCCCGGTCTATCGCCCACAGCTTCTTGGCGTACATGTTGAGCGCGAACCAGGTAGGCACGCGCAAGTTGGAGTTCCAGATTATGACGGAGTTCTCGATGGTGAGCGGGATGTTGACCCCCATCACCGAGTAGGCTATGCGGTTCACCGGCTGCGAGTAGATGTCGAAGTTTCCCTCCAACATGCACTGCATGATCGCGTAGCCCTCCGGGCTGCGCTGAACAGGGTCGAGCGCGATATCCTCGTCATGCAGGAACACGCAGAAACCATCGCGAAGGAGCCACCATTCGATTTGGCGCTCGTTGATGCCCGCCGGCAGGTTCTCCCACTCGAAGACGCTCATCGCCAGCTCGTACAGGCGCATCTGCCAGAGGAACATCGTTTGCGAGTTCATAGCCGCGTTGTCCAGCTCGCGAGCGGATTTGTGCGCGTTCTTGGGCATGTTGCCCCAGGGAAGACCGTAAGGGGTGGTAGTGGATTGGATAGGGTTCATGCATACCTCCTTTCTTATATTATAGCATTGCTCAAACTGTAGTTGCCCACGTCGTCCGTGTGCCAGAACGTGACTCCGGAATCGAGCAGCCTGTTGAACATCGCAAGGTAGCCGGCCGGAACCGATCCGCTCATGTTCGCGGCGACGGTCTTCACGTAGTTCCATGAAGCGCGCCCCGTGATGTTCGGCGTTTTCACGACGGAAACGTTGTAGCCGTACACGCTCAAAAAGTCGTCGATCTGGCGCGCTATCTCAGCTCGGCACGTGTACTTGCGAACGCCTATCGTGTAGGTTCCGAAGTTCACGAGCGCGGTAGTCGAGTTAGTGCCTCCGCGCTGCGTGTTGGGAGTCTTCGATGCCTTCGAGAAGTTCGCGAAGGTGTTCGTCAGGTCTTGCGCTCCGTTGATCGTCGAGTTGATCATGCTCGCGGCAGCCCCGGCGACGTTGCCGGATGCCAAGCCCTGCATGGCTCCGCCGATGATGTTCTGCGTGGAGTCGATGAAGGAGTTCACGTAGGGCAGCTGGCTCATCGAGTTGAACGACAAACCGAACGACGTGTCCACCTGGGACGCGCCGAGCATGTTCGCGAACGCCTGGTACACCCAGTTGCATGTGGGGTACTTCTCCAAATAGATCGCACCCTCCACGAAGCGGTTCACTCCGTTGTAGTTCAGCGGGATGTAGGCCAGGCGCGAGTTCGCGTCGCACCCGCCCGTCTTCTGCAAGCTCAGCGTTCCGGGCGTTCCGCAGAATTCGAGCCGGAACTGCTGGTCGGCTCCGGTGAAGTTCGTGACTTCCGCGTACTGGAACGGGTAGCAGAACATCTTGTTGTTCTTGGGCACGTACCCGTCGAGATTAGTGAAGCCGAGCGCGTAGTCCTTCGTCGTCTGCGGGGTGGCCGCGTTGGAGTCCACCCAGTAGCCCCAGCCGTCCGTCTTCTTGACGATGGTCGGGATGGCGGCTCGCGGTACCATGTAGACCTGGCTCACCGCATCCTGCTGGCCGTTGTCGGACAGCGCCTTCATGAAGCCCTTGAAGTCGTCCACGGTCAAAAACACCGACAAGCTCGTCCCGCTGGTAACGCCCATGTACTTGTCCCCGCCGTTGTTGACGTACGTTCCGTCCTTCAACGGCTCCACGGCGCTGGCAACGACCATGTAGCAATCCATGTCCTCGTTGTCGATCACGGAGTACGTGCATTTAAGCTCGCCGGGGTCTATTCCCTCGTCCTTGACGTGAGCGCCTATCGCGTCGTCGTTCACATGCTCGCGCTCCACGAAGCACGGCTTCAAGTCATAGTCGAACATGTAGGTCTGCACGTAATCCAGCTCCAAGTGCAAGCGCGTCGTGTTCGCCGTCTTGTACTCTGCGCGGGTGATGAACGCGTAGAACCATTTAGTCCCGAAGTTCTCGTTCTGGAACATCACGTAGTTGTAATTGTAGTATTGCTCGGGGTTGCCGTCCACGTCTATAGCCGATTCAAGGCGCTGGTACGTGTAGGTTGAAATCGTTCGCCGAGCGTCCATGAACGAAGCTACGCCCGACATCTGGGCGTTCAGGTTCGGATACCAGCGAACGTGCTTGTAGTTCGGGTTCCACGGAACCGTCCCTATGCGGATCTCCGTGCTGGGCTGGTACATTTCTCACCTCCTTCGGAAAGGAGGGCGGGAAACGAATCCCGCCCTCGATGGAACATAGGCTATGCGGTGACGGTGATGGTGGATTCGCCCGTCTTCGTTCCGTCCTGGATGGAGGTTGCCGTGACGGTGAGCGTCGTCGCCGTCTCGTTGGCCGCCACGTGCAGGTACCCGCCGTTGGTGACGGTCGTACCGGATGCAGCGCCTCCGGTCACCGTCCACTGCACGCCCTGGTTCACGATGCCGGTTCCGACGACGGCGGCAGACAGCTGCAGGTCGGCTCCCTTGGAAAGGGTGGCTGTCGCCGGCGTGACCGTCACGCTCGTGATGGTCGGGGCGGTCGGCGTGAAGGCGGCCGCCTGGCCGAACGGCGAGCAGCTGATGGTCTTCCACACATGGTGCCAATGGTTCCAGTACAGGCCTTCGCCGTTGAACCACTGCGCGGACTCCACGTAGTTGTCCAGCACCATCCACCAATCGCGCGACACCAGCACCGCCGGCACGGTCTCGAGCAGCTCGATCTCCGTTTGCGTGAAGCGGTGGTAGTTCGGGTCGAGCTGGCCGGTGGCAGGGTCGGTGAACAGCGCGTCCATGCGAACCCAGTCGAAGTCGGTGAACGTGTCCACCGTGATCATGCGCGCCTGGAACTCGCGGTATTCCAAGTTGAAGGCGGTGGCCAGCACGTTCATGTTCATGGTGGCCTTGAACTTGGCGGTTACGATGAAGTACTGGTCTTCGAAGTCCGTGTGGGTGGTCACGCCCGCCATGTTGTACTTCGTGGACTGGTACTGGAAGAGGTCGGACATGTACTGGAACTGCGTGGCGATGTCGATCGCGTTGTCCTTGCCGATTGCGGGAATCTCCACCGAGCCGATGTAGCCGTTGAGGAGGCACTTGGCGAGGAAGTAGCGCATGACGTAGTACTCGTCCGTGTTGGCGCTGGTGTAGAGCGACTCGATGATGCGCGCGATCAGGTCGCTAACGCCCGTCCAGGAGAGGAACGCCTGGCGCAGCTGCTGGGAGGAGACGGTCGTCTTGTAGAACTTCTGGAAGTTCATACGGTGGAACGCGGTGCGCACGTCGGGAAGCTCGCGCTTGGCGAACGTGTCTTCCGCGCCCTCCGGATAGAATCCGTGAACGTCGGCGAGGTTGACGAAGATTTCCTCGATGGTGTCCCCGAACTCGAGGTACCCGCGCTTGAACACCGCCCAGGGGTTGCGGTACAGCTTCGATGTCACGATGGTGAGGCCGATGCGGTTCACCAGCGCGTTGAGGAACGCGTTTCGCGCGGGCTGGTAGCTCGTCAGATACTCCCCGATGGCATGGATCTCGTCGGTGGTTCCGGCAAGCTCCACGTAGGCGCGATTGTTCGAGTCGTAAGTCGCCGGGATCCCGCGAGCCGCGAGCGCGGACGCTACCTCCGGGGTCTCGTTGATGGTCGCTTCGACCGCCTTCTGCGCGGCCGTCTCGCGCGCTGCCGTATCGCCGGCCTTCATGACGATCGGCGAATCGGCGGCTTTCATATTAGGTTGCTTCACTGCCATAATATCTCCTTAATCCCAGATCTCGTCGGCTGAGCGGATCGGCTCGCGCCGAACTTCCTCGACGATCTCGTTCGCATGGAGCAGCGTCTGGCCTTCGACGGCGAAGAACCGGTCGGCGTACTTGCGGCGCGACTCGTCGCGCTCCTCGCGGTAGCGGTCGCGTTCGGCGATGGCCTCGTCGCGCTCGGCGTTCAGGCGGTCGCGCTCCGCGTCCCACTCCTCGCGCTCGTTTCGCCAGCCTTCGCGCTCGTCCCAGCGGTCGTCGAGTTCCGCCGCGTCCTCGTCGATAGCGGCGGCCATCTCGAGACGCTTGTCCTCGTCCGGCTCCATGGCCAGCTCGCGCAAGCTCGGTTGGTACCTGCTCATAAGCCTGTCTCCTTTCTGATGGCAAAATCACCTTCGTATAGTATAATACCGCCTTTTACGGTCTTGGAATAGAGTTTTCCCGGAAATTTCGCGCCGACATGGAAATTATCCCATGTGACGTGAGGGTGGCACGATTCGGGCAACCCCGCGCAATGCACGGTGAGCTTGCCTCCCTCGTCCTCGATGTAGGTCTTCGGGCGCAGGAACCTGGCGCGCTGAAACGTGCTTTCGAGCTTCCACGCTCCCAGACGGTAATCGTCCACGTCAAGCTCTTCCGGGATCTCGGTTCCGGCCAGATGAAGCGAATCGGTGTCGGCGTAGAGGAAACGATCCTTCACCTTCTGCGCGCTCCGTATCGTCTTGTTCCTAGCCCAGGCCGTGATGAAAGCCCCGGCCGGCAGGTACATGCCGTCGGTGGCTTCCGGGTCGAGCAGAGGGTAGCGCACTATGCCGTCCTCGCACATGACCGGCCGGCGGCTCCGTTTGACCGGATGCGTCGCCATCTTTCCGTACGAGGAGTTCATCTTGAGCTTCGCCATGTAGCGCTTGCCGGCGTTGCCCTCCTCGGCCGCATGCACCTTCTCCTCGTTGGCCGCCATGATGAAATCGTAGAAGAGCTTGTTCGATGCCTTGAACTTCCAGCCCTTGCCGTAGCGGATGGAATAGATGTCGTAGTGGTCTTTCAACAATTCCAAATCGACGCTGGTCAGCACCAGCGTCTGCTCTCCCTTCGAATCCACGACGTACTCCGTCGGCATGAAGCTCAAGTTGCCTTTCAACTGCAAGCATGGGATGAAACCCGGCTTGATCTTGAAATCCGCCGTCACAGTCTGAATGTACAACGGATATCGCGGGTCAGGTTCGTATTCCCCTTCGAAAAGAACCGGATCGCCGTACGGCAGGATCTCGCCTCCGACTCCGGCCATGACGGACGGGTACAGGCTGTTCACGTCCAGGACGATTCCCTCCCCGATGTCGCGCCCTTTGAAATCGGGATTCACGTACGTGAAGCCGCCCTTGTAGCATGGTCGGATCTCCGCGTCGTAGTCGCACACCGGAAAGGTGCGCCGGAACCCCTTCTCGCCGCCTATCGTCTTCTTGTACTCGGCGATGGCGTTCGATCCCGCCGTGATCCTGGTCGCGCCCTGGTCGATCAGCTCGCCCAAGGCTCGCGCGACGATCCTCACGTCGGCCGATATGTAATCGATCTCCTCTTGCGTCAGAACATGGTCGATATCGCGATGCTCCGCATAGTCTATCTCGAGCTTCGCGTCCTCTTCCTCGAAGCCGAACGCGCGCGGAATCTTCGCGACCGGCAAGCTGATGATCTTCAACGAATCGCAGAACTCGATATAGTGCCCGCGCCCGAAATAGAGCTTGATCGTGTAGAACTGGTTCATGTCGCTGATCAGCGTCGTGAACCGGTAGGGCGCTTGCTCTCCGTGGCTGGGGATCCATTCCCATCCCGCTGCAAGCAGATGCGATATTATGAACTTCCCGTCGAATTTCAGGTTGTGGAAGTAAACGCGAGCGTCAGGGGCGCGCTCGCACCATTCCATGAACCCTTCGATGGAAGTTCCGGTCGTTATATCGTAGGTTTTCAAGGTGCAAGCAGCCCACGCCCAAACTCGCGTTCGGGTCAGGTCGTCTGCCGTCGTTTCGAAATCGGCCGTGAAGTACTGCATATCATAGCTCAGCCCATCTGTCGAGGATGTAGCCCATCTTGTCGGCGCGGTCTTCCGGCGCGTAGATGTACTCGATGTTCAGAAGCTCGTCTCCGGACTCGAAGAACTCCATGAGCTTGCCCGCGTTGGACTTCATCATGGATTCGATCTTCCTCGCGATCTGCGCTATAGCCGCATCGAACTCGGAGTAGCCGCCGAACACCGTGTCGAGGCCTTTGATATAGTTCTTGTAGTACCTGTTCAGCCTTTCGTAGGAACTCGTGGCGCTCAGCTCCTCGTAACGCTTGATGAAACGCTTGAGGGCGATGGGAGAGAAGTCTCGCGCGGTGCGCTTGTCGGGAAGGAGGTTGTTCTGCTGCAACGTTCCCATGCGTCCCAGGGTCTGGCCGTAGTCGATCCCCAGCTTCTTGCGCCTGAGCGACTTGCGCCGCTCGTTGACGGCTTTCGCGATCTGGAACTCCCGCACTTCGTAGCGCGTGGCAATGCCTCCCTCTCCGACAGTCGTCAAGTCCAAGGCTCCTTTGCGCGTAGCGCGCAGCAAGCGCGCGACCGTGTTGTTAAGCACGCGCGCGCTCTTGATCTCGGCTTTGACTTCCTTGTAGCTTACCGGCTCGGGCATGAACCGGGCGTTGGCGGGATTCGCCCGCATAGCCCGTCGAATGGCGTTGTTGTACTTTCGGACTGCGGAGTTGAGGCGCGAACGCTGGCTTTCAGTCCATTTAATCTTAGGTTCTCTCTGCATGTCAGCTCCTCACCGTTTTCCAATCTGACGTAGCACCCCCTGGTCTCCACCGTGAAGTACAGTTGGAACGCGGCGACCAGCTGCATGTTGACGTAGAAGTGGAAACGCTTTTCCATGCTGTCGTCCAGCCATTGCGTTCTGACGCAGATCTTGTCCATGAAACTGGAAAGATGCTTCCTAGACGAGAAGAAGAACGTACAATCGCCGTACATAAAAGAGTAAGGCGATTCCTTCAGCTCGTAGAAAACGCCGTTTTTCGAAGGCATGGCGCACCTCCTTTCAATAACGATATTTGATATGCTTGGAAACCGTTTTCAGCGCTTGCGAATGCATGACGAAGACGAGTCCGATATAATCGTCTATGACGTAGCGGCGCACAAGCTCGCGCAGGTCGTTTATGTCGTCCCGCTTCATATCGAACTTGTCGTCCTTGGTGAACATGTATTCGATGCGCCCGTTATGATGGCGCTTGAAAACGGCCACGCCTTGCGGGACGACGGCATGCGCCCATAGCTCTTTCTTCAACACCCTGTTCGACGAGTCCGCTACGAACTGCTCCATCAAATCCTTGTCTGCAAGCGACAACATGGCTTCCTCCTGAAAAAGGCCGCACGCTGGGTGCGGCCTGTGATTGCGAACTTTAAGCGACTTCGAGGGTGAGCATCGTGCCGCGCTTAACCTTCACCTGCTTGACGACCACGTTGATAGGCTCCTCGTAGGTTGGCGCGCCGTAGACGGCGAACATCTTCTTGAGCGAGCCCCACACGCCGTTCGACACGCACTGGTAGCTCTCGCCCTTGTCGTCGATGAGGACGATGCGCGGGGCTTGCTCCACGGTGCCGTCCTCGTCTGCGATTTCGATGATCTCGACGAACAGGTCTTTCAGCGCGATCTGCTTGTTGATGAAGTCGTCGATCTTGTGCGTCGGGTTGTTGGACGCGTTGTAGATCAGCTTCTTGGCATCCGCTCCAAGCTCGGGGTTCACCGAGCAGAACGTGTTGTCCTCGGGCTTGGCAAGCTCGGCGATGGCGTACGTGCGAGCGGGTGCGAGGTCGTTGACGGGCATTTCCTCGGCGATGGCGATGTCTTTGGATTCGGTCATGGTTTTCTCCTTCTAGTCAGATGGTTTAAGCGTCGATGACGGTAGCGTTCTCAAGGAACGTTTCCACGGGCATGGAATAGGTCTTCTCCTCGCCTTCGACCCACTTGATCGTGCAGCCCTTGGGCAGCGCCACGCCGGCATCGCGGAAGGCGGTACGGGCTTTGCGGGCGTTCATGTTGGTGTCCAGCACGACGTACTGGGCGACAGCGCGCACGCTGGGCGGGATTGAATCATCCAGTTCGTACGCGGTCAGCTCGAAACTCTTGAAAGTGCGGGTGATAGCAGCCATAATGTAATCTCCTTTGATCGGTCGGCTTGCTTTGACGATATCCATTATACGCCCGTGAAAAGCGAAAAGACCGAAATTCGGTCTTTTCATAGAATCTTCACAAATCAAATTTTAAAAATATAGAATTAAATCTCTTTTAAACTCCCTTTCATCTATGCCAGCTATATAGCCTTTTTCAACCCAATAGCTCAAATGTTTAGGAACGCTTCCATGCTCATGCCTATCACCGTTCAATTTGATGAAGCCATGAAGCTTTGAAAGCTCGTATCCATTTAAATAATCTTGCTTTTCATGTTTCATCGATGCCTCCTGCAAATGTAAACCATTCCGATTGCATAAGCTATGATAGCTAATATGGTTTCAGGGTTCATAGTCACCCTACTTTCTTCATGGAAACGAAAACGTAAGACGGATGTTTTTCCATGAATTGAAGATATTCGCATGCTGCTTTGATCGTATCACAGTGCATATGTTTAAGCTCGTAAACCCCGGTTTCTTTGTTGAGTTGGTAATATTTAATTACGTAGAACATGGTAGGCTCCTTACTTCACGTAGACGCGGATGTTCAAGGTTCCGGAGACGACATACCAGAGGCCTACTTCCTTCTCCGCAATATCATCGAAACCATGAGACATCGAGGAAGTGATAGTGTATTCTGCGCGTTCTCTCAAGCACGCCACGTCGAACGTTTGATTTGCGGTTCCGGCGAAGGTGTTGTAGAATTCTTTGAATGTCATGATTCGCTCCTTTGACTTGTTTAACTGACACTTATAGTATAACAGCCGCCTTACTCATTGTCAAACTGACGTGACAT